>Ga0255780_10000391_pt1 | contig 43014 bp, 34 predicted proteins | sample 071ome_32_FD_179978 | JGI IMG/M metagenome (GOLD analysis project Ga0255780, IMG submission 179978) | Coastal salt marsh microbial communities from the Groves Creek Marsh, Skidaway Island, Georgia - 071405AT metaG (version 2) | ecosystem: Environmental > Aquatic > Marine > Intertidal zone >... | reverse complement strand
ATGTGTCCATAACACAAACCGTTCATAGGGTTGTCTGCATGAAAGATATAATGCTTGGGTTGTTGCAAGTAATCAGGCACAAAATCAAATTCAAAGTCTGGATGTAGTTCTGTTTTAGCAAATACAGCATAGTACCAGGGAGTTCTGCTAGTTTCTGCTCCTCGTATTAGAGCATTTTCCATGCCTTCAATACCATGTAGTCGTTGTGCATTAGGAAAACGTTTGCGTAACTTATCCCAATTCTCATCTGCGTTAATTTCGTCATAACTTATGAATACAATATCTTGATTTTGATCGTTAACTGTTTTGTGTTTACTAATATTAGGGTAATCGTATATCTGTTCACTGACGTGTTGCTTAACTTCTCTCGGAACTTGCGCAATACTATTACTGCGAGTAAATGTATGTACGTCTCTGTCTTTGACTGCCCACAATTTTGGTGTATGTTCTACAACTTGACCTTTGGTAAACAACACGTAAGGGTCATCGAATTTATATTCGTTAACAGCATCTACTAGTGTATCTTGTTCGTATATGACTGTAGGCATAGGATCTCGCGGTACAACTACATCTGGTACATAGTGTACGGTATCATACCAATCTAACAACTTAATACGTTCTGCTTGTGCTTTAAATTCAGCAACATTAACTAAAAATGTGTCACCAAACTTCTGCTCGTTGCTGGCAAATACGTGTAACATTGTACTTTGCCACGTTTCTGGATGCCAATTAAAATCAAAGTCTTTGTAATCACATAAGGTAGTTACTACCCATATAAATTCTGTGGTAGCCGAGGTGCAAATTCGTTTGATTATGTCTAGGTACGAGCCCACAAAACGTGTTTTTTTAACATCCAAACCTCTGTTTTTCAATGCATCTAACTTTGCAGTAGTGCTATCAGTCATAAAGTCTATCAAATAGACTTCAGTGTTAGCTCTACGTTTAACTTTGCGAGTCATACTAGTGTACTTCTTATCTGTAGCACCAGGTACTGTATATAACAAGCCACTGGTCTTTTGATATTCCGTTGCAAACTCATATACAAAAGGAGGTTGTGTGGGATCTGGATGCCAAGTGTAGTCTACATCTTCAACATCATCAGGTACAGTCCAGTTTGTAGTAGTTGCTAGTGTACTGACTACAAATGCTGTACTAAATTTGTTAGGACCTTGTCCATATGTTACACCACTAGCACGTTGATGTTGACTAGGAAAGTGATATGTGAACTCTGGCTCTAGTACATTATGGTGCCAAGTTGTGTCCACTGTTGCAATATCAACATTTTCAGGTATTGAAAATAAATGAGGATGGGGTAATCTATAGCACTGCTGTTCTTCTTGGAATTGTATTATATTTTTTAAATCAGGACAGTCACGTACAATGTTTTTTCCTACAAAAAACGTATAGCCGTAACGTTGCCATTGATCTCCAAATATATGAAGTCTGTGACTATCCCAACTGTCTGGCATCCAATTGAAATTAAATCCTGTGTAATCGTTCCCACCATAAATATACCAGTAATAAGATGTTTTACTCAACTGATCAGCAACTTCAATCGATTCAGCAAACTTCTCATGCGGAAACAAACAAGGCTTAGGCCCAAAATAAAATACGTCGTACATGTATAACCTTAATAATCACTATGATAACATCTGGCACCTTGCATTGCAACGGTTTAGTAATCCAAGAATTGGATATTTTATGCCGTTTGGATCTACTCGCTTAGAAGACATAGAAAATAGATTTGTAAAACTAGGTGATGTCGATTGCGCCATATTCTGTTATGACCAAGAACCTTTAATTAAATTTTTTAACACTAAAGTCTTTGTTGAAAACCAAGATTGGAGTCACGCCGACGGTTTCAATTGGACTATACTACTTAACACAGAATTAGATAGTGATCCAAAAAATGACTTCTTAGAAAGGTTTCGTTTTTTAGATTGTTATTACTTTCATCATGGACTTGCTGCCAGTGATTGGTTTAGAGGAGCTCAGTTCTGGCCGCAGTTTGTCCCATTAGAGGAGAGAAAACTTAAACATAAGTTTATTTCATTTAACAGACTTACTAGTGATGACAGAGTGTATCGTTCTTTACTAATAAACGAGTTTATCAAACACGACATTCTAGGACAAGGACTAGTAAGTTACAGTAAACAATGTCCAATGGGTAACGACTATAATCAAGAACTATCCAAACATAAACACATACCAAATCATCTTAAGTTAGAAGCAATTAGTAACATAAGCCAAATTAAAGGCGAACTGCGAATAGACTATAAACAAGAAGAATTCATACCTAACCAAAGTTACAGTATAAGTTGTATACCCGAATGTATGGAAACATTCTTATACGTTGTAAGTGAAACGTGCTATTGGGGTCGTAAGAAACATCTAACTGAAAAAATATTTAAACCCATTGTGTGTCGTATGCCTTTTGTACTAGTAGGTCCTGCACACAATTTAGAATACTTGCGCAGTTACGGATTCAAAACATTTAGTCCCTGGATAGATGAAACTTACGATACTATAGAAGATGACATCGAACGTATGGAAGTTATCGGAAAAGAAATTGCAAGAATAAGTCAAATGTCTACAGCAGAACTTACTGACATGATGATGGCAATGAAAGAAGTATTAGACTACAACTTCGATAGATTCTTTAGTTATGAATTCGTTGCTGATGTATGGGGAGAGCTAGAAACTAACTTTGCTTCTTCGTGTGATGAATTTGTAATTCGCAACTCTTAAGAAAATCTACACCAGCAGTATCTCTATACTCTTGTTCATAATAGACTTCTCGAATACCCGCTTGGTAAATTAACTTAGCACAATCTAAACAGGGACTGTGTGTAATAAACATAGCGGCGCCTTCGCCACTTTCAGGACTACGTGCTAGTTTAGCGATAGCATTTGTTTCGGCGTGCAATACCTCAGGCTTACTCTTAAGTTCTATAATATGATGTTGATGAGGATTAGGATATTTCTTTAAGTGTTCATTTTCTATTTCTATTTCACAGTTGTTATCCCAGCCACTGGGCATACCATTGTAACCGATTGAAATAATCCTATTGTCTTTAACTACAATAGCACCTACTTGCAGTCTTCGTGCTGTACTGCACTCAGCAAATGCGTGTGCAGTTTTCATGTATGCTTTTAAATGTTTGTCTTTCATCGGTAGTCGTGCCAAAATATTAAACTGTATCTTATAGTATCGGGTATAACATCAAACTCTCTACTATGCATTGTTTGTTGACAATCTTCCATGACCCAGCCATAGTTGTCTCTAAACGGTAAAGTAAACAATAGCTCTTCATTATCGTTCAGCATACTTGTACCGTTTATTTTATGTGTAGTGTCTGTTAAAAATATCTGGCCTTGTACTTCGCCGTTGTCTTCTTTGTGTGGCAGTAATGGTCCGAAACCTACATAGTCAGCCCAAAGACTAGACTCGACGTAGTTTAGATCCCAATCTAAAAATTTAATGTTACGTAAGTAATCATCCAACCTCTGGTAAGTTTCGCCTGTACCATTGTGTATCTTACGTAATGTAGTCCAATCAGCGTAGTGCCAATCTTCTGGAGTTGTTTCGCTAGTCTTACACATTACATGTAAGTCAGTCAACAAGTCAGGAGGAAAAAATTCCTCCACTAAAAGTATTTTTAGATCGTTAGGATACCTAAACTGATTTACAATCACTGACTAGAAATGTTTAAGTGAATTTGCTCCACGACAAACTTAACATCTGGGTCATCGGTGTTAACAGTATTGTCATTTAATTGAGCATTCATACCCAGTGATGTTATACCGCCTTTGAAACTAAGTGTCCAAAAGTTTTGTAGTACATCGTGAGTAGCCGGATCCTTTTCTTTAATCCTAGCAAGTGCTTCTTGTGTTTTAGATATACCCATGATATATTCCTTATTTTAATTCTATACACTCTGCGCCTTCAGGGCAGGGTATTGGTTTCAACTCTGACTTTGGCGGATATGCATCTTGTTGTAGTTGATCCATATGGTTTAAAATACCAATAAACTTTTCAAATGCATCTTCGGGTGTCATCTTTTGTACACAACCTGCAGGTACGCCTTGTTCTTGCCAGTGTTCTGCTTCAACAGCACAATCTATATAATCATCATACTGTCCAACACCTTGTACTCCAACTGCTGTTACTAAGATAAGTTCATATAACATTACAATTTGCCTTCTGCTCTTAACTGAGCCCTAATTTTAGTAGCACTGATACCATGTATGTCTTTGCCCAAATCATGTTCAGTGAACGAATACCCAACACCTCGCCCATAACTGATGTCGACTATGTTAGGTACTTTCATTATAATGTATTCCTCACCATATGTAAAGTCGTGTTCAGCCAAACCTTTTTTAATATTTTCAACTACTGTGTCATAGTCAAAAGGATTATCGTCTTGTTTGGTATCAGTTCTATTACCACCAACATCAGTACCAACTACACCACCAACATCTCTAATCATAATACATACTTGTCCAGATTCTAACAAGGCTTTTTTAAATAGTGCTGTATGGCCGTCGTGCCAAGGTTGCCAACGGCCCAGCATCTGTGTTGTGGGTTTTTGCCAATCAAACATTATTCTTCTCCAGTTTATCTTTAAGTTCTCGGATTCGTTCGTTCATCATTCTACATCTCCAAACACATCATCAGCCCAAATAATTTTAGGGTTAAATGTTTCATATCTCTCAACCAATTTTTCAAGCGTCCAAACATTTTCAGTACAAACGGTATCCAACCAATCACTAAATTGTCTGTAACAATCACCACGCATGATAGGCAAGCCTACTTCATCACCATAAGGACCTAGCCCTTCACCACGAATATCTATTCGACCACCAGCCCATTGCTGGATAACTTCCTCTACCTCATAGATGTCACCCTTCTTACGTCTGGTATACTTAGAATCTTCTTTCTGAACCACAGTCTTTGTCACGATAAGGTTTCGCTTACGATACCAATCCATATTTACAGGACCCATCCAGTTGGTACTGTAGGTGATCATTCTTCAATTCCGAAATGTTCTTTAATCTCTACAGCACAATCTTGCCTACCTGACCTAGCATCAATGTTATCTTCACCATCTATATCTTGACAAATAGCAATACATTCCCGCACAATCAACTCGGCGAACTTTTCCAACACCTCTGGATCACAACTTTGATTGTTATAACCTATCCGAGCCTTCCACCAAAGTCCATTAATCCGTTCGTTCATTGTTTACTCCGTATTTTATGTGTTTGTACCATACACGCTCATGTACATAGTACAACACAAACTTAATCACTAAGTCAACTAAAAAGACAAATCCTATTGCTTTTGGTGGCAAGCCAAACATCCATGCTATCGCCGCTGTGGTTGTACTGGCGATAATGCGCCAGGTTACTGCTTTTACTAAATGTCTTTTAGGACTTACCATTATGACATTGCCTCAAGTACTGACCACATGAGTGCGCCAGTTATGACTGCACTAGTTACCAGTGCTATGTAAAATCCAAATCCATATAGCCAAACAAACATGGGAAAGAATACTAAACTTAATGCCACGAATAGAACAGTCTCATAACTAAATGTTCTAAATGTTTCAAAAGGTACACCGCCATAGTGCATCATTAGTAGGGTAATAACACTAACAAAAGGTATGCCCATTAAGAACGCACCCAGTGTTGGCGACTTGTGTACTAGTGTACTAACTATGCCTATTAGTGCGCCACCTATTAGGCTTTTAATTAAGATATCAACTATCATTTCTTTTCATGTATTTTTGTACTATTTCCAATAGTTCTTTGTGTGTATCATCAAACCACTCACTAACGTGGTAGTCCATTTCTTCTGGTGCAGGTGGTACAAACATTTTATTTGTGTCCTCAAATCTGCCTTCTTTAATTGTGTCCATCCACACTGTGAAATCTGCGCCAAAGCCACTACGTGCTTCTGGTGTTGGCGCAATAAAGTCTGCTACACATATTTTACCTGCTTTGATAATACCGTCTGCTAGATACCGCATGCGCATTGCTTGTCGCATTCTGCCTTCTGGTGAGAAGTCCCAGTCGTCATATTCTTTTCTTACAGCATCTGCATTGATATGAACAGCGCCAATTAGTTTAGCAAATGGTTCTGCTAGTGTGGTCTTACCACTGCCCGGTAGTCCGCATATTAAAATTTTCATTGAGGTATTTCTCCATTCGTTTTGCTATTGCTTGATGTCCTTCTTCAAGTGGGTGTCCACCAGGACCTAGTTTATGTCCGTATGCCATCTTTGTTAGTGGTTCTAAAAAACGTTCTGTGTCAATTACACCAGCAACACTATAAAACATACTACGCTTTTCTATTATAGTATCCATAGATGTAAACAAATACGGTTGCTCTATTCTTTTAAAATAGTTTTGTAGTGCAATTATTTGAGTTAGCGAACGACGCCAAGCATATTCATCATCGTAAAATTCTCTATAGTACTTATCTAGCCATTTCTTGTCTGTAGAATTTAAGCGCCTGGTCACAGGATTAACACTCTGTATGTCATCGTCGATACGTAAATCTATTCTTCCTGGATCTGTCCACTGTACTATGACAACTGAGAATCTCTCCCATGCTGTACGTTCTACAGCAGTAGTGAATATCCAATCATTACTTGCACCAGACTTTCCTAAATTAAGAACGTCTACTCCATAATAAGTGTTTGCTAGTAAATTGGGCCAGGCTTGTCTTTGTGGATCGGCTAGTTCTTCCCCGTAGGTAAAACTATCGCCTATACATAAAATCATTTGTAGATGAAAGGATCTCTTTTACGAAGTTCTTTAAGTTTTTTACGATATGCTCGTTCTAACTTAATTCTATTAATAATGTTTCGTAACCATTGCATGGAATGTGTCCTCTATTAGTTCGGCGGCGTCTTGATGTGCTTGTTCTTTAGGATGTGTTGTATACATAGGATATTTATTCTCCAGTGCCCACTGATAAAAACCTCTGGGTGCTACTGTTTCACCTTCGTGCTTTCCTTTAGGGAACCAAAAGAACTTGGCCCAATCTATACTATAATAAATTGCGGCTATTGTATCATCTGCGTTTTCTATAATATGATTGTGCATAATACAATTATCAGCGGCGGTAAACATATAAGGTATAGACATTTGTTTTAAGTACATTTGAAGGAACAATATTTCTTTAAGGGTAGTATAATTTTCCCAATATAATTCTGTGCCTATATTTTTAAAATAACTTCGTGCAAAACTGTTAATACCTTTTTCATTTGCATTTTCTTGATGTGCTTTTTGTACAGTCACTTGTTCGTCGTCTGAACTAAAAAAGTATTCGCTAGGATCAAAGTCATCGTCTTCTGCATTCCAAGGCATAATGTTATACCAGTGACCACTACGTTGTCCTGTGTTGTATGCAAATCTAAATTCATACCTAGCAGGAAAAGTCCACTGCACAACAACACCACAGTCACCAACTTGGCTTACTCTGTTAATTACATTTCTTGCTATACTTTGGTTGCTCCAGCCGCCACCAGCAACAAGTTCATACTGATGCCCACTACTTAATAGTGCGGGCCAAGTACTATGACTGCCATTTACTTTGTCCCAGTCTTTGAGTTCATCTCCATGTATAAAACTACATCCGCCTGCTACTATAATCATAACCTGGTTTCATCATTTCTATTTGATTGTGTTTGTAGTCATGGTCTGACCAACAATAGTCAAACTCCCCAACTACATCATCTATTTCTATCTTGTATATGTCTAAGTGTTTGCTCAAATGTTGCCATACAGTTTGTGGATGTACTGTACCAAATGCTGAACGTAGATCAATCTCACCTAAGTGTAAGTATCCTAAACTTAGTGAGCTATCTTCTGGATTCATGTTGTTGTCGTCTAGCCACTTGTCAAACTCTGCCATTTGTTTATTATGCCATTCGAAGTCACCACCACGAACTATGTCAACACCCCACTCTACATCGAACTCACCTGACCAATACTGTAAGTGTGTGATTGCTTCACATACTGTGTCTGTAAGTTCAGGTGCGCCTTCGTCTCTAAACACTTCCATTAGTGTTTTACCAATTTGTGTCCAGTGCATATAAACATTACCAAACTTTCTGTCATAGCCGTTGTCTAAAAATCCTTGTCTATGCTCACTGCGTAACTTAAATCTATCTGCATGCAGGAACGTTGTTATCTGACTAGGGCGTACAAATTGTGGAGTAGTTGCCAGTTTGCGTTGACTTAGTACTAGACTTTCTAACTCGTGACAGATATTGTTTAACTGTCTAATAGCATACTTTGTTTCGTAGTCTGCTACCTTATAGTACTCGCTAAGTCCTTCTACTGTGCCTTGTAGTACTTCAAAGTGATTGTGCAACTTGTTCATTACTTCATGCTTGATGCCTAGTCCTAGATTAGCATCATCATACCCTACAGGATACTCGTCGCCAAAACGTACTACGTCAGGAGTAAAGTAATCTTCAATTACATAACTGTCTAGTCCCATGTGTTGCCACTGTCCACTAGCATTGAACATGTTGATCTGATATACTACTTGATTAAGTTCATTGCATAGATAATTTAAGTTACGTGGGCTATGTGGGAAGCCCATAAAACAAAAGTTTTTCTCTAATAACTTGTTATTACGCAACTCATGCTTCAGTGCTGATCGCCAGTCTTGTGCAAGTCTGGTATCATTTAAGGTAATGTCATAGTCTAGTGTTTGTTTCTTCTGAAACGGATTGCGCAGTACTACTTTAACTTTGGATTGATTCCCACCACTCATGTACTTCTGGTCTCTCTTTTAGAATATCGTTTATTGTTGTTGAACTTTCACGTATAGACTCTAATTGTAGCATACGACGCTTGCCTTTTGCAAGTCCTTGTTCGTATTGATCGGGCCATTGTTCTGCAAATGTTGGTCTGTTTTTAAGTTGCTCTAGTACATCACGCAATGCACCACTTGTTTTTGGTTGTAGTTCATCTACCCATTTGTCCAATACAGTTCTTGGTAATGCCAGTGGTGACATAACAATATCTGGACTAAAACTAAAGATAACTTTTGCTAAAATGTCTACACCGTTTTGGTGTGCAAAGTCTACTATGCGTTCTACTTCAAACATACCTGGTAGTGTTAGTGTAAAGTCTACACGTAGTTGTCTACTATGCTTGGTAATGCCTTTGACTTGTTTAAAATTTTCTACCCATTGTTTCCAGTCTAAGCCTGTGCGAATATATTCCCCTATATCCCCAGTTCCGTCTATACTGGCACATACTTGCCAGTCACGTAGTTTAGCGAGTATGTCACTACACAAGTTTGTGCCTTTGTAGTTGACTCTACTTAAGTTAGTGTTATAACGTGCATAGACTTTTGGACCATCACCTTGTTCTACTATCTGCTTCATGTACTTCCAATGTTGCTCGTACATTAAAGGCTCGCCACCTACCCAGTATATTTCTTCTACTCTACTTTCGTCTACTGCTTGTGCAAACTCACGTTCTATTTGTTCGTCTTGATACTTTGTTATTTGCTTACGTACTTCTGGCTTCATCCAGTTGTTTTTAGGATCAGACCAGTCCACTTGTTCATGTTGTTTTTGTTCTGTTTCCCAACTACTACTCAACATGTCTCCGCAAGTACGACATTTAAAGTTACAGAGGTTACTAAATCTATAATCAAAACTAATCGGCTTCATTGATGTAGATCCATCATACTCTGTCATAAATCCTACTTGACCAAACTTATGTTTAAACAAATTCCAAAAGTAATCACGATATACGTCTGTGTTTAGTAGTTTGTTATTACACACTTCGCATTCTGGTAGTGTCTCACCGTGCATCATTCGTTTACGCACACTACGCATGTGCGGACCGTTCCACCATTGTTCAAGTGACTCTGGCGAGTATGTGCCTGTACCCGACTTTGTGTCTATGTATTGTTCAAAGTTTTGTGCAGGCTCTCTTGATGCACAACACATACGTCGTTCTGTTTGCGGGCTAAGGTATGTGTGTGTCCAAGGTGCCATGCAGAAACTTGGACTTGGTTGACTTATGTACTTTAGTGGAAACACTCGCATATCTGTATTTACACAATTAGGTATGGAAACAAACTTCTCCAGTCTGTTCCTCTACGCCTGTCTAATTCATCTAGATATATGTGCAAGTTTTCTATTTGCTCGTAGTCATGTTGCTTAACAGTTTTTAGTTGTTGTTCTAAGCCTTCAAGTCTAGTAAAAACTTCTTTATGTTCTGTAGTATCTGATCGCATCTCACTATAGATAGATTTAAAATCTTCTTCCCACATGTCGTAAGCAAATATTTTAGGGTGCTGATACTGTTCCGGGCCTATATAAAATTCAAAGTAATGTCCTATGTGCTTTTGCTGATTGTATTTGTTTATAACTTTAATTAAATCAGGCATTGTTTTTATAGTCATGTTAGTGATTGACTGGTTGATGTTCAGTGTTAGCCAATCTCCTTGTTCGCTGGCCCATGCCAATCTTTGTTCAAATATCTCTAAGTCTAGCCCATATCTTACATATTGCTGTTGTGGTCCCCAACAATCTATACTGGCAGTTAGATCAAATCCTTTTATAGGCAAGTTACGTATTCTTTCTATATACAACTGCCAGTGTTTTTCTGGAGCGTTCATATTACTGAAAATACATAACTTTAAATCTTTATTGGGCTTACGTTCTAGTATATCTAAAACGTCCGTCATTAATTTATGCTGTATAAACGTTTCACCGCCAAGTAGGTGTAGTCTACGTAAGTGATGTACATTATCTGTTAACCATTCTAAAAATTTAGCATATAAGGCTTTGTTATCTTGCTTATTTGCTAGTGTATCCTTTAGCCAAACACCCTTTTGTTTGAACTCTCCGTAACGATTGTTCTCTTGTTCTATCTTACTACTTAGATTACTGTTACAATATATGCAACTTAAATTACAGGTATTTTCAGCAAATATTTCCTGTATACGTTGTGTTACAACTACAGCAGTTTGATCTAAGTCTACTTCTGCTGGCGTTAGTCCTGGAATAAGATTGTTGTGTTGTCTATCACTATGCCCACCGGCTTGTTCAATATCCCTACAATACTCACATCCACCACCAGGCCACTTGCCTTCTAACATTTGCTTACGTGCTTTGAGTTTGTTAGGTCCATTATGTAGATTAAAATTGTCTACAGTAACATCGTCCCAGCCGGCTCTATGGCAACTACTTGCTGTGCCTTCATTTAACCATAACGTATTCCAAGTCCATTTACTCTGACAGGCTGTTTCCGTTTTAATAGGAAAGTACTTTCCTTGTGTGCGGAACTTTTCTGTAAATTCGTCTAACTCTTTGTCTACTTCAGTTATGCCTGTGTAAGCACCTGCGAGATATTCGTCCCAAGAAGGCCAACTATCTCCTCGGTGTTCGTCGTAGTCTTTTTTATCAATGTTAGATCGCATAGCCCATTGCTTTTGCTATTTCAGGATGTGTATCAGTAAACTTTTCTTTACGCCATTGGTCTGCTAGGTACATGCGTTCATTAAACATAGGCAACTTATCGCCAGATCCGTTTTCAATAAAACGTATTACGTTGTCTACTTCTGCTTTATACTCTGGCTTCCAATCATGTGCTTGTAGTTTTACTTTGACCAGTGCTTGTGCTTCTGGTGTCATGTTTTTAATACACATCTCTGCAGGATCATGTAACATGTTAAAGTACACATTACCAAAGCCCTGTTCGTCTGCCCAGTCTAACAATTCATTTATATAATAAACATTTTGTATGTTAATAGTGAAGCAGAGTTGTGTAGTTATGTTAGTGACTTCTTTTTGTACTTCATGTACACGTTTAATAATCTCTTCTGCACGATCCCACTTAGCGCCGTAGCGTTCGTACTCGAAACGCTTGCCTACATTGTCTATACTAAACGCAATATCTACTCTACCAAACTCACGCCATATGTCTACAAACTCTTCGTCCCAGGTTGTAGCATTTGTGTTATAATGTATGTCAATATGTTTACTGTCGCCTGTCTTAATAGCAGTCTTTAGTAAGTCAAAATGTTCCCTAATTAAGAAAGGTTCCCCACCTGTGAACTCAAAGTACTTGATGTTAGGAAGTAATGTTTCCAAGTTTTGCCAAAAGTTAGGAGACTTACGAGGCCACTGTCCTTCTTTTAACATTGTTAATGCTAAGTGATCTTTCTTATCTTCGCCTCTGTCGGTGCAGTAATCTATTTCTTCTTGTGCCCACTTACTTGATGACCATGAGCCACATATACGACACTTTAAATTACAAATGTTGCCTAATTTTAAATCTATAAACCATAACTGATCGGGTGTATCGTTCTCCCATTCTATTTGTTTGTATAAGTCTTTTAGTCTTACAGAACTGTTGATACGTTTGCTATCTCTACCAGCATCTTCTTCTGCCCAGCAACGTTTACAGGTTGCAGGCTTCTCGCCACGTCTAAACTGCTGTCGCAAGTCTTGCATGTACTCACTGGCATATATTTCTTCTAAGGTGTGTTCTGTTAATTTGTACTTTGTACCGTCTGGCTTTGTTATTTCATCATCAGCAAGACAACATGGACGAGCAGTACCAACAGGTGATGTTTCTATGCTTATCCAGGGCAAGCCACAAATAGTTTTAGGCAGTGACATTTAGTTCCTTGTACTCGGGGAATGTTTCCCAGAAGTTTTCATTACGTACCTTGTCTATTAGATAAATTTGCTTTTGGAACTCTGGCCATTTATCGTAATTGTCTTGTGCATTAATTAAACTTAATACGCTCTTGAAACCGTTAGTGGCTCGACGTAGTCTGTCTTTAGGTTCTAACCAAGCGATATGTTTTTCGTATGCAGGAGTAATAACTTGCTCTTTAAAGTCTTGTGGAAATATGTCTGGTCTGTACCATTCAGGCGACTGACATATATTAATGTTCCAGTCTTTTGCTGTGATTAGTCCCATCTTAGTCCACTCTTTGTGGAAGTCTAATACGTGCAACACGTTCATAGCACTAATTGTTGAACTAACATAAAAGTCTACGTGTGGTACTTTAGCCATCATTTGGAATCTATTCTCAACCGTTTGTTCCCACTTTGTGCCTTTACGCATTAGTTCTGCTTGTGGACCCATGGCATCTAAACTAGCACCAACACTTACGTTTTTAAATTCTTTCCAGTAATCGTAAACGTGTTTGTCTTTGAAACGCATTTCACTGAAGTTGGTGTTGTACTGTATACGAATGTCTGTCTTACCATACTCTATTAGTTTCTCTAAGAGGTAATAGTGTTCTTTCATAATAAGTGGTTCACCACCTGCAAAGTATACCTGCTCTAGGTATGGAATGTGTTGTTCCATTTGTTCTAGCATGGCATCTTCATCACCAGCAGTGTACTCAACACGAGCCATGTCTCTGCCTAACACGTCAGGCTTTCTACCATATAACTTTACATGGTCATTATACCAGTTACTGCTAAAGATAGGACCACAACTGCGACAACTAAAGTTACATAAGTTACTGAATCTAACATCCCAGTAACGTATTTTAAACTCAGGGTGTGTACCATCTTCCAGTGTTTGCCCTACGTCTTTGATATGATGTCCATAGTTTCTATTCATATCATTACGCATACTGAAACCACCGTGCTGTTCTTGTTCGTAACACTTAGTACATTCTTTACACTCTTTGCCTGACAGCATGTTTGTACGCATTGTCTTGTAAGCGTCTTGGTTCCAGACTTCTTCCATTGTGTTTTTGCGTAGGTCGCCAACTGGGTGCCAGTAGTCACTTAAACAACAAGGATATGCACGACCATCAGGAAAGGCATGCATGTGTGTCCAGGGCATCATACAAAATGTGTCTGATTCCATGAGTAACGAACGTTCTCTGTCAGTAAGTTCGTCTATTTCTTTGAATAAAGGTTTCCTACTTAAAAAGTCATAACCATCTTTGTAAAATTTTTTAGAGTCCATTGTACCATTCCGCTAGTTCAGGAAACGTAGTTGTAAAGTTTTTGTTCCTACGTTCGTCATACTGTGTGTAAAACTGTTTAAAATCATTGTGTAGTTTGGACATGTCAAATGTATCACTATGTGGTGTCTTAACTACATCTAAATAATCTATTAATCTAATAATGTGGTTTACTTCATGTTCTTGCAAGTATTGTCCAAGTGGTCTTTCTTGCTGGTAAGTTAACCAATCACGTAAACGTTCTTTGTGTTTATTTCTAATGTCATCTGGAAATACTAATGCACTTTGAAAACTGGGAAAACGTAGAATGTTTAGTGTAAAGTTAATAAGGTTTCTACCATGCCTAGTTTTCCAGGCTACTAATAAATCTAAAAACTCTGTTAAACTTTCTAAACATAATGCGTTAATTGTACACATGATATGTAGACCACGTAACTTATGTCCATATACCTGTATAATTTTATTCATGTTATCGCACCACAGATCCCACTCTAAACCATCACGTATATATTCTGCTTGTGTGTTCCAACTTTCATTACTGGTGTATAGGTCTATAGGCTGATCTACGCTGTTAAACAATCTATCTACATCTACGTCCTTGCCTAAGTTACTATTAATAGCAAGGCGTGTTTTTGATTTGCCTTTGTTTTGTTTGAACCAATCTAACAACTGCCAAGTGTGCGCTGACATAAGTGGTTCACCACCTGTAATCCGTAGCTCATCTAACGTTTTGTGGAGGTCCGTTTCCCACCACTTGAAGAACGCTTCGACATACGGATTTGTTTCACCGTACTTATACAACTGCGCACTACTATGATCATGGGTAAAATGATTACGACCGTCGCTAACGAGACTTCTATAAGGTCCGTTTTGCTTAATGTCTCGTACCCACGTACTACTAAAAGCAGGATTGCAATAACTGCAAGCAAATTGACAAGTCCTATCGAAACTAATTTCCAAAGTTCTAAGGTCAATGTCGGTTTCTGGGTCTTGGGTGAATGCATCGTCTAAGTCCTTTATTGTGTATATTTTACTTTTATAGACACGATCCGATATATTGTCACGCTTGATATCTTCAATCTTCCAACAGTACTCACAGCCTGGCGGTCTTTCACCTGCCTGCATCTGTTTTCTGTCCAGTTTCTTTTGTGGCGTGTTGTGTATTGCTTTAGGGTTGCGCTTTGCTTCTTCTATGTCCACTAAGTGTGCTGGTGGGTGATGGCAACTAGTACTCATGCCTGAGCCCAACCATATAGTTGCGTTATACCACTTGGCGCCACAAAAACTGGCACTCTTAGTGTCTAATACTTTCTGTTTAAATTCTAAATCACTGTTGTGCATGATATCTACATTCTAACCACCAGGATTCCATCTCCGGGAAAGTTTCTAAAAAGTTTGTGCCTCTACGTTTATCATGTTCATTAAAAAACAAAAAGAAGTTTCTCTTTTGTTGCTTAATGTATTCTGCATCCAACTGCTGGCCTTCACGCATCCAGGCAATAGTCCTACGCATACGTTGTACTTCAAAATCTTTAAAACCTGTGCTGTACTCTATGTTCTCTTCCATCCAGTCTGCAACTTCGTCCAACTTCTGTGCGTAACTTTCTGGCAGTATTTGTAAACTTTGCCAAGCAGGTTGTCTAAGCAAAGGTGTATCAAACCAAATCTTGTTGTATTCTTTGTTGTATTGACGTCGTAAAAATAAGATCCAGTCTAGTAATTTTTGTAATCGAATTACACTTAAATTATTCATTGTAATAATAAAAGTGAGACTGTTCTTATATTTAACTGTATCTAAATAGTGCTGTACGTATCCATGCAAGCGATGCATTTTTAAACCATCACGAATGTACTCTGCTTGTGTGCCCATGCTGTCTACACTTACATATTGCATGAAGTGTTCTAAGTAATTACCCGAACACATTTTTTTAACGTAGTCTATATATTTTGTAAACAAGTGTTGCTCAACACTGAAGTTACTGGTAACATTTAAATGTAAATCAGGTTTAGGCAAAGTCAATACATATTCAAACACACGATATGTATTGCGATCCATTAGGGGTTCGCCACCTGTCATTCTAAAATGTTCAAGTTTAGGATATAGTTCGGGCCACCACTCCCAGAATGCATCAACGTAGGGATTGTGGTCTCTATTAGGTATAGGACGTCTTTCTCCTGTAAAGTGATCAGGTGCATTGTGCGGTGGCATTGTGGGAAATGCACCTTTGTCCTGTGTTTCTTTTGCCCAACTTGAACTAAACTGTGGTGAACAATAACTACATCTTAAGTTACAAGCATGGTTAAAGTTTACTTCTACGTAACTAGGTATAACATCTTGTTGCCAATCTATATTAGTAGGATCCATTTGTGCCCAGGGCTCACCACTACGATAGTGTCTATCACTTAAGTTACCTGCATCTTCTATTGCCCAACAATAACTACATTCTTCAGGACGTTTGCCCTCTACCATTAACTTGCGTTGTTGCTTTTTGTGTTCGGTATTGTGTAGTGCGCCGGGATTCTTTTTTATAGCGTCTAATGGTATTTTGTGTAGGGGAGGATGATAACAACTGTTGTTGAGTCCCGTAGGCAAATGCAAACTTACTTGTTTCCATTTAGCATAGCAAAGACTAGGACCAAGCGTGTCCTTCATGTCTTCTGCCGCTGTCATAAATTCGCTTTGATCGCCTTTTGTCATACTACCTGTCTCTTTGACCCTTGACGTCTTACATCAAGTGTTAAACAATGTATACCAGCTTCCCAGAATAAACCATGTCTAATAGGAACATGATGTACTGTTATACCGTGTGCTTCTACTTCGGGAAGCTCTATACTACTTACAATGTTCGTACTGTCTACGACTAAAACATTACTTTCAAATGCTGTGTCCTGTGCTAGTCCTTGCCATTGTTCTAGCCAAGTATACAAGTCCATCTTAGTTCCAAGGTTTACACTACTATCTTGATAGTTAAATGTTCTATTGTTTAGTTCTATAATTTTTTTACTACGTAAACATTGCGGTACCCAATCAATACTAACACAGAATACTGTGTCATCATCTGTCATATAAAAACCTTGATCTATGTGGCCCCAACGTTCTTGTTTAGTATCTACGTTTTTAATTAATTTTTCTCTACAGTTCTTTTCCATCCAGTCATAACCATTTTGATTACCCGGACCGTAATCATTTACTATTAAACTATCGCCTGCCTTAAACATTGTAGCAGTATGCCACAGTAACTTGTTTTTGTATTCGTGATGATAAGGACTTACTATACTGTAAGTTACTGGTTCTAGCACTGGGGGCGGTTGGCTTATCCAGTTATACCCCTCATTAAACAACTGTCTAAAAATATCATAGTAGCACAAGCCGTCCCAGTATCTATCACGTAAACTTGTGTACGTTTGATATATACAATCTGCATATACTAAGTATTGATCTCTCGGTACGATAGGATATACTTGATTAGGTTGTAGTTCACCTATTGTTGGTCTGTGTACTCTAATTCCTAACCGAGTTAAGTAGTTGGCTAGGTTATCTAAATCCTCTTTTGTTTCTGTAAGGATTTTATCTAGTTCAGATACACCTGGATATGTAGGCTTACAGTCGCCTACGATAACTTCTTCAAGTGGATCCCATTCAGTCCAGACTGTCACCAACTATCTCCTCATAGTATTCTGGCGACCAAAAACTATAGTAGTCTGTTTTTGCTAAGTTGCGCCTAGCATCTATTAGTTTCTTTTTATCCTGACATAACATTAATGGATACTTTCCGTTGTTAGTTTGTACACCACTTATAAAAGTTTCTTTAGTACTATCAGGTAAAAATATTAAGTCGGGATATTCTTCGTTTAATTCTTTACACTTACTAACTAATTGCTCGTGCGTTGTTTCATCTTTACAAATCAGTACTAGCACATCACATTTCTCTGTGGGTAACTCTAAGTTGTCTATGTCAACTTTAAATGCTCGCATCTTAGCCAAGTGCGCATAAGGACAAATTCTGTGGCCTTTTAGTTCACTATAGTTTGTTGTAAGTCTTATAATCCACTTGCGTAGATTGTCCATTTCTTCATGAGTTGCCGAGCGCATTGTCTAACCTTTCATTTAAATCGTCCCAGTATTTTTGACTGTCTATACAACCAACAGGTGCGCATATTGTTAAGTGATTACTGTCGTAATAACTTCCATGTCCGCTAGGTATGATACCTGCTTGAACTAAATCTATTGGTTCTAGTGGCCTCGTTAGTTCCATGCTACAAATGATACCCTGTTGCCAACCTTGTTTAATATGTCCTTGGTTTAACCTATCTGTTATCAAACTATCAAATTGTATAGATACATTTTTAAATGCGGTTGCATCAGGCCACAACTTATGTATCCACAATGCGGCACCAATGCCTGCCATGTTAGGCGACCATGTGTGACTGAATTCAAACTTTTTTAATACAGACTCTGTAACTTCTTTAGATACGCATACAGAACTAAGTGGAGCGTAACCTCCTGTTAGACTTTTTGCACTTACAACTAAGTCTGGTAACACATTATGGTTATGATGTGTAAACTTTGCTCCTGTTTTACCGTAGCCTCCCATTACATCATCTACGATCATTAAACATTCGTATTCGTCGCATAACTGTCTAATAGACTTCCACCAAGAGTCGCTCCATGGACGAAACTTTTCAGACCATGGCATGGATTCCATACACACTGACCCAATGTTACGATTAGTTTTTAATAAGTCTTCTACTTTTTGTAAAGCAAGAGATTCGTAATGCTGTCTTGCATCTAGCGTAGGCCATACTCCAGTGTCTACAACATGTGCGAAAGGTACTTCAAACTCTCCTCGAAGTATTTGTGCTAAAAAACTTGTACCACTGTACCCAGGTGTAAAAGATATAAATTCTTGCCTGTTGGGATTGTGTTTCTTCCAATACTTGTCCTTAATATAAAACGCTAGTTCTATTCCGTCTGTGCCAGAGACTGCCCACGCAACACTATGTAATCCGCTTTCGGTGGTCATTATAGATGCTAACTTATCTACTTCTTCTGCACTTTCGTTGTTTTTATGATTGACCCACGCTACTCTAGACTTCGTTCCGTGTACTGCCCACAGTAAACTAAAGTGATCGTAACCCCAGATATACGTTTGATTTCCGCAACTAATGTCCATTAGTTTGCCAACATTAGTATCACAAAACCAATCTTTTTGTTTGGATACTAATAGTCTAATACGTTCTTCTGTGAGTTCGCTGAGTTCCATTACCAGCCTTCAATTACCCTTATGATGTCTATTTCTCTGGTCATAGGCTTAATGTTAAAGTGTTTAGCAGTCATTATATGTTTAAAGAAGTAACTTTGATCTGCTGTCATATCTACCATTGGTAGGCTTAGACGTTTGTTTAAGTTAACACCTATGCTATTACTTTCTGCATCTGGGTCTACGTCTTTGTGTTCTTGCCATAACTTATCTAACTCATCAAAGTCTTGTACTTTGGTAAAGTCCCAGTCTTGTAACATTGTTAAGTATGTGCCGAGACGTGCGCCATATATTGCCCACGCACCGTTGTCTACGTCTCTGCCAACGTTTTGCCATATAAGCAAGTTGTCAAAGTTGCGACTTGCTACTTTCTTTTCGAAGTCATTTAAACTTGGCTTTGCACCTCTATCCAAACACATCTTAACACCTTCTCTAAATCCTGCTCGCCATGCTTGGAAAGCAGTTTGATTAGGATAGGTAGTGCTATAACAATTATGCATTGCCCAGTAACGTTCATCAAAACAAAACTCTACTGCTGTGTCGTCACTGCCGTCACTGTTTTCATGTGTGCGCATGTTGGCAACAAAGTCTTTAGTCCAACAACTTATACCACCGTTGCCATACATAAGTCCATTTATTTCGTTACGGGCTCGCCATCTAAACACGCAATCTTTATTCTTATCGTCTAATTCTAACTGCACGTTAAAAAAGTCTGGATCAGGTAAGTTGTCACCGTCTATTAGTACAAACCTATCTGTATCACTTGCTTCGCCTGCGGCTTTGTGTGCATTGTCTGAGCCTTTAACTCCGTCCACACGTTTAGCCCAAGGTGCTATGTTTTGTATTTTAATCCAAAACTCTTCCTTCTTAGGCTCGTCATACGTTAAAAATATGACATCTAAATCTGCTACATCAACTATATCCATGGTCCCAATACTCCGGATTGTTATCATCAGGAAATGCCAAGTTGTTACGCATAACGGCATAACCTTCACTGCTAGGTTGTAATAACTTGTTTTTTACTTGTCGCGGTTTATCTACTACCACGCCATCTTTAATTAAACTATCATGTAACTTGTGCATCACTGCTTCGTATTCTTTCCAAGTTAGTTCCAAGCAAGGTCCAGTAGGATCTCCTTGCTCGTTATGAACTTGCCTAGTTATTTCACCTTCACTATTATAATATATTCTGTAAGTTTCTACAATAGGTTCCGGTGGAACGAACTCACGTACGGCTTTGGTAAATTCGCTCCAGGCTTCGGATTGCTCGTTTGACAAATTTTTCGTCCTTTATAAAATAATGTACAGGATACATTTGTTTTTGAGTATTCAAACTTAACACACCGTCATTACCAAACTGTGCTAATACATGATCCTGCCAGTTTACGTTCGAGTGCCAATTATTCACAGCACCTTTCATATGTACAAAACTAGGAGTAGCATAAGGCAAATAACAATGTTCTTCGCCGACTAATCTTGCCGCTACTGCGTATGCTACATCTGTACTGACTCTATCTTCTCTACAATTCTTCAATACTCTATCCCTAAAGATGTGCCAGTGTTGATAAACATAACGTAATTGTTGCCAAAACTTTTGGCTTGTTTTTCCAAATCGAAAATAACTGAAACCATTATATGTATTAAGCAAATTGTTTTCCACAAACAATTTACGATATGCCATTGTGTTATTAATGTTACCTTCCCAGTCACGTATGTTTGTACAAATACACACTTCACGTTCCTGCATAAGTGGCCACCAGTGATCTATGTTAGTGGTTACTAATATGTCGGATTCTATTTTTACAGTTTCTCTGTACGGTGTAAGTCTACCCACTTGCCATTCGTTGGCCAGTTTCCATTCGTCGTCGATACTGTCGTCCTGTATCAAGTCAATAACATTATCAAATACTTCTAAGTATTTGTCCTTCATTGCTTGTCGAGTTTTGCTATCAACTAATACTGTATAATTTGTGTACTTCTTTTGTGTTAATTTGATACTAAGAGCCTGCAAGTATGCTAACTCTAAATAGTCAGTAGTGCTGTTGTTTTGTGCTATTGTTACATATCCTGCTGTCATATAAAATCCACTAGTGACTTTTTATCCATAATGTGTATGTCTTGTTGTACTCTGCCTACATAGTCACGTTCTTGCTTTTCATAAACATACTTGATACCACGCTCGTCGTAGTCTATTATACGAGCTCTAGAAGTAAGTGTTGGCAATCGCCATGGTATTCTGAATGCTTCAGTACCGTAACCTCCCAATATGTGTAATGCTATACTGAGTGCAAAATCGTTTCTAAACATTTTACGATTGAACTGATACAATGCACTATAATATTGCCAATGTTCTTTTACTAACTTCATTAATGCGAATACGTTATCAGCGAACTCTGACTTGTTAAACACAACTGCTGTAGCCCATACCATTGGTATTGTATAAGGACTTAGACGCTGGTCTGTTTTGTATAAATTTTGTCCTGTAACATCTAACACATCATAGTGACAACTAAGGTCCTGATCTATGTCAAACAATGTCTTGTATCTGTCTGACATTATCAGATAATCTGCATCTAACAACAACGTTCGTTCGAAAGGTGTTAGTGTGTATGCATCACTTCTACTGCCGTTGAGCCAAGGAGTAGCCAGTTTTTCCGATTTGAGATAAAACACTCTTGTGTTATTATATTCAGTGTCATCCATTATGACATAGTCAAACATCGAAGTGTCTGACTCATCACGTGTCCTTGTGTCTGTAATGACAGCAACTGGTAACTGTAAATGTTGTTTGATTAGTTTACAATTATGTTGTGCTATACGCATGTAATCCAGTTTAGAATTACGTGCGAACATTACTACACCTTTAGACTTGTTTGGCTCGTCTTGTAGTTTTAAGTTGTTCATATTCAGTATAGTAACTGTTTATTGCATATTGATTAGCACGTTTGGCTTCTGTTAGTAGTGTTTTTCTATCTACTTGTATGGGATTGTCATACATGTCTATCATGTATAAACTTGAGTCTTCCCAAGAATTTAAAAATGCTATTAAGTTTTGGTCGGCACGAAACATGCCACCGTTGTGCGTAATATGCAGTTCTGCTTCTATACGTTCTTTTAAATTTCGTTTGGCTACTGCGTGTTCAAAACGAGCTTGTGCGTATTGTTCTAATTGATCGACTTTTTCCATATTGTTATTTTACAGGAGTGTGTTTGAATAGTCAATACAAAAATGGCACTATTTCTAGTGCCATGTTTGCGTTCGTTAGTAAAACTATATTATGTATGTGTTGCTGATGCTTGAGCCGCCGCTGTTGTGCCCCAAGTAGCGGTCAAGTATAGTGAGCTTGGTGGTATTCTAGAAATACTATTTCTAACAGTTCCGTCCATAATGTCAAGTGGGTTATATTCTGCTTTATCGTATGTTTGGTCACTTGAAGCATCTAGGAAACTAATCTTAAATGTAATGATAGTACCTGCATCACTGTTTGAACCTTGTGTACCGTTCGACTTTGCTTCAATCTTAACATTGTTAGCACCACCTGAGATATATGGGCTACCACTTGTTGTTAATGTCTGAACAAAAATTGTTTGATATGATGTTGTCATATCATAGTAACCAATAGTTGTTGCTAAGGTAGTGTTTGTTGATGTATGTGCTTCAGTAACAGTAGCCGATGTTGTGTTACCTGATACTGTAGTACCTTGAGCATTGAAACGAATAGAACCGCACATTTGTGTTAATGCGTCCCAGGATCTTGCTTTTGCATCATCGGTATAACTAACCATTGCTGGATCAATTTGTAAATAACCGCCTGCGTTAAAATAATAACGTGCTTCGTCTGCTGAATCAAATGTTACAGTTGCTTCCTGGATAGCACTTGCAGTCCAATTACCTGTAGAATCACTGTTAAACGTTCCTTCGTTTGTGCCGTTACGTGATTTGTTTAATCTATTTGTATGCAACGAGGTTATGTTGCCGCTGATTGCGCCGATAATTGCAACTTCGTCACCAGCACTTGGGCTAGTCATTGCTGTTAATGATGTTCCCTGATGAGCTCCAATTGTTGTTATTCTAGACAATAATGTAGACCATTGTGTGGCTGTAACATTAGAACCTGCAGATACTGAACTAACTGTAGTAGTTTGTCCGTATCCTCTGTCGCCACTTCCAGTTCCCCAAATGTTGTTTACATTGGCACTGTCAGTCGCCGAGCCTCCAATACTGCCTGTAGCAAAGGTATTGTACTCATCATCTAAAATAGTATCACCGGTTTGGTATGCCATTTTTAATTACTCCGTCTCTTTAAAATATATTTACCTAAAATTTTATTTTAGGTGTGTGTACTACTATCTAATGCTACAGATGGACTGGACCAAGTTTGAGTAAGATAACTAGTACTTGGTGGTACTTCAGAAATTTGATTTCTAACAGTCCCGTCCATGATATCTAAAACATTATAATCTGTTTTATCGTAACTATCGTCTGTACTAGCATCGTTATACTGTATCGTTAATGTTACTACTGTCCCATTGTCGCTGTAACTTCCCTGTGCTCCGTTTGATTTTGCATAAACTTTAATATTGTTTGCCGCCCCAGCAATATACGGACTACCGCTGGTTGTTAAAACTTTTTCATAAATTAATTGGTTGCTTGTTGTTAAATCGTAATATCCAATAGTTGTGCTTACCGAAGCAGAACTTGCTGTATGTGCTTCAGTAACTGTAATACTATTTGTTTCTCCGCTAACACTAGATCCTTGTGCATCCATTATGATGTCACCTGCCATTTGTGTTAATGCGTCCCAACTACGTGCTTTTGCGTCGTCGGTATAACCAGTGACTGATGGATTGATTACAATATATCCACCTGCATTAAAAAAGTATCTTGCTTCATCTGGATCTGCCCAAGTTAATGTTATAACCTGTTCTGCAGTAGTTGACCAAGAACCAGTTGAATCAATATTAGTACTTGTTGTTGAACCGTTGCCTGCTTTGTTTAATCTATTGGTGTGAATAGTTGTTATATTCGCACTAATAGCACCAATGATCTCAATAATATCTGTTGCACTAGGACTAGCCATAGCAGTAATACTAGACCCTTGATGATTTGCGGCACTGGTAATACGAGCAAGCAATGTTGCCCATTGTGTTGCTGTAACTGTATCTCCTGCTGTAACAGCACTTAATATAGTAGACTGACCATAACCTCTGTCAGCCTGTCCGGTACCCCAGACGTTGTTTAAGTTTGCGCTATCAGTAGCCGCACCGTTTGCTAAACCAGTAACAAACACATTGTACTCGTCGTCTAGGATCGTATCTCCGGTTTGATATGCCATTCTACTTCCTTATGAGTTTAATTGTACCACTGCCTCTACAACACCTACGCCATCATCTGCTTTAGTAGTTAAAGCTCTTCCGATTACGTTAAAAGGAGTGATCTCCGAACGGGAGCCTGCTCTTGCTAGGCCATTTCCTGCAGAAATTAATCTGTCCCCTTTATTTATCTTGCCTACTACTTGCACAGGTACTCTACCTTGTAGAGCAATACCTGGGTGTGTCTCGTCTGTACCTGCACCAGCATTCATTAAGTGTGCTGGTTGATCACTAACAACACCAAATACATCTTCTGATGCATCTTCAACTACTTTAGTAATTTCGTTAGCACCACCTAGTGCAACTACTGTACCAGGAGTGTATACGTCATCAGCATGGAAACGTTCGGCCACGTCAGCGTATTGTGCTTGTGTTGATGTTCCGCTAAATGTGTTTGCATAAACTGTTGCAAACTTTGTTAATGAAGCACCTAAGTTACGTGTGCCATTACCGTCTGGTAAAATGTTACCCGAGATGGTATTCGAACCATCTCTAGCAAGTGCGTTACCTGTTAACACTAAATTGTCTACATAACTCTTTGTTGCAACACCTAGTGCCGCAGTTGGGTCACTTGCAATTAAACATGTTGAAGTTGCACCATCAATAGTTAATGCTGTTGTTGTAACACCACCGTCGTTAACTTTAATATAAATGTCACCGTCGGATGTTTGGTTTTGAATCGATACGTCAGCACCACTTACACTAACTTTGCAGTCACTGTCAACACCAACAACTACACCTGTATCATTTAATACACCTAGTGTACCTGAGGTTGTGTCGTTGGTATCACTACGTAAAAATTGTGTGCTGTCTAAACTGTCTAGTAATGCGGCATTGCTTGCTGTACCAGTAAACTGGATACCTGCAATAGCACCTGTACTTGCTAAGTTAACACCTGGTAGGATTGTTGAAAATCCTGGGATAGAACTTGCTGGAGTAAATGTGCTATCCTTACTAATAATGCTAACTCTAGTATTACTTACATAGTTACTAATGATGACATGGCTTGTACCACCAGGAGTATCTGTAACAGTTTCAACAATAGCACCTGAAGTGCCTGAACCTGCTGTTGCAGGAGGTCCAACAAGAATAAATGATGACCCATCGTATGCTTTTAACTGCTTGTCGTCGCTGTCCCACCATAAGTCACCAGTAAAGTTGTTACTTGGTGTGCTGGTAGAACTAGTAATAGCGGCTAGTCTTTTAAATCCTGCTACCGCACTAACATAAACTTTTAAATTACTGTTAGTGGTATCGAACCAAAGTTGACCAACGATTGGACTACCCGGTTGTGTTGTATTTGCAAAGTTTTCTAACAACTTTACATAGTTTTCGTTTTGTAATTCACCATAACCTGCATAGTTTTTACCTATCAGTGTTAGGTCAGAAGTGGTATCAATTGTACCATCTGCAATAGTGGTTAAGATTGCACCACTTGTTTTGTTAATAGTATAAGCCATTTTGTCATTTACTCCGAATTATTTTATATATTTATACTTGTTACAAACACACTTATGCGTTTGTGAACTCTATTGTTGCTCCTGTTATATCATATACTAATTGTTTTCCGTATATATTTTCACTGTGCGATACTGCAAAATACATTGCTTGACCTTGTGGAATATTAATTGTTGCTGTTTGAAAACCTGTTTGCAACGCACTACCTATGGCTCCTAATCCTACGTTTGCATCGTAGTGATTAGTCAACTTTCTCCAAGGACCACTGCTGTAATTCCTACTAGGAGGAGTAGCGTTGCCTTCGTATGCATTGCTTGGTCTAATATATCCACTACTAGTCAATCCGCCTCTACGGTTACTGTGTAATGATGTTGTTCCTGCTACTAGGCTACTTTTAGGTTTGGCTGTTGTTGCCCCCCATACTTCTACAGAAGGGATATCAGGTCTCAAATTAAAAGCATGCGTTCCTGTTAAAGAAACACGAATAGTTTGCGTGCCTGATTTTACCACTGGTAAACTAGTGTCGTGCTGATAATCTCTTGTCCTAACTCCAAAAACTGATATGTTAGATGTTACTCCATCAACTAGTGAGGTTATAGTAGGTGTATATCTACCTTCAGGTAGGAACATTAAAGGACTAGGATCACCGTCATTGGTTGGCCTAGAGTAGCCTGTAAAATTACTAGAATTAAATTGATAACTAGTTACCACTGTTTGGTAATTCGGCACATAGTAACCCCAACTGCCACGAGCGAGATTCCCGTACCAAGATCGACTATATCCTAGTATTGTTCTAGTAGTAGATACATTTTGATAATGTATACCATTTTCCATAGGAATGTTATATGGATAAGTTACAGTCCAACCGAGTGGATGATACCAATACCGATATGATTTTATATATGCTTTATAGTCTTGATTAGACGATCTACCACTAAGTGCGATTGTAACAGTTCCTGGGAATATTTTTTTCCAACTGCCATTAACTTTTGTATAGGCAGCCTCAACATTTTTCCAAGTGCCGCTGACATTAGTTTTAACAGCAGTTACTTGTTTTTGTTGTCCGGCTACTTTAACGTATATGTTATCAGCCATTATGCCTCTCTAACGAACCAAATATCTCCGTCCTGTCCATCGCTTGATGTTGGCTCGCTGGTGCTTACCCACTTATTAGCACCTTGCCATTTTGCTGTACTATCCGCATAACTCTTTGTTGCATAGTTTGTAAGTGCAGAACTAATAGCACTATCAGTATAACCTTTTGTTGCGGCATGATTAGTTGCTGTAGGCACACCAGACAGTGTCAATAAACCAGTCATTGTATCGCCTGCGATGCCAACGGCACCTAAGTTTGTTCTCGCATCAGCGGCTGTGCTTGCGCCCGTTCCACCATCAGTAATTGATAAATCATTACTCAGTGATAGTGTTGTAATAGTTGCAGTACCACCAACAGTAAGTCCGGTTAAAGTGCCAACTTGTGTAATACTTGTTTGTGCGCCAGTGCCTATTGTACCGCTAATTACACCACTCGCAACATTTATTCCGTTGTTAAATGTTGCCGAACCTGAAACTTGTAAACTTGATAATACACCAAGTTGGTTAATATTAGGCTGTGCGGCAGTAGTAATTGTTCCGCTGACGCTAGTAGCACTTACTGTTCCAATTGTTGCTGTACCTGTTACAGCCAACGACGTTAGTGTGCCAACTTCAGTAATATTTGTTTGTGTACCGTCTTGAATTTCGCCGCTTAATCTTAAAGCAGTAATAGTGTTGCCTGCTGTAACGTTGTTACCAACATTTAAATTAGTTAGTGTGCCAACCGATGTAATATTAGGTTGTGCGGCAGTAGTAATTGTTCCTGTTAACGATACTGCTGTAAAATTATTACCTACAGTTAAGTCATCGCTAATAATAACATTGCCTGCTGTTAAGTCATTTGCAACAATTACGTTCTTTGTGCTACCATCTAATGTTAAAACTGTTTCAGTATCGGACCCATCAGTGACTTGGAATAGTATATCTTTGTTTGTTGCTTCGTTATATATAACAAAGTCATCGCTTTGTGTGTCTAGTGTGATGAATCCATTAGAACCTAATGTTAAACCTGCATCATTGTTTATAGTTAATTTGCCTGATGCGGTGTTTGCTACATCCAAACGCATGAATTGACCACTATCTAAATCGTCAACTTCATCTGCGTTGGTTGCTGTACCTTGGAATTTTAAATCTGTCAAAGTACTATTAAATGTAATACCTGCTTTGATCTGTGCAAAGCCAGAAATAACAGGACTTGGCGTAAATGTTGTCTGAGACATATACGCTAATGTTGTTCCTGCACTCATAAATCTTGTTACTACGTTAACCGACCCGTCGTCTCCGTTAACTGTTTGTACAAAAGCACCACTTTGTCCTTGTGATGCTGTGTATAATGGTCCAATTAGTGCGTATGCTGATCCAGTGTGGATGTATAACTGTTGATTAGTACTATCAAACCACATATCACCTGCAGAATTGGCACTTGGTGCAGTTGTGCTAATACGCAATACTGCTAAACTTTTAAAAATACTACCATCAAAAACATTCAGTCTACTATTTGTTGTATCATACCACAGTTCGCCGGTCAACGGCTGAGTTGGAGCTGATCCGTTTGCAAAATTTTCCAATAAAGCAATTAAGTTTTCGTTAAAAACTTCACCAAAGTTACTAAAGTTCTTACCAATTAGTCTAAGATCAGTAGTAGTATCTAAGGTTCCATCTTCAACAACTGTTAAAATAGTACCGTCTGTTTTGTTAATGGTATAACTCATTATGCAACACCTGTTAAGTTAGTTAAACTTTGAATCCTAACTGTGTAGTCGATCTGAATAAGTCTGTTCAATGACTTTTGTACCGGATGGAAGATAACATGTGTTAGCAGTTTTCCTTCTGCCACTGTTCCAGTCCAGCTCTTTAGTCCAAGTTCATCAAATACATATTCTTCATCTAAGTTAGATGTGTTATCAAATGCGCTTTGTCCGCTTGGCTCACCGTAATCTAATAAGCAAGTTACTAAAATATCTGTATAGTTGTTGCCAGTAGTATGTCTAACATCAATTTTATTTCTCGTAGGGTCTGTATTTAGGCTACTTGTATTGTCAACTACTTTGTAGTATGTTTGATTATACAAGTCTGCATTTTGACCTGTGTTGTTGGCAGGCAAATATGTAATAACACCAGTAGGATCTACTGATGTGCCACCGTTTCCAAAATGCATTTCATGAATAAATCCTGTTGTTTTGTTTGCTAAACTAAGAGCTAATGCTTCTGAGATATTCTCATAGTGAATAGCATTACGTTTATCAACAAATACTTCGCCAGAGTCTGGATCATGGATTTTAATGTGCCCTTCTACATGCACTCCAGTATCTTCGTTGGGTTTGTTTTGGGTTTCTGTAGTCATAGTCTCTTGCTTATCTTCTTCCATATCAGTATTTATCCTTGATAATATGCTGTCTTTTCTCTCAGGAATCTTGCTTGTAGTGTAGTAGAAGTTCCTAAACTCTTACCTGTTGCTGTCTTAACCACTAGTGTACTTCCATCCGGTCCTACCTGACCGCCCGATTCAATGTTGTACCATATCTTTGTCGTAGTTGGAACATCTTGCTGTGAGCTGGCATCCTGCACTTTGCTTCCTGCTAGATATTGATCTTTAGCACCAGTACCGTAAGTACCTCTTCTTAACTGATAGACTTTGCTATTAGCTCTATCAATAGCATAGTAAGTTATACGTTCGCCATTAATATAGATAACACCCGGATCGTTAGCACCTACACCTGGATCAGGTAGTGCGCTGATGTTAGTAACAAATATCTCTTGGTCTGTAATGTTTAAGTTCTTCGACAAAGTAGTAGTTTCTTGGTCACTAATGCGTTTGTAAATCTTATTGCCTAAAATATCCTGTCCTATTCTAAATGCAAATGCATCTGGTCTTACGTTTTCTGTAAATGAAGTAACAACAATGACATCGTCACTATCAACATTTAAATGTTCGCCTAGTAAAATAGTGTTAGTAGTTGTTGCTGGTAGTTCAAAGTCTGTGTTAGGGTGTAGTCTAACACCATTCAGTGTTACCCAAAGGAACACGCCGTTGGTAATATCCCTACTGAGAGTGTACTCTGGTGTCGTAACAACCAATGCGCTCTCTCCGTCAAATCCTTCAGCATCATATCCTAGTTCATCGTATCCTGTTATAATTGTTGTTGTTCCTGTAGTTGTACCTACAAAAACTTGTGTTCTCATACGCAAAGGATCGTGATTAGCAAAAGTATGAATAACAATAACGTCATCTTCTGCTAAACTTAAACTACCGTCTAATAAAATCTCACTGTTTGTGTTAATTCTAAACTCTTGTCCTGTTAATAATGACAACACAATTCTGTCACCACTAGCAGGTGCTGTTGTAAACGTGATATAACGTAAACTACTGCCGTCACTAGGTGCTAGTGTATAATCAACGTTTTGTACAAGTCTTGTGCCGTTATTATATACTTCTATGTCATTATCTGCAACTAAATCTGGATCAATGGTACCGTCAGTATCGCTAACTGTGTAAACTGTAGTGGATCCATCACCTGTATAGTAAGCGTTGTTAGCAGGACGTAATCTGTTACCATTAAGTTCTACAATGAACATTGCACTGAACGGTCCTTCGTATTCCAGTGTCTTGTCTAAAGTAATTGTGTAGTCATCTGGGTAAGTGCCTCCGGCAACTGTATGGTACTGTGTATGTACATAGGTAGTATCGTCAACACCTGTTTCACTGTTGTGAATATGTACGTCGATGTGCGTATTGACTGCTGGAGCAGGGCTAATTCTTATGATACATGTCCCCGGATCGCTATCTACTACAGTATGTGCTGTTTCAATATTGTCAACTAACACCAACGAACTTGTTGCTAAGTCGTAATCTACATTTGCAACAAAGTCTGTAGTGCTACCATCTCCCACGTACTCACTGTTAAAAACTTCGTTGTCGCCTACGTTGTCCATAACATATATGAATATAGTGTCATCAGCGGCAGGAACAGTCTCAAATGTTATTGTTTGATTAACATAGTCTGTGCTATAGTGCTGTGGGTTATGTAAGTCACCTTGCTCTTTTGTGTATACAAAAAGTTGGTGTCCTTTAGGGGCGGCTGCCCAACTAAAAGTATTCGTAACACCATCTCCTGAATAAGATATCAAGTGTATGGGACTTCCGCTCCCATCACTTTCTATATCGTTGCCGGCAGTCTGGTATACTTTGATGTCTAGTGTATCAAAAACTCTACCTGGTAAAAATTCTTCTGGCGCATACGAACTAAATTCGTCTACAAATGCACCACCAACTACGTTAATATCTTCTGGTCTAGTACCCAAGTTAGTGTCTGTAAATTCACTGCTAATAAATGTATCGTAGTAATCAGCACTTGCTTCGATACTACTAGCATCGCTATAAGTTGTATTAAGATCCTGTACTAATACACCTTTGTATTCTAAACCGTCAACTAACTGATTAAGGTCTCTACCTGGCATACCGTCGGTTGGATTATACAATGCCATAATTCTATCGTTAGCATTGTCAAATTCGCTACCACCTAGTTCTGTTAAGTTTGTTAAACTAAAACTAGCACCCGATGTAAAACTTGCTGTTGCTTGATATGCTTTTCCTTGGTATCTAATATAATCGTCTTCTGTATACGCTGTACTTGCGGCCCAATTCTTAATATTATGTCCGTAAGTAATACGGTCAAATTTAATTGTTGTGTTAAAGGATCTTACTAATGTATTGTTACCAAGTTGTGCGTATGCTTTAGCAGTGGTGCCAGTTGCTGGAGCCGCACTTATTGTTACTGTAGGCGTAGTAGTGTACCCTGACCCTTTGTTGGTAACATTGATAGTTGTGACTACACCATTAACAACTCTTGATTCAGCAGTTGCTCCTGATCCACCGCCTCCAGTAATAGTTACTGTAGGAGATTCTGTATAGCCTGAGCCGCCTTCGTAAATGGAAATACTTTGTACTTGTAACTTGTGATTGTTATACCAATCAATATACAAAGGATCTGTAGATAATCGTTCTGGGTCTGTTTGTAGTTCGCCTGACGGACTTCTATATCTGTCAACGCTACTGTCATAATATGCTGGCAAGTCAAAGTCACTGTTACCAGTGTAATTGTTATCAGTCTTTGTGTAGTTTAATACGTATTCTCTGATCTTACTATGATAAGGCTTAACCTCGTTAATGTAATCTTGTAAGTAAGTTTGGTTATCAAGTTGATAGTTAGGGTTTTGTTCTAGTTCTCTCAACTTATGGAACACTGTCAGCAAGGAAGTTTTAAAAGCATAGTCAACAGATTTTTGTTCAGACAGTATATGTCTAATCAGTACAAAAAAAGCATTTCGATTTTCTATGCTTAAGTCGTCTATTAGGATATCTTCGTTTAGTGCTTCTAATAAGTTCCTAATCTCTGTTGCATTTAATGCCGCCATCTATATCCCTTTATTCGTGTGTCTTACTAAACAATGTTACTGCTGGCACCGACCAAGTCTTTTGTAGTCTTGACGAGGTAGGTTCGTAATATGATGAAACTGTTTTAACTGTTCCGTCCATTGTGTACGGATCTGCATCACTTGGATCTGTTGTAGCATCTTCTAATACTACCTTAATAGTAATTATCGTTCCGTTGTCTGCGTTATCTCCAACTACGCCATTTGTACTAGCATAAATTTGTACTCTATTAGGACTGCCATCCAAGTATGGTGATGCTGGCGTTGTCAATGTTTTACTGAATATTAATGTTTCAGTACTTGTTAAATCATAGTAACCTTTGTTAGATGTTACAGCACTTATACTACTTGTATGTGTTTCTGTAACAGTAGCAGTAATAGTATCACCGATCACTGTGGTAGAGTGTGCTCCAATCTTTATAGCACCACACATCTGTGTCAATGCGTCCCAACTACGTGCTTTTTCGTCACTTGTATAATCAACAACACTTGGATCAACTGTAATGAATCCACCAGCATTAAAGAAGTATCTTGCTTCATCTGGATCTGCCCAAGTATATCTAATTTCCTGTGTTGCACTTTCTTGCCAAGCACCAGTAGAAGTAATGTTTTTACTTATTGCTACGTTAGTAGCTCTAGTAACTAATCTGTTGTTATAGATATTGTTGATGTTAGCAGTAATGTTATCTAAGAATAGATCAACATCAGTAGTACCCATTTCTAACAATGTAGTGTCTTGATGACCTCCGGCTAATGTTATGATATCGTACATTGCTTGCCATTCTGCTTCGGTAGGATCAACGTCTGTTTCTTTAACAGTAAGTAGTCCTGATTGACCATATCCTGTATCACCTTGACCTACACCCCAGATAGAGTTTACATTTGCGCCTATTGTTAGTACGCCAGTAGCACTTCCTGTTGCGTATATGTTATACTCGTCCCACAGTCCTGATAGTGCTTCTGTCCATATTGTGCTTAAGAACTCAATGGTCCCGTCTTCCAAACCAACAACTTCAGGTGTACCATCTGCCTTTACACGAAGTATTTCAAATAAGCCATTTCCTCTGTTGCTAACTTTAACAATGTCTCCGCTATTGAGAGACAGTTCCTCTAAACCGTTTCTAGTAGACACAACATAATCAGGTATTGTTGTTCCGTCAAAATCAGTTGCGTACCAGTTTGCGTACTTCCAATACTTTGTTGTATCATATGCTTGCTTGTCCACTTGTACCCAGTTGCGTGTGCTAGAATCAACAACATCTAATTCGTACAATGACCATCCGCCGCTATTAAACAACTCGTCTGCTAGTACTAATACTCTGTAACCGTCTGAGTACAGATCCGTATCAATAAACTTCAACTCTGCGTAAGTGTTCACACTTTCAGTCCAGCCACCCGTAGATTTTGTAGGAGTTGTTTCTTTTTCTAATAACTGTGTTAATGATCTTGTTTCTACAATTTGATTCTTTGACATAACTGTGTTGATGTATGTAAAGAATGATTCTAAAGCATTGCTTCTGTTAACAAACATTGTTTGTCTTGGTCTAATGTCTATACCATAACGTTCGCTTGCAGGCAAGTTTGGTTGCGGTACAGCATTTCCGTAAACGTCTTCACCAGTCAAACTATCAAATAATTTATTAACAATGTTTGACGGTAAGGCAGTGTCTTGCTTGCTTTCTTGTACAAGTTGGAATTCATTATGCAGAACTGCTTCATTTAAACTTGTGTCGTAGTTTACGCCTAAAATAGTATAATCGTCGTTAATGTAGTTTTGGCAATTAAACAATCCAATTAAGTTGTTTTCCATAATTGCTATATGAGGTACGCCTTGAGATACAGGATCTGTTATTAACAAATCAACTTGGCTAGTAGTCAATCGCTTGTCCATTCCATCAGTCTCTGTTCTATCACCAACCCAATAGTAGTAGTAAGTTTTTTCTGTGCCAGTGTTTATTTCATTAGTAGTAACTTCGACATAGTTTATGTCGTTCGCATACTTAGGAACACCGTTGTATCCTGCGGTTACATAATCGCTTGGCAACACATCTGTTTTAACCCATTCATAAGTTTTAACAGTCGAGCCTGGGAAAAACGCACCCCAGTTATTGCTCTTGTACAAATAACTGCCTTGCTCATAGTCCATGTATCTAACTTGATCAGTATCCCACCAGTACTTGCCTACATGGTCTGATGTCCATGCGCTAGAATTGTATAGTGCAGGATCTTGACTAGAAATGTAATCTAGTGCTTGTGCCGCTTGTCCGACGATCTTACCTTTAGCAGGATCATACACATCCAAGTATGTTAATATTTCTTTTGTGTCTCTATTATACAAGTATGCTTTATTAATAGCGTCTACTTCAACTTGAGGAGTTTTCTGTCTTAATACTTTCCAACCTTTAAGACCACTGCTATCAAAATCATATACTGCGCCAGCGTCTGTGCCTTCTTCGTCATCTTGTTCTGCACCAACAATAGCATAATTTCCTCTTATGCTAATGCTAACACCGAAACGATCTTCTTCTGCCATGTCGTCAGTTGCACTACTAACTTCCAGTTCTTGTATAAAGTCAAACTTACCAGGATCAGTAACATCATTAAGTGGATTGTCTAAATATTCAAACACATACGCCGCACCAGACTTAGGATTGGTGTCGAAGAATGTAGTGCTGTCTATATCAAATGTTGTGTCTGGTTCACCGTCTGTAGCGTCAACATCAAACTGCATGTTAACACGCATTGTACAATTAGGAGCACCAACAAATAATGTTAACGCATCATCGCTAATTGCTAGTGTATCACCAAAGTTGCTGTTAGTTCTACCCTTAGGTGCTAGGATAGTTTGTGCATAGTAAAATACACTTAGTCCTAAGTCGCTAAGTCCTGTGCCTAATCCTGGAAGAACCTTAAGTTTCTGTAACTGTATTGTACTCGAACTTGAAATAGTAAGTACACCGCCAGTTACCGATGCTGTAACTCCTGCAATACCTGCCGTATTAATGTCTGTCTTAACACTATCTACTGTTGTGCCAGTAAACACAACTTCAAAGTCGTTAATTCTAATACTGTGTCCTATTGTAACTGTAGGACTTGTTGCTGTACTTGTAATTGTACCGTATACTCTACCTTGGTTAACGTAACGATCAACACTACCCGAGTTGCGTAGTTCTCTAGGATCATCACTTGGATTACCTAAGTATATAGAGCAGTCTGTAGGACAAATTAGTACACTCTTACCAAATTCATTACCAACGCCACGCTCGTTTGCAGTTTGTTCTGCAAACTTTTGCATCTGTATAAATGTGTTTGTATCACACTTAATAATTGCACTTGATGCTGGTGCTGTGTTAAATGTTAGTGTTGTGCCTGATACTGTATAATCGTAATAGACATCACTGCCTTTACGTACATCTTGTAGTACACCGTTAACTGTAACTTTGTTAACGTCTGCGTCCATTGTACGCTGAGTTGTAAATGCTGTTGTGCTACCGTCGCCTTCAAATGCTTCTACTGTTCTATCAAATAAGTAGGCGGCGCCTGAATCTACTACACTGTCGTCACCTGCGTTGTCATGTCTTGGAGCACCAATAACAACCTGTGTTCCGTCTGTACTTGACCAAACACTTGCTCCAAATTGATCACCAGAGTCTCCGTCGCTTGCTGTAAGTGATGCTTCGTACTTGTAGTAGAAAGGTTGAGAAACTGTTATAAGAATTGCATCAGCAGGGGCACTAGTAAACGTTAATTGATCACCACTAAGTGTATAGTCTGTTGTATGTCTATAAATCTTATCAGCGTTATCAATAACAGTAATACTTGTCAATGACTTAGGTGTGAAGTCTAAAGTAAACACAGTAGTGCTACCGTCACCTTCAATAGTATAAGACTTTTCTTCTAGTGCTACGTCTATACCAAATGCTTCAACTCTGTTATCGCCTGGAGCACCAACATATAACCAACGGGCATCTTTGCTCATTGCTATTGCTTTACCAAACTCTGCTCCAGCACTTGCGCTGTAAGGAGGAGCAATGTACTGATGTGTTGTCCACGTGTCGTTTCTTCTTCTAAAGATTACGACTGCTCCTCTGCTACCGTTTGTTGCAGGAGCACCTACTGCTAAGAACTCATCGTTATATGCTGTTGAGCCATCGTAACTAAAGCCTAATTGTCCTGTTGCTAAACTGCTACCAAAGTCATCTGTGATGTCAGTGCTTTGACCAATGACTGCACTTAACACTTCAGCAAAATCAAAGTCATTTAAACTGTTAACATCGGATATAATTACTCGACCTGTGCCTTCACCTGGTGCGCCGACTGCGCTCCATTCAGCAGAGTGACCTAGCATTACGCTCTTACCGTACAGGTCATCAGCACTGCCACTTGCCCATGTGTTTTTCTTATTGTTGGTCCATGGTTCAGACTTTTGTAATACTTGCCAATCGCCTGCTGTGTTGTGCTCGTCGATGAATACTTTGTCGCCAACTTTCCAGTAGTTCAACGGATCAGTTGCGGCTGCTCTCGAAGGATATGTGTAACGTACACTCTGCATCTTGTACAAGTTACCAGAGCCTTCTAAACTTGCAGGAGCATTGGTGTTAGGATCTACTAACAAACTTAAACGTAGTGCTGTAGTCTTAACTTGGAATTCTGTTTCTGTTAATACCTTATCTACACGATATAGTGCATCAACTTTAAAGTTAAAGTCTTTTAGTAACACAACATCATTCTTAACAACACCACTTGGTGTGTTTGTTTTAACTTTCATGATACCGTTAGTAGCATTTGTTACTCTGATAGGAGTTGTGTTTGTTGCCATTATTCTGTAAACGTTCCAACTACCGCTCCAGTCCTTAGCAACCCACACTTCTTGCCCTACACCCATTTTCTCTACATTAGCACTAGCAAGTTCTAGTTCTTTTATATCAAATATAGTGTGGTCTATGTCGTCTTTTCTAGCAAAGCCTGCTTTATTAATATCTTTGTTTAAGTTAGTATCGTATGTTCTGTAGATAAAAGGTGTTGCATCATACTGTGCAGGTCTCTTATAAACATCACTAAATGGAACGCTCAAGATATCAACAGGAGCAGTTTCGTTAGATGTTAATAACTTTACAATGCTCTTTGTGTTTGTGTAATCGTTATCGTTTGTTTGTACTTCGATAACTTGGTTACGATCTAATACGCCATAACTGCCAGTTCTAAACGCCCATTCCTCATAAAAGTCTAAGTTGGATGTTAAGTTATTAAGGGTAGCTCTTGTTAATGCGTTAATACTATTAAGCGTACCTTTTTCTTGAATGAAACCTTGATAGAACTTGATCTGACTTGTATCATCTAGTCCTAAATTATTTAAATAGTCTCTGTTCTTGTAGCCAATTAAGCTCTTAGATAAAAGATCTCTATCGCTTTCTAGGTTAATGTCATCAATGTCATAAAACTTTTCAATACCTGTCGCTGTGTTAGCAAAGTTAGGTAATAGACCTTTCTTTATGGTGTCGTAATCTACTTCTTGCCACTTAGTTTCGTCGAACGCAACTGTTCCTGTGACGTTCTGTAGTGCAGTATAGTATCTAGTTTTAAACTTTACTAAACTACCTTTCTTATAATCTTGACTTGGTTTCCAATTTTGTATGTTGTCTTGATTTAAAATAAATCCGCCTGGAGTAAGTGTTCCATCCCAGTTATTTGTTTTAAATCCAACAAGTTTAATACGACCTTGTCTGTTACCTAGCTCTGGTTGATAGATAACATCATTAAACACTGTGGTATTGTTAGGAACAAACACATGTTCGTACTGAATTTCATTTAGTACCACAAGTCCAATTGTTTTATTTTCCAGCGACTTAATTGTTACGCTATTCCCAATTCTACTTACTTGTAAATCTTTATTACTGATACGGTTAAAATTTTGATCTAATACTCTGCTTCCTCTAAATTCACTAGAGATATTATCAACAGTTGAATTATCTAATACCAACTCGACCATGTCAAATGCAGGAGCGAGGACAATAAGATTTCCTACTGCCCAACCTTGCTCTACCCATGCTAAGAATTCTTTAGCACTCGTTAACCAAGATTTAGTTTCACCTAGCGTTCCTACTCTACCTTGATAAACAAAACCTTGAGCAGTTAAGTATCTGCCATAACTTATTAAGAAATCAATAACTTCTTCTTTTGACTTGTATGTTTTGCCGTATGGAACAGACTCAAATACTGGTATAAAGTCGTTGTTTACTTCTACTTCTGTTCCAAAAATATTAATTTGTGTGATGTTTCTCTTACTGTTGTTTCTGCTAGGAACAACTCTAAAGAAAGGATTATCTAAATCATATCCTTCAACTTTGTAACCCGATGATGTTTTTTCAACAACAACCGCACTATAACTTAATCTGTTTAAAGGATTAGACTTATGTAAGAACAACTCGTAGTCGATATCTGGTATAAAGACACTGTCAGTTGTACTTGCGGGAGAATTCTGTTCTGCTAAAACTTTTAAGTATGTTTTGTCAGTAAAGCCTGCTAGTTTATAAGACAATTGAATGTCTAAATTATCTAATTTATTTCTTAGTGTAACAGCAGGGTCTATACCCAAGTCTCTAATTCTACTAGCAATCCAGTTAATATAACCTGCTGTATACTGTCTCACACCATTAACTAAAGAACCGTTAACTTGAATATCGTCTTTGGTTAGTCTAGAATTCGTAGTAGACAATACAAACTGGTCTAAACTTGTATTCTTGTCGTATGCGCTAACTCTAGCATTAATACCAAAATACTTTGCCGGCTTGGTTAGTGCTAATAATTTTTGTACAGCAAACGGATAATGACTGCTCTTAATCCATGCTGTTTCTGCTGGGCTTTCGTCTCCTATAGAAAAACTGTTTTCAACGTAATTACCGTTAAATGATCTTACTAAGAACTCGTTAGGTGCTCTTAGTTCACCGTATACGTTAATAGGTATGTACTTGGTTACACCTGGTCTCTTATAACGTGCATCGTAACGCTCGTTACCAGGCTCTTTAATATAACCTGCTTCTAAGTCGTCCCATAACACTAAGTTACCTGCTGAGAACGGAGCAGTACCGTAGGCGTCTGCCCACCAACTTGGTTCTTCTGCTAGTCCTAAACACTCCCAAGGTGTTAAGTGTGGAGTATCTGTATCGTAGTAGTATCTATAAACGCCACGCCAAAAGCCCGGTAGCACACTGCCGTCTACTGCACTAGCACTTTGATTCCAGTTATAAGTAAACGGATCACTGCTTAAGAAAAAGTCGTGCTGTGTATAATCAATTTGGTTATTACCAGCCCAACGAGCAAACTCACTACCAATAATTTGTAAACATTCTGCTCTTGTGTATTCTGTGGTTCTAAACTGACCAGGCAGAACATCATGTATGTCGAGCCTATCTTTACTGTATCTAACTTTAATGTTATTGTAGATACGCTTTTCTAGTTCTAATAAGATGTCGTCTCTAGCATCACCCCAAGTCGGAGTATAACTTCCGTCATGTCCGATAATAAATGTTGTAGATTTTCTATATGTTGTATCTGTTAATAATCTAGGTTGGTAACTAGGATACAATCCCATCTTACTAGGAGTTTCTGGAACAAAACTACCAGCAGTTGAATTATACTCTCTAATTTTAACAACATCTCCTGCTGTAGGAGTATACGAAGTTGTTAATTCTACAAATAACCCATCACTACTAAAATCATAATCTCTGTATCTTAGCAACTGTGTTGTATTGTTGAATACTAGTACACTACGTTCTCCCGGTGTATTCATATCAACTACTGATGTAAGTCTATAACTCTTGCTATTACCTCTAGCCCAAGTATACGTGTTCTCTACATAGTCACTGCCAACAGGGATCATGTCGCTATAGTACCAAGGGAAAGAATCAGTCTTGGCTTCATTAATGCTTGTTAGTATCGCATCAACGGCAGCATCTGTTGACAGAAATTCTATACCTTCTAATGTATATGCGGTTTGCACAAACTTGTTTTTAAAGTTAGTGTATTCTCTAGCCGATAATTCCAAACCGTCAAAGAAGTTCGCCAACTTATCGCCTGTAAACAACATTGCATAAGGAATGCCACTAGCGTGTTGTACAATATTACCTTCGCTCTTATTAACTTGTATGTCTCTAGAGTTATTACTTCCTGGAAATGCTCCTGTTGTTCCGAGAGTATTTTCAAACTCAACTTGGAAATGATTTCTAAGTTGTCCTAGTGTAACTGTTTCAAACTCTTGATTTAAACTATTATTGTCTAAGTTAATAGGAATCTTATAATACGTGTTCTCCAACACATCATTAGTTAGGGTCAATATTGTTATAGTTTTGTCGGTTAGTTCAACACTTAAGTCGATTTGTATATACTGTTTGTTATTAGCAGTAATTTTGGTGTATTTGTCTGCATTTAGTAACTTACTACCTACAAAAACTTTTAATGTTCTTCTTCCAATATTATCAAGTTCTGTTGCAGGATAAAGAAACAAGTTACTTCCTTTATAAGGATAACTGTAAACTTGAAACTGTCTAGTATCGGTACTTGTTTTCTTCCATGTATTAGCAAGTGTAAAGTTACTAATGTCTGAATTAACGTGTAAGAAACCTTTAGACACATTATTTGTTAAACTAGCAGTTGTTACAAATGTATCAAGTTGATAATTGTTGTTGAATAATATATCACCAACAGACTCAAACGTTCTGTAACTCAACGGAAATCCTAAAATATCATCAATAGTTCCTGTGCCTTCTTTATAAGAGAATATCTTTGTTCCTGCAAATTGTGTCCCTGGATATATGCTAGAATTGGAAAAACTGTTTCCGTTAGTATCAAATATATCAAATTTACAGGCTTGGTTAAAGCCAGTTTTTTGCTGACCTTGTACCCATGCAGTGCCATTGTACCAGTATTGCTTACCAACACCTTTTGCACCAAGTTTAGCAACTACAGTTTCGTTTGTTGCAACTTCGCCGTCGTCTGCTAGGGACAGGTGTACTTGCTGTGATCCGTCATTCTGTGGATCAACTAGTGTTACTTCATAAATTTTATTTCTAACATCGTCGTCTGTGTCTGCGGCAAAAATAATTCTGTGTCCGTTTGCTAACACAACACCATCGGCAGTGTAAGTAGAATATCCTTCTACATTAGTAAATGCATCTAACGTATCTGTGTCGATGATATCAATTGGTTTTTTAGCACGACGTCCAAAGTTAAACAACTGTAAGTTACTATTGAACTCGACGATCGGACGCTTACCACGCCTAGATTGATCAATAACAGGAGTAAAGTTATTGTACTCAGCAGTGGCATTGATAACATCTATATGGAACCACCTGTTACCACGTGCCCAAGCATTGCCGTCTATGCAGTCTCTTTTACATATAATGTAATCTTGTGTTGTAGGCGCATTGGCGCTAGACTCGTATCCTTGTGTATCATATAAGTCAGTATCATATCCTATCGACTCGTCAACAATATAAGACTCTGGAGTAACTAAAGTTGTTATGTCAGTGAGAGTAATCGCTGTTCCGACGCCTTCAACATAATAACTATTGCCTGCGTATTCAGCAGGTGTAACACCTTCGTCAAACTTAACTTTAAGTCCATTGGTAAACACAACATTCTCAGGTGATGTATAATTTACTTTCCCTAAAATGTCCGTCTCAACATCAATGTTGGATATTGCCTGAGGTTCAACGATTTTAATAGTACCGTAACGTTCGCCGTCTGTGCCATCTTGGTAAACTAGTGTATCTAATATAGCAGTAATAACAGGAATCTCTTCTAAGAAACCCGAAGTCGATTTATAAAATTCTTTATTACCGTTTGCAGTACCTTCTCTTACTAGTACTTTTTCATTAGTTGGAATATCTGCTAATGGACGGAAAGTAACAATAGGATCTTCTGGATTGCCTTCTAAGAACACTCTCCATATGCCGTACTTTTCATCATCAGTAGGCTCATATCCTTCGTCGTAAATGCCATTGTCATAAGGTGCACCGTCTTTGTCGAATACGCCGCCTGTTTCCCAACCACCACTTTCTACATCTAAAAATATAACTGTTTTGTCTGCTAGATTGCGCTGACCGTCGATGCCGCCAAACTTGTTTAATATAGTAGACAACAACTGATTGTTTAACTCTTTGTACTGTAATGATGTAGCCAGGTCAACATTGTCAACCTTAGGCATGTTAATGTAAAAGTCTTGCGCAGTCTTTTGAGGCACATTGAATGTGATAATACCATCGTCATCACCATTATTAACTACACCTAATATTTCTCTACTGGAAATATTTGCTTGGTTTAATCTAAAACCTGTAGTACCAATTTCTGTTTGTATCCAAAAAGGATTACCAGACTGGCCTACTCTAAATGTGTAACTACCGCCACGTGACACAT
>Ga0255780_10000386_pt1 | contig 43147 bp, 34 predicted proteins | sample 071ome_32_FD_179978 | JGI IMG/M metagenome (GOLD analysis project Ga0255780, IMG submission 179978) | Coastal salt marsh microbial communities from the Groves Creek Marsh, Skidaway Island, Georgia - 071405AT metaG (version 2) | ecosystem: Environmental > Aquatic > Marine > Intertidal zone >... | reverse complement strand
ACTCGAGCCTCCGCCGTCGTCGCCACCATCAGCGCCGTCAAGCACATCAGCGACAGCGCCTTCATCGTCTTCATCGTCGTCGTCGACGGCGTCTCTCCAACCCTTCGCGATGTGACGCGTTGACGCGACGACCCAGACACACACACACCTAGACACACATCTAAACCCCGAAACGACACGTACTCTAAACCCTAAACCCTAACGGACCCCCCCTAAACCCTTGGCCGTCAGTACCTCGTTTTTTTGAGTCACGACCCGTCGTTATACCCCCAAAAGGAAACGAGGGAGGGTGCCGAAGGGGGCTCGCCTTGAGACGCGCGACGTTTGGTTGGATGACGCGACGTCATAACCACCCACACGGATTGATTGATTGATTGATCGATCGTTCGTTCGTTTCGATGCTTCGACGGGCGGCGACGCGGTACCTCGGGGCGACGACGACGTCGACGTCGTCTTCGTCCTCGTTTCTGTCGTCGTCGTCGTCGTCGTCGTCCGTGAACGTCGTCGTCGGGGGAGGAGGACGATGGCGCAGAGCGATGACGCTGACGACGCGCACGATGACGGATGATGAAAACGTCGTCGCGTTCGAGAGCGGCGGCTCGCGGTGTCGCGCGTGTGGTCGGAACCGCGCGGTGTGCGGGTGCTGCGATGGTGCGGTGACGAACCACGCCGTCCGCGCGCGCGGGAGCTCGGCGGGAAGTTTGGAAGCGCGCGTCGCGAGACGAGGCGTCGCGTCCGCGTCCGCGTCCGCGGCTCGTTCGTTCGCTTCTTCGCCGTTGGTGTCGCCGGCGTCTTCCTCTTCGTCGTACGCCACCGTCAGTGGGTCGAACGAAACGTCCGCGAGCGAATCGCGATCGTCGGCGGCGACGACGGCGCCGACGGCGAGGCAAGACTCGTACATGTTGTTTCACCCGCAGTACGACTTGAGGCAGGTTGAAAAAGTCAAGCCCGCGCACCGGGCGCCGAAGGACGCGCGCGATTACGTCGCGTACGGTTTGGTCCAGATCGCGCGGTGGTCGTTCGATAAGCTCACCGGGTACACCGCGGGGCAACCTCTGTCTCGAGACGCGTGGTTGAACCGTTTCATCTTTTTAGAAACCGTCGCCGGGGTGCCCGGCATGGTGGGCGCGATGTTGCGACACATGATGTCTCTGCGCACGCTCAGACGCGACCACGGTTGGATTCACACCTTGCTCGAGGAGGCGGAGAACGAACGAATGCACCTGCTGACGTTTTTAAAGCTCCGCGAGCCGGAAATGCTGTTTCGACTCGCCGTGCTCGGCGCGCAAGGGGTGTTTTTCAACGCCTTTTTCCTCTCCTATCTCATCTCTCCGCGCACGTGTCACCGATTCGTCGGGTACTTGGAAGAAGAGGCGGTGCGAACGTACACGCACGCCATTCACGACATCGACGGGGACGGAGACGCCGCCATTTGGGCGACGACTCCGGCGCCAAAACTCGCCATTCAGTACTGGCGAATGCCTGAGGACGCCACGGTGCGCGACTTGATCATCGCCGTTCGAGCCGACGAGGCGTCGCACTCCCACGTCAACCACACCCTGAGTTCCATGGGTACGCGTCAGGCCAATCCGTTCCACGTCGGTCACACGCACCTTCCAGAAAACTTCGTCGAGCCCCCGGCCGGGTTCGTTCCCGAGCACTGCAGGTGAGTCCTCCGCGCGCTTTAGCGACATTTTATTTTAATTGTATCTACCAACCGCTCTCGCACGACCCGCGCGCGTTGACTTTTTCAACTTTTGTCTTTTTCAACTCGATTCGACATGATGATGATGATGATGATGATGACACACGCGCGCCCGCCCGCGTCGTCACAACGGGTCGAACGCGACGCGAAACGATTCGAGCGACGCGCATCGACGCGAGGCGAAGGACTCGACGGACGGGCGCGCACGATAAAGGACGCGGGCGCGCGCGATAAAGGACGGATCAGGATCAGGATCAGGATCACTCTGAACCGAATCTAATCGTAATCATGGCGTCGTTGAAACGCGGGAAAACGATGCTGAGCGAGGTACAAACGGCGATGAAGAGCGGTGATTACGACGCGGCGATGACGGCGCTGGATGAGTTTAAAGTGCACGCGGCGATGGAGTTTGGGAAACCGGACGCGGACGCGAAGACGCGAGGGGAGGAGTTGCGACAAACGCGCGAGGCGGCGGAAAGAGGAGTGATGATCTCGGCGAGCGCGAGGGATGAAGGCGGGTTTGAGCGACACGCGGCGCAGGCGAAAGCGGCGTATGATGAGTGTGAGAGACACGAGACGGCGATCGAGCGATCGAGCGAAGAGGCGTTGATCGTGGGGTTGAATTTGTTGAGGCTTTTAGTGCAGAATCGTATAGCCGAGTTTCACACCGAGTTGGAGACGACGAACGAGGCTGTGTTGGGCGATGCGCGGGTTCAGGCAGTGTTGGAACTCGAGAGATTTCTCATGGAGGGGGCGTACAACAAGATTGCCGCGAGACAGAGCGCGCTGCCGGATCCGAGCTATGAGTATTTCATGTCCATGTTGATGGATACGGTTCGCGACGAAATCGCGAGCTGCGCCGAGAGCGCGTATGCCTCTCTTACCGCCGCCGATGCGACAAAGATTTTGGGGTTTTCAAACGTCAACGAGTACAAGGCGTACGCCGAGTCGCGCGAGTGGAACATTGACGCCGCTGGTAACGTCGTGTTCAACGAGGAATCCGCTCCGGCGAGCGCCAAGGATATTCCCGCGATGCAGTTGATCAACAACTCTTTGCTCTACGCCAAGGAGCTCGAACGCATCGTGTAGCTGCTTTTTGTCACATTGATTCGTACTACTAGTATAAATTCTCGCCCTTCCCCCTTCCGCGTCTTCATCCTACGAATGAAGAAATCCACAATCCGAGCGCAGTCTCTTCACTTTGTGACTCCGCGCGCCGCGACCGCTTAGTTACAATAGTTTCACTCGGCATGTCTGCGGACGATGAACTCACCGAGTACGAAAAACAACGCCTGGCGCACGTCGCCAGAAACCGTGAGTACATGGCGCGTCTCGGCGTCGCGTCCATGGCTAAAACCATCGGTCTCGATCCGTCTCTCGAGCGGGAGCACAAAACCAAAAGAGTGAAACGTCATCATCAACAACGAGAACCTCTCGCACCGACGAGACGATCGTCGCGCGTCGTCGGGGCGAAACCAGAGTACACGGGGGAGACGATCGATGACATGTTCGACGGGGAGGAGACGGAGAACCGGTTTTCGTCGTCGTCGAGGAAGAACAAGTTGAACAAGATGATGACGACGCCAGAGGAAAGAGACGACGCGTACGTCGAAACGAGTCGGGAGTGGTTGGTGGAAGCTCGAGAGAGATTGCTCGCGTTGAGAGCCGAGGCGGCGAACGCGGGTCCAGATGTGAAGGGAAAGAAGAAGAATGCGAATAACGCAGTCTGGCGCGAAGACGCCGTGGCGAGATGGGGTGAGGACGTTCCGGCGTTATCCGCCGTCGCCGATTGGAAGAGCTGGACGAAGAGTCGACTCGGTAATCCACCGAAACCGTCTGCTTTGCAGCTCTTACAAGAATATTACGCCCACGACGCGTGGCAATTACTCATCGCGTGCGCGTTGATGAGCCGAGTCGCGAGTGGACCGCTGAAACACGAGTGTATTTCCAACTTTTTTGAAAAGTTTCCGACGCCCACCGCGGCGCTCAAAGCGGACGCCGACGAAGTGTTTGAAATCATCAAGCGTCTCGGACTTTTCCCGGGACGCATGCGCACCATCGTCGAGGTTTCGAGCAAGTTTTTGACACACACGGGCGAGTTCGAGGTTGGGCTCGATCCAGAGGTGAAAATTTACGGCATCGGCGAGTTTGGGGTGGACTCTTTTGAGATTTTCGCGCGAGGCGACGTGGCGAGAAAGCCGAAAGACGCCAATCTCAACGCCTTTTGCGCTTGGCAGCGTCGACACGCCGCCGAGTGATGTGTTTGTTAGGAAGAAGAGTCGCCCATCCTTTGTATCGATCAATTGTCACACACGTAGTAAATGATAGTAGTAAACTTTTAATTATTTCAATCCGACGCGCGACTCGGCGGTCGCGCGCGGTCGTTTTATTTCAGAAAAAAGAAACAAACCAACTTCGGGTGCCGCGCGTCTTTAATCGACGAATCAACGGGTCGACATGATTGGACCCTTTCGCTGATTCGCGTCACGCAACGCCGCGCGAGATACCCTCGGTTTCTCTCGTTTTCATTCATTCTCCGCGAAACGCTTTACAACGCCGCGATGTCCTTGAGCATGTTATCGATGCACGAAGACTCCGGTCTCTCGTCCCCGGCGGGATCATCCGGCCCTTCAGACACGTTAATCACCTTGATGACACCGTCTTCAACGTACATGGCGAATCTCTTGCACCTCTTCGGTCCGAGTTTCGCGCACGGCCCAGGGTGCGTCAACTCCACGTCCAACGCTTTCGTCACCATCGAGTTTGGATCCGCGATGAATGAAATGTTCGATCCCTCAATCTTTTGATCCTTCGCCCACGCCCCCATGACGGCGGCGTCGTTCACGCACATCACCAGAACCTCATCGATACCGGCCGCCTTCAGGCGGTCTTGTCCGGCGAGGTATCCGGGGACTTGGCACGTGGATCACGTCGGGGTGAACGCACCCGGGAGACCGACGAAGATGGTCTTCTTCCCGGCGAGGCGTTCGGTGAGCTTGACCGCGGTCGGCCACGACGGCTCGTGGGACTGGGCGACGACGGACGGGAACTTATCCCCGACGGCAACCATTTTCGGCGTGCGCTGGAGCCAGCTACCCTGACGCGACCGATTGTGAAGCGTTGGCGATCGATCGATCCGATCATCCATCGTCGTCGATCGTCTTCCAAAAGTTTCCAACCAACTCTGACTGAATGACAAAATGAATGACTGACTGTCTCGCAAAAGTCTGGTTGTTAACGAAAGGATGGATACGAGGGAGGGATGTCATCGGTGCCGCTCGCGATGCGTGGACGTGCTGTTACATCGGTGATTATCGGGTGTGGATTATTATTATAAATACGCGTCGAGCGCCGACGGATGGAGCCGGACGCTCGTTTGGACGCAGAGACGCGATTGTACGCGATTGTACGCGCGCTCGGTCGGTTGGTCAACTTAACCCATGTGGGGGTTGGTGTAGCCCGGGCACAAGTTCCAGTCGGGCTTGAGATCCTTCTTGATCTCGTCTGGGGCAAACTCGGTGACGCAGATGTGGGCGAAGAGAAGGGCGAAACCCGGGTCGATGCCGGGCTTGGTGACGATTTCGTGCGGGTTGTTGGAGAACCAGCCGCCGGTGAGAGTGGCTTTGAAAGCGCCGCAGTTCCACTCGAGGTCGGTGCGACCGGCCGGATAGATGTGGAACTTATCGATGGTGTTTCCGTCCGGAGTCTTAATCTTGTAGGAAATCTTCGTCACGACTTCTTCATCTTTAATGTTGACGTTACGTTGGCGGGTGCCGTCTTCTTTTGTCGAGTACGAAATGGTGACTTCGCGCGTGCAGTAACCCTTCGCCTTGATCTTGACCTCGTACGCCCCGCCCGGGTTCTTCACCGATTTGAGCTTGGCTTCGGAGAACGTGCGCCACTTCATCGTGTAGAATCGGTGATCACCCCGGTTAATCAGTCGTTGCATGTACGAGTTGTACATGTTGCTCACGTACGGGTTGGATTCGCCGTCGGATTCCGAGTCGTTGAGCGTCTGACCCATGTCAAAGTGCGGCTTTTCGTTATACTTGAGCTTCCAGAGCACTTGACCCTTCTTCTTATCGTTAGGGTCGATGCGCACGTAGTTTTCGAGGTCAATGTAACCCGTGGTGTCGAACAAACCCTTGCCGACTCGGTTCAGAAACAACCACCGGTTATTCTTATAGTCAACCTCGTCGCGAAACACTTCGTAATCCTTGTTAAACATGGAGCACGATTTGACGACGAACGTGCTCGGTCCCTGGAAACGATTCGAGCGATGGAGACGGGCACGTTCGTCAGTGATCTAGCTTCGCTTCGCGGTCAACACGCTTCGACATCGGTCGCGGACGAGACGAGACGCGCGAATCGTTCCGAAATTCCAATCGGTATCATTCCCGATCGAATCGGCGTTCAACACCCGAGTGATGAATGACGATCACGATGACGACGATGACGACGATGATTCCGACGACGCTCCGTCGCCGCGCGTACCTCGGGATCGGCGATGATGTTCGCCGGAACGTCCGGGGTGGACTCACAGATGGACATGATGCATCCCATGGCGGCAGATTTCCGTCGGTCGGGCTTCTCGAGCGATGATGGCGGACGAAGAGTGTCGATCGGGCGATCGCAATTCGCAGACACCGCCAACTACCACGACGATTCGACGCGACCGACCGACGCGACCGAGACCCCTTGTGGTGTGTTTTCTTGAGTCGTGAACGGTCGAACGCGCATCGTCATCACGCGAGACGGACGCGCGCGTCGACGCGCGTCGGCGGAGGGCGAGCGACAGAGCGTGAGGCGGAGATGTCGGTGCGAATCGTCGCGACGGTCCCGGCGACGCGGGCGAGTGGAAACGGCCGCGGTGGACGGCGCGGTGGTGTCTCGATTCGATGCGCGTCGTCGTCGTCGTCGGAAGGGACGCAGCCGAGATTAATCTACGCGTCGTCTCCAGCGTTGGAACACCAACAGGTTGGGCATCCCGAGTGCGCGGAGCGCGTGCCGGCGATCGAGGCGAGACTGGAGGAGGAAGGGGTGAACGAGAGACATCGACCGGGGGAGATTTTGCGATTGGATGAGTTTGAGGCGGCGGGGAAGGAGGCGTTGGATGGGGTGCACGTGAAAAACTACCTCGCCGGGTTGGAGATGGTTTCGAAGACGCGAGCGCCGACGAATTTGGACACGGCACCGACGTACGCGACGAAGAGCAGTTACGACGACGTCATGCGGGGTGTGGGTGGGGCGATTCGATTGGTGGATGAAGTCATGGATCGATGCGATCCGAGCGTGTCGGGGTTCGGGTTGATTCGGCCGCCGGGGCACCACGCCGTGCCGAGAGGGGCCATGGGGTTCTGCTTGGTCGGAACCGCCGCGGCGGCGGCTCGACACGCGCAGAAGCGAGGGTGTGAGCGGGTGTTGATTTTTGATTACGACGTCCATCACGGGAACGGGACGAATGATATTTTTCGGGATGATCCGAGCGTGCTCTTCGTGAGCACGCACGAGGATGGCAGTTACCCGGGAACGGGTAAAATCAGCGACATGGGCGACGGCGACGGACTCGGGGCGACGATCAACGTCCCTTTACCCCCGGGTAGCGGTGATAAGGCGGTACTGACGGCGTTCGAGGAGATTGTCACTCCCGCCGCTGCGAGGTTCAAGCCGGATTTTATCGTCGTGTCCGCAGGTTACGACGCGCACTGGAGAGACCCGCTCGCGGGTCTGACGTTCCGCACCGGAACGTATCACAGGTTGTGTACGAAACTCAAGGAACTTGCGAACGAGATGTGCGGCGGAAAGATTGTGTTTCTGCTCGAGGGTGGGTATGATTTGACTGGTTTGAGCGAAGGCGTGGCGGATTCGTTCCGCGCATTGCTTGGCGACGTCTCGACAGATGTGGGCGACATTCCGGGTCTTCGCGACGAACCAGAAGACAAAGTGCGCAAGATTCTCAACGAGGTCAAGGCACTGCATCAGCTCTGATGCGCGATTAGGATTTATTTTAGCGACAGCTGGCTTGTAAGCGTTTTGTTTCAATCGTATTTCATTCATTTCACGACTCTACACGTCTCTCTATTCAGCGTCAGGTTCGATAAGGATAGGCCGCGTTTCCCCGAGCGCGTTCTGACGTTGAACCCAATTCTCTTTGTACTGTAGAGGGAGATGTATGCGTCGTACCCGCGATCGCGAAGCTCGAACACTCTTCCATCGCGTTGCCGCACGGTACGCGCCGTTGCGCCGTAGGCAGATCCTGAATACAGCGCCACGTCGTCGCTCTCAAAGTTGAACACCACGTTCCAACCCTTGTCAATGTCGCGACCAGATGATAAGACGATGTAAATGTCCATACCGTACTCGGACGTGCCGTCAGGCTGAGGACTCTCCCATCGAATGTTAGACCGAGCGACGCATCGAGGCGTCGTTTGCGGTTCACGCAACCTTCGTGGCGACGGCGGTGGTGGCGGCGGTGACGGTAGCGGCGGCGGCGGCGACAATCTCGTCTCGGGATAACTAGGAGTGTTACCAATCCCTCCCGTCACCGATGACGGCGGCGTCGACGATGAGAAATCGCCTCTATCACCAAACTCCTCTCTCGCGCGTTCGTCTTGCGACGTGTACTCTGCGCACGCGCCCCAAAAACCATCCGGTTCCGCCCTACACCACAATACCCCGGTATCCTTGTACGGCACGCAATCTTTCACCATCACCCCACCACCAATGTCAAACTCATTCAAGCACCGTCTTCCATCCTGCGTCCATTTCGTCGTCGCCTCTGCCACGGCTGCCAATCCGGCCAACGCGACGAGACACTGAATCCTTCGCATCCGCACGGTTCTCGAGGCGAAATGAATCTATCGCAGAAACCTGCGTCCAACCAGCGTCAACCTCTGACGTGCGTCATTCCGTTTGCCTCTCGCGTCGACGCGTGTGCACCATCCACGGCTTGATTGTCAACAACGCTTCACATGTCTCGCGTTCACATGCGTGTGTACCTTTGCATTCAAATCCTTCGTGCGACGCGCGCAACACCCGACGACTGAGCTCACCCACGACCGATGCGATATTTCGAGCCGCGACGCACCGAGCGCACACGCCATCGTCGCCGAAGAAACGACGACCGAACGACCGAAGAGTCGTTTCAATCGACCATTCCAAAAACCAAAAATCCAAAAAGTTGAAACTTTAAAGCGCGACTCGGAGCAGCGGTGATGGATGACGACGTCGACGCGCTCGAACGCGAGTGCGTCGCCGCGGCTTTGCGTCTAAGCGGAACGAAGAAACGTCGTCGTGCGAGGGATTCATGCAACGAAACCGTCGATGACGACGACGACGAGACGCATGCGGCGTCGAAAGATGGTGATGCCGATGGTTTCAACGCAAACACTGGAAGAGAAATCATCGCATCGTGTGTGCGTCGACGACGACGACGACGTAAAACGGTCGATCGAGACGAGGATGACGACGCGTCGATGCCAAGAAACCGTCGGGTGACGTTCGCGTCTTCGTCGTTATCCTCGGATGACGATTCAGATGACGACGAGCTCAAGACGTTGTCAGACGCTGAAATGGAACGGTTGATGCTCGCGATGCAAGACGCGCTCGAACGCGCTTTAGAACGAGAAGAAGAAGCCATGTTGAACACCGCCGCCGTCGAAGGCGATGATTCTGATGATAACGAAAATGAAGAGAGACGTTTAGCAGAGGCGATCGAAGCGTTTGAACGATGGAAGTGTGACGGGGAGATTACTTCGATTGACGCGTCTGGCGAAGCGTCGTTCGAAGAAGGCGTGACGGGCGCGTCGCGCGCGATGGCAGATGTTGAAGTGTTGTGTCCGGTGTGCCAAAAAGACCGGGTTTTAGCGAATAAGCACGTCTTATTTTGTCGTTGCGGACGGTTGAGAATCTCTAGACGGGACGAAGGGGTTGGGTTGGCGTTTTTAAATTCGAGACTAGCGCGCACGTTTGAGTCGCACGCGGAGGATGGGTGCGGTCAATCGGCGTCTTTGACGTTTGGCGTTCGCGACGATTTCGGCATGATTGACGCCTTGTGTGCGACGTGTTCCGAATGTGATTTTCTCGAGGTGGTCATGTAGATTTAGTTCATTCATTCATTCTTGTTGTATCATCAATGTTACAGATTACAAATCGTCGAGCGTCTTCTGCGCCGAAGTAAACATATCCGCGAGCGTCTCGTTGTCGATGTCTCCGTTTACCCTTCTCACGTAATGCTCGATATTTTCCCTCTTGTACCCGAGAGCGAGTCCTATGATTACCTGTTCGAGTGGCGTGGACATTGTTCGCGCCGCTTGCGCACCCATATCCGCGAGAAGCGCCGCGCGTTTGCTCGCCGACGCGTCCTCTCTGTAGACGATTGCCGTCTGGGCCTCGCCCCCCTCGGGCGTCTTTGTCGTCGACATTCGAACCCGAATCGAATCGTCCGCGCGCACGAGATCCTCTAAAACCATCGCGGCGTAAGGAGCGTATATCGAATTCCCGAGTGAACTCGTGAGATCGCACGCGCCCTCGTCGCACGACACCTGCAAGAGCACTAAATCTCTCGCTCGACGCTTCAACGCCAAGAGTTCGCCGGCGGTTTTCGTCGCGCTCTCTAAATCATCCACGACCACCCTCCTCGAGTGCGCCCCATCGCCCTGAGACCAAAACTCTGGACGCTCCTCCACCGCCTTCTCCAACATCTCCAGCGTCAACGCGCTCGACGCCTTCAACACGAGCGTCGCCGCATCCGTCTCTCTCGCCAACCGCTTGGCTCGATTCGCCAACGCGTTTCGTAACGCTTCCCCGCTGTCGCCCACCATGACTCGTTTCACCTCCATCCACGTCTCTTGCCCATCCAACTGCGCGCCAACGATACCAATTCTCGGTGGGTTCGACCCTCCTTGATCCAAAATCCGCGCTCGTTTCCCATCCAACACTCCTTCCAGCATCCTTCGTCCGCCCGCGCTCGTACCCGTGCCGCACACGACGAACCATCGATCGAGCACGTCTGAGCTCACCCCGTTCGGATCACGCCCGGACCCATCCGCCGCTTCCGCCGTGAGCGAGATCAGGTCCCCGACGACGCTTTCACACAGCGTCGCCCGCGTCGCTTCGATGATTGGGTCCGTCACAGACGTCGTCAACGTCGCGCTCGATGTCGATGTAGAATTCTCTGCCGATCTTCTGTGTGGTGGTGCGAATCGTTCCAACGGGTCCGCGCTCGCGCGCACGACGACGGCGACGCATCGTCGACGACGGTTTATGACGGTAACGCTATTACTTTTCGTCGTCGTCGGCGTCGCCGCCGCGGACGGGTGACGGACGCGCGACGACGTCGACGTCGTCAACATGAATGACGAAATGGCGCGCGCAAACCAACGACCGATGCGTCAGCGTGTGACGCCCCCGGGCGCAGCATGCGTCGACGCGAAAACACCCGTCGACGACGCGCCGACGGACGATCCGAGACGATTTACGAGTGGTTTAAAATTCTCCTCGTCGTCTCCTCCGTCGGTCTCGCGGTCGCGTCCCTCGGCGTCGACGGTGCGACGGGGTGTCGTCGCGATGCCGACGGCGTCGTGGAAGCCGCGAGACGACGGTTAGGATTACCACCGGTGACGCCCGGGGCGTCGACGGCGAACGCGGCGCACGACGCGAGAGCGGTGAAACGGGCGTTTAGAATTGCGGCGTTGAGGTACCACCCGGATAAATCTCGAGCGATGCGCGACGAAGGCGCGGGGTGGACGGTTGAGGATGCGGAGCGCGAGTTTCAGTCGTTGGTGGATGCGTATGAAACCGTGTTGACGTCGACGACGACGACGACTTCGACGAGTTTTACGACGTGTAAAGAGGATGAAACGGAGCGTCGGCGCGGAGTGTGGGATGGGATGGTGGATGTCGCCGCTGGTTGGTGGAAGCGGACGGTGACGCGCGCGAAGAATGTGGGTGGAAAGGTTTGGGCGACCGAGTCGAGCGCGCGACGGAGACGCTTTGTCGCCGCGTCAAAGACGAACGAGGACGAACAGGAAGGAGACGAAGACGCGTCTGAAACGTCGTCTAAGACAACGACGACGACGACGACGACGACTATACGCTTTCGCGGCAATGACGGATCGACACGTGATGAAGCCTCGGATACCGCCACCGACGATACCGACGCCGCGGAGGACGCGTATCGATTCGCGACGCGCGCGTTTTGGGCGCGCGCCAAAGCGCTCCTCGACGACGATACAGATGACGACGACGAGGACGTCTTAGACAACGTTCGCATCGACGACGAATACCCAGCGCGGTTTAGATCTCGCGTTTAGTTTAGATTGGGCGTCGATGTTCCGTGCGTACTCGCGTCCTCGTTGTAATTTCAGTTGTACTCGTCTAGCCGCCGCCGCCGCCACTCGACAATCGAACTCGTCCTCAAACCCCCGCGCGCGCGTCAATCACGCGAGAGGGAGACGGGAGAGAAAGATAATCGAAAGAATACCGTGACGCTCGACATGGGTGGACAATCGCAGACGGGCAAGTCGCGAACGAAACGCGACGCGCTTCCGAACAGCACAAAGATGCGCAAAAAGTTGGAAAAGTTGAAGAGCGACCGACGACCGGGAATCACGTTTGCGCAAAAGAAAAAAGCGGAACGCGCGAAGCGGGAGGCGGAAAGAAAGAGTGGGGACTCCCGACGAGCGACGAATGACGCGTCGCTGCGATCTACGGAGGGATCGTACGGTCCGTTGGAGGTGAGGTACAGGGCGTTGGCGAAAAAGTTGAGGCAGATTGACGAACTGGAACAAAAAATGAGCGAGGGCGGGGTTAAACTGGATGCGCAGCAGGAGAAAAAGTTGAAGAGGAAAGAGTATCTCGAGGCGGAGATGCGTAACCTGAAAAAGTTAATCTCTGGTGGTGGGGACTCGGATGAGGAAGACGAGGAAGAGGATGAGGAAGACGGCTCTGAGGATGGAGAGGACGAGGACATGTCGTCGGAAGAGGATGAAGAGGATGAAGAGGATGAAGAGATGGATTCTGAGGATGAAGAGGATGAAGAGGATGAAGACGAAGAAGCTGACGACGAGGATGAAGAAGACGAAGATGATTCTGAGGATGATGAGGATGATGAGGAAGACGACGAGGATGACGAAGAGTCCGAGTCCGAGTCGTAGTTTTTTATTTTTTGTTATAATACGAGCATCCGGATAATACATGCTAACAAGTTGTTTCCTCCTGGAGTTGCAAAATCTCTATCTCTAATGACTAACATTTCACCTCACATTTTGCCAACGCGTCGACAAACGCGTCGCGGAATTTCTCGGCGGTGAACATCTTGCTCCTCCTCCTCGCTCGCTGCGCGATATCTTCTCGGTCGGGCCGTTGCATCAGAAGAACGTGTTCGAGCGCTTCGGCGAAAGCCGGAACGTTATCGGCAGTGAATCCTGTTATCCCGTCGGCCTCATCTCGAATGATATCCAAGAATGGCCCGCCCGAGGCGTGCGCGATGGGAACCGCGCCCGCCGCCATGTACTCCACGACGCAAATCCCGAAATGTTCATCCAACATGGTGTGTAAACCTACAGATGCGCGCGAGAGCTGACGGCGAACTTCCTCATACGGCACGTCGACGTGAAATTCTACGCTATTTTCAATCTCCAAATCCTTGACACTCTGTTGCAAATCCTCCAGGCGTTCTCTATCCGCGTTGTCGCGGCATCCACCGACGAAGACGAGGATGGCATTTTCAATCTTTGGAAATTTCGGGCTGAGTTTTTTTAGCGCCTTCCATGCCGCGAGCTGCACCACGTGCGCCTTCTCTGGTCGAAACTGCCCGACGCTCACCACTCGCAAAGATGATTTATCCTTCTTCACGGCGTTACCCGCCTTGTCCAACCGCGGACGCGTGAGCGGTATCCGCGAGAGATCCTCCACGTTACACGGAGGATAAACTATGGTCGAGTCCACGCCCCAGAGTTTGTCTATGTGCCCTTTTGTCCAGGATGAATTCACCATGACGCACGCGCACGCCTTGCCGCACCAACCGTAGAGCGCCGCAAAGGCGCGATAATACAACACCTTTACCGCCGTCAAGAACCTGGACGCCGCGAAACGATCGGCGTTGTTGTACATTCGCACTCGACTCTGCACGCGCGCAATCATATCGCTCGATACCGTCGGATAGTGCACGTACGCCACCGTCTGACATCCGAACAAATATCTCGCCGCGGGATACGCCGCCGCGTGTCCCACCGTATCCACAAACACATCCGGCGTAAACTTCCACAGCGCCTCGAACGCGAGCACGGCGCCCCCAATAAACTGTCCAATCACGGTACACCTCGGATACGTCTCCGCGCGCGCAAAACGCTCCGATTTCAAATCCAACGCGTGGATCGGTTCTCGCAGTTTCACGCCGAAACGCGACTCGGCGCGCGCAATCAACTCCCTCCCTCTCGCCAACGAATCCACATCCCTCCTCCCTCTTCCGTTCGACGCCGTGTACACGACAATCATGCAATCGTCCTCGTCGTCATCCATCCCTCTCTCGTCGTCGCCCTCATCGCCGCCCTCATCGCCGTTCGCCGCCGTTCCCCCGACGCTTCCTCGAACCGCCGCCCGTCGTCTCTGCGTCGCCGCGATCGCCTCGTACAACACCCGCTCCCCGCCTCCCCCATCCGCGCTCGCGGGATGATAAAACCCCACCGTTCGTCTCGGTTCCAAGTCCCGCGTCGTCCCTCCGCCGCGTTTTCCGCCCCGTCCGCCTTCGCTTCGTCCCTCGCGCGCCCACCGGTGTCGATCGGACATCAATCGTCGACGCGTCGCCCGTCTTCCTCGCGCGTTTCGTTTCACCGCGTTCGCCAGGTGGACGACGAGGAGGGCGAGGAGGGTCCAGACCGTCGCCATCCGGAGGTTATCGAATCGTCCGCGCGTCGTCATCCTTCGTAGTCCCGCGCGTCGGCGTGTGAATGCATCAGTGAATGCATGAATGAATCCATGTCGACAGATCGGATCGAGGGGGTACACACTCGGGACTATTTTCCTGGTTCATGAACCGTCACTTACCCGGCCGACCGACCGCGCTCGGACCCGACGACACGCCCCGCACTCTCATGCGCGCGGCGGTGTTGGCGGCGTCGACGACGCTCGGACGACGACGACGACGCGGGAGCGCGCGGTCGACGACGGCGGCGGTTACGTCGTCGTCGTCGCCGGCGACGCGTGGACGAGGAACGGCGACGCGGGCGACGAAAGAGGAAGAGGAGGACATGTCGGCGGTTCGAGTGCGAAGCGTCGAAACGGCGAGCGAAGGGCAGCGGACGGATTTGGCGGTGGTTTTGGTGACGCCGAAGATTCCGGGGAACACCGGGTGCATCGCGAGGACGTGCGCGGCGTCGAGGGTGCCGTTGCACTTGGTTGGTGCGTGTCGGAAAAGCGATGAGGAGACGAGAGCGACGACGACGAGAGCGACCGACGACGACTGGACGCGCGAGAGAGACGACTGGACTGACGACGCTTTTTGCTTTTTTGGCTCTTCGTCGGGCGAACGCAGGACCTTTGGGGTTCTCTCTGGATGATACCCAGTTGAAACGCGCGGGATTGGATTACTGGAAATCGGTGTGCGTGCGGGTGCACGACGACTGGGATGCTTTTTACGAGTACTGGCGCGGGTTGGACGCGCCGGGAAGGTTGGTGGCGTTTTCCAAATTCGGCGCGCGACCGCACGCGGAGGAGGGGGCGTACCGTCCGGGGGATTGGTTGCTCTTCGGCGCAGAGACGACGGGTTTACCGGACGCGGCGATGAATGCGTGCAAAGAAACGGGTGGCGTTCGGAGGATTCCAATCGACGAGTCGCACGTGAGAAGCCTCAATTTGAGCGTTTCTTGCGGCATAGGGGTGTACGAGGCGCTGCGTCAGCTCGACGGTTCGCCTTCGGGACCGTGCGAAGATTGAGTCGATTAATGTTTTTAATATTTTACAAACCTAGGCCCTCTCAATCTCGTCTCGTCTCATCGCGTCTGTCGCAAGACTTAAGAACCGAGCTTGAAGGCGTCGGCGCAAAGCGAGTAACAATACCCAACTTTGAACCAGTTTATAAACTCCAACCACTTGTTCGTCTCCGCCCGGCGATAATAGATCCTCGTCACCGTTTCAAAGAACGCGACGGAGAGCGCGCCCGCGACGACGTCGTTGATTCCAATCGCGCCGAAACTCAGCGTCATGACGTTGGCGAGGTAGAAACCAAAGTACGCAGAGATGCCTCGCCACAGCGTCACCCGGTACGACTTGCGCGCAAAGTAAAGGTTAAACCGCTGCGGAAGCGAGGTCAACACGGAGACCAAACGCGTTTCACGCTCAGCTCTGACGACGACGGCGCCGCCGCGTCGGTATCGCCGCGTCGGTGACGACGTAAAACTCGTCGTCGGTTGCAGAGCGGTTGTCCGAGCAAAGTGTGAATCTCTCGCGCGAAACGCAGACGTCGCAACGCCGTGCGACGCGCGTTGAGCGTCGGAACGCGTCGCGGTGGACGCGTGGTGCGTCGTAGCGACGCGGAGCGACGCCGGGGAGGCGACGGTGGAGGCTAACATGCGATGCGCGTCGAGTTGTTTGGTTTGGGTTTTGGTCGCGCTCTCGTCTCTTGCGTTGCGAAAACAGACTCGAAAGGTACAAAAAAATACTAATTGGCGCTATTGACAAAGGAGACGACTAGGAACTTCGACCGACATGTTCGGTGGCGTACAGAGCGTAAAGTTTGTCGCGTTCGCCCATCTTGACGGTGAGACTAGCCTTGGCGTAGAAATCAGAGTCGCGTTCGATGTTGTCGATGACGTCTTCGAGCAAGTGCGCTCGCTCCGTCTGACAACCCATCTCGAGCGCTGACAACGCCTGGTAGTGCACGTGAAAGTGATAAAACTGCGGTGGGTAGTGGACGAAGACGCGACATTCTTCAGGTTTCACGCCGTACACTTCCTCGATAACCTCTCGTCCTTTCTCTAACATTCTCCGCAACATTGGTAAATGCTCTGACCGCAAATCGCGAATCGAACGCACATCCCTCCGAACGCACAACCCCAAGCAATACAGATCCGTCGTCGATGGATGTCCACGCCACGTCTCTCGCGCCGTCTCCGCGCAGTCTGGATGCGTCGTCCACTTTGGATCCGTGTTTAACAAAAACTCTTCGTCTACGTGCAACAATCGCTCCTTTTCCTTTTCCAAGTTTAATATCTTGTACACCCACGAGATTGCTTGTTCGGGAATCCCCGATATGTACTCCTCGTGCGCGGCGCGGTACATCTCGGGCGTCTCTCGCACCGCAATCAACCGCTGCGTGCTCGATCTCGCGATGTGTTTCGCCAAGAGTTTCTCTCGCGCTTCCTTTGGCGTCGTCGTCAGACACCCCGGATACAACACGTCGACGTTCGCCTCCGCCTCGTACGCCTCTTCCGACTCCACCCCATCGAACGTCCCGTGGAAATACCCATACTCCGCACCGGAATACGGCGCCCGCGTGCGAAGTCTCGTCCTCGCGAACAACCGCCCGACGCCTTCGAGCGTGGACGGTAAAGCGGCGCGAGATATCTTAACCAACGCCTCCTCTTCGCACCCTTCGAACGCGCCTCGCACGACCACCTGACGCCCTGCGTCGCGTCCGTCGTTGATCACCTCGATCGCGGTGAAAGTGGAGAGCGTTTCCAGCGCGTGCGGTGGCACGCCGCCATCCGCGCCGCCGTCGGTGTGCGCGCGTTTCATTTTACACGAACGCTCCGTTGTGAGGATTGGTTTGATTCTTCATTCAACGACGCGCGCTGTGAATGTACGCGACGACGACGACGACGATTGCGGTCGCGCGGGTGACGCGAACGACCCGCACGGCGAAACAGACGTCATCGCGAGTCGCGCCGCGAGCGACTGTCGGTGTCACGGCGTCGAAAAGAACGTCAAAGCACACTGTGGATTGGTCTGAACTTTCTCGTCAAACGAGAGGCGCGCGAACGACGACGACGACGACGCGAGCGCTTCCAGAGATGGCCACCGTGCTGGCGTCGCACTACGCCCTCCCCGCGCTCTGGTGTGCGTGCACGCCGGCGGTGATGCTGGCGTACATCAACCCAATCTACTCGTTCAGCGTCGGTTACGGCTTGAGCGTGTTGTTCGCCGCAGGGTTCACGGCGTACGCCCACGCGGCGTCCGGTGCGTTCATGACCCCGTTGTTGACGGCACACGTCGCTGGTGCGGCGGCTTACGGCGCTCGCCTCGCGGGGTTTCTCTGGTATCGGTCGGTGACGTGGGACGAATGGCGAGAGCGGGCAAAAAAGGCGCCCGAAGTGCAGCAGACGGGCTTTGCGAAACAAACCATGGTCATTCTGCTTTGCAGCGCGTTGTACGCGATGATGTCGTCGCCGATTCTCTGGCACGCGCAAAATGCGAACGCGGTCAACCTTGCGACGTTTTCTCCGCTTCTCAAGGTGGGTTTGGCGTTGGAGTGGATCGGCGTCGCGCTCGAAGCCGTGGCGGATCAAACCAAGTTCAACTACAAGGCGACGGAAGCGGGTAAGACGCGCTGGTGCGATACGGGACTCTACGCCAAGTGCCGACACCCGAACTACCTCGGTGAAATTTTGTTCTGGGTTGGGCTCTTCGTCGCCGGCGTTCCGGCGATGATCACGCGACCGGTAACTTTTATTCCCGCGTCGCTCGGCTTGCTCTTCATCGTCAAGCTGATGACTTCGGCGGCCAAACGCGGGGATGCGAAACAAGCGGAAAAGTACGCGGATGACGCCGAATACAAGGCATGGGTAAACTCGACGTTTTCCCTCGTGCCGGGTAACTAATCTTACACTCACGATATTAACCATTACCGGTACAATAATACCGCCTCGGCTCTCCTTGTAATCAGCAGTAAAAGCGTCGCGGACCGCTCGCGGCGCTCGGCATTCGCGGATGCGTTCGCTAACGACGACTAAAACTCTTTTGGCCTTTCGTTTCGTTTTACAAAACATGCTATTAGCGATATTCCATTCCGATCGTCGACGTCGAAGAACGGAAACGGAACTCAAAACAGGACGGATAGGACGAACCGGTTCCCGAAATCCGCTCATAGCGTCATCCGTCCATCCGTCCGCTTCTTCAACAAATCTCTCCCTTTTCTCCTCCTCCTCATCAAAGCTTACCCTCTTTGCGAAGTTCTTCCTCCAACGCCGCCACCGCCGCGGCGTCTTCCTCGCTCAGATTATCCAAATCGATTCCCTCCACTTCCTTCTTCGCCTCGGCGCCGTACATCGCCTTGTCGTACTTATCCGGAAACGCCACCTTTGCGATCGTACCAAAGATGAAAATCGCACCGACGCCGGCGCAGTACAACGGAATGGCGAGCTTGAGCGCGTTGATGACGACGGTGTCGAAACCCGTGGTGTCGATTCCGGCGAGCGCGAGCTGGGTGAGCTCGGTCGTCGGCGTCGCGCGCGTGCGAACACCGTCGCGGTTGGTGGTCACGGATAACGATGCCATGTGGGTCGGTGCGCGACGGACGACGTTCGGACGCGCGCGACGACGATCGGAGGCGGACGTCGATGCGTTGACGACGGACGTCGGTCGGAGTTTCGCCGCGGTGACGGTCGCGCGCATGGTTGGTCGGGTGTCGTGCGTGTGTTGTCTCTCGGTGTCGAGCTGTGAGGAATTCGGGTAACGCGCTCGCTCGGACGACGAGGACGCGGTTTTCTTCAATCTTTATTCTTGCATTTATTGTTCCATGGCGTCGGATGCGTCGGCGTTCGCGGCGCGTTTTGCCGCAGCTTCGGCTTCGATTTTTGCGTTGAGCGCGGCGTAGTCCACGGGTGCGCCTCGGCGACGCTTGGATGGCGTCGGTTCAGCGGACTCTGGCGGGGCGGTTTCCGTTTCGGCATCCGGAGCGGAACGCTTGCGGTCGTCGTCGGCGGCGATTCCGGTTTCGGTTTCGGTTTCTTCTCGCGCACCCTCCGCGGCGGCGATGCGTTCTAGAAACGCCTTGTGTTCAGCCTCGGCTTCGGCTTCGCGACGCTCGCGAATCTCGCGACGAACGCGAAGTTCGGCGTTGAGTTCCTCCCGGCTCGATTCGGCGTCGTACTTTTCGGCGTTTGGTTGGAACAGAGCGCGCACGTGCGCGGCGACGGATCGACCGAAAGCGGACACCGGTCCTCCTTGAATGCGGTACCCGCCCTCGAGGACGGAAATGACGCGTCCGTGTGCGTGTGCGTTGGCAATCTTGACGAGTTCGGTGGTGAGCCATTCGTAGTCGAGTTCCTTGACGCCCAAGTTGACGGGGCCTTGGATGTCATCCTTGGCGTGCGCGTCGAAACCGGCTGAAATGATGATGAGGTCGGGCTTGAACGCGTCGAGGCCGGGAAGAATCTTCCCTTTCCACACCCGTCTCCACGCGGCGCCTCGTTCTGATTTCTTCCCCGTGCCCTCCATGCCGACGTCGACGACCCAGGGTTGTTCGTCAATGACGCCGCTGCCGTATTCACGTTCCTCGTCGACGCGGATGGCGTCTTTGATTATGCCGTCTTCGCCCCATTGCGGATCTTCGTCGATGTCCGACTCAACCCTGGTGTTCTTCGTCGGACCGGTACCGGGGTAAAAGTTGAACGGGCGGTCTCTGCGGCCGTATCCGTGCACAGAGGCAAACATGATTTCCCGTCCATCCGTCTCGTCCAACCACGGGCGGTACGAATCCATCTGCAGCGTGCCGACGCCGATGGGCAAGGAGAACCTGAACTCCGGTCTGCTCGGAGCGGTGGCTTGCACGCACGCTTCGGTGCCGTTACCGTGATGAACGTCGAAATCTACCAAGGCGACGCGACGGATCTTCTTACGGTGCACGCAACGAGCGTACGCCGCGGCGACGGCGACGTTGTTAATCAAGCAAAAGCCGTGAGAACCCGTTCCGAGCGGTTCCCTTGGCGTGCCCACCGGACCGAGGGGACCGGCATGGTGCCCCGGAGGGCGCACCGCACAGAACACTTTTTTGGTATCACCGGAAACGATGCGTTCGACAGCCTCGATGGTGGCGCCAGCCGCCGCGAGGGCGGCTTCAAAGGATTCCGAGCACACCGCCGTATCGCCGTCAATCGTACCGATGGCTCGCGGGTTGCGCGCAATTCGCGGCAATATTGCGCACGCCAATTTAACCTTTTTCAGATATGCGTAATCGTGGCATCGCAAAACGTCCACCCACGCCGCCTGTTGAACATTGTTGACGTACTCGACCGACTTGAAGTCCTTGCCACGAAGCGTACCGTTGGTTCCGTTGAGCAACACGTTGAGACGGTTGACATTCTCTGGCGGAGGATCTTCGCCGCCGCGAGTGATGGGCGGACACGAATGATGCCAAAAGCACGTGTCCGGAGCGATGATGACGCGCTTGAGGTTCTCGTCCGCGGCATCTGAGACGGAAACCTTGAAAATCTTCGCAATGTCGACGAGCCCACGAGCCGAAGCGACGTCCGCCGCCGTCTGACCTTGCGCGTTGCGTTCCTTGGCCAAAGCACTCTTAGCCTTGAGAAGACGCTCAACGCACTCGACGTTACCACCCTTCACGGCGCAGTGCAATGCATTGTCTTTATTTTCATTCTTGACGTCAGTTTCGGCGCCGTTGTCGAGTAAGTACGCGACGACGTCGGCGTGACCGTACGAAGCAGCCCAATGCAGCGGTCTATTTCTCGACTTGTCACGCAAGTTGATGTACACCTGAACGTCATCCTCCTCGTTCGGCGCGACAAAGCCTTCGACGAGCGTCTTGACAAGGGCCAAAACCCCGTGCTGCGCGGCGACAGACAGCGCCGTGCGACCGTAATCATCCTGGACGCAATGATTTTCAACTTCTGGAAGCAACGCCTTGACCGCCTCAATCGCAAACGCTTCGTGCTGCTCGAACCCACTCATCGTACACGCGATGTGTAAGAGCGGAGACCCCTCGAGCGTGACGTACGTCATCGCACCCGCATCTATGAGCGTCTTGAGACAATCTAACGCGCCGTACAACAACGCGACGTGCACGGGCCGAAGTCCTTCTCTGTCCTTGGCGTTGACGTCCACTCCCGCTCCGCCCGCCGCCAAGTTGGGCATCCCTTCCTCATCCTCATCCGATCCCGACGCCGCGTTCGGGTCGAAATCCTCGCCGTCATCCGAGTCGTCTTCCTCCTCCTCCCCTTCGTCCTCCTGTTCCTCTTCCGCGTCGCCGTCTCGCTCTTCCTTTGCTCCTTCTTTTTCCTCCTCTGCGTTTGGAGGTGAAATCAAACTCGCGAGTCTCTCCACGTCGTTCGTCTCGCAGCACTCGTGTAATTGCCTGAAAAAGTAAACGACGATACGCGCGTCGACACGCGTCAGTCACTCGCTCGCCGCGCATTCGGGCGCATCGCGACGTTCGCGCGCCGACGTCGATGCATTTTCTTCAGATTTTCCCTCGAGGAGTATGAAAAAGCGCACGTTCGCGTGCGCGCGCGCGCGCGAACAAAAAAACAAACGCCGTCGTCGTCGAAAGTACTCACATAGACGTCGTATCTTCATCATCGGATTCATACATCGATCCGAACATCGCGAACGAACCGACGCGGGCGTGGACGATGTCGCGAGGGTGGGTGTGAAGCAAAGGTCAATTCGCGGCGCTGTTTTCCAAAAGCGCCAGACGCGGACGAGACAGACGCAGTCGCGATCCGATCGATTGACAACTCGATTGAAATATCCTAAGACGTGGGACGAGAAATGAATGAAACGATAGCGCGGTGTCGCCGGCGGCGCTCGCTTACGGGGGCAACACGCTTACTTCTTCTTGGACGCCGTGACGTTGAACTGGAAGTGAATGATATCGCCATCCTTGACGACGTATTGCTTACCCTCTTGACGAAACTTACCCGCCTCCTTGACCTCCGCCATGGAGGGCTTGGTGGAGATGCTCTTAAAATCGTCAAAGGCGCACACTTCAGCCTTGATGAAACCGCGCTCGAAATCAGAGTGAATCACCCCGGCGGCTTGCGGGGCGGTGGCGCCGTTGTACACGGTCCAGCATCGGACTTCTTTCTCTCCAGCCGTGAAATAATAAATGAGATTGAGTTCGCTGTAACCTTGGGTGATCATCTTGGGCAACGAACTCTTCGATCCTTCGTTCTCTTCAAAAAATTGCTTTCTGAGGTCCTCATCGTCGCCAATGTCGAATAATTCTTGTTCGTACTCGACGGAGAACGGAATCATGCTTCCGCCGCCGTGCTCTTGAATCCACGCGTGAATCTTCGGCAACCACTTGTTCTTCTTACGCACAAAGTCCTTCTTGGACAAGTTGACGAGGTAAATCATCGGTTTGGTGGTGATGAGCGACGGAAGCTTTTCCTTGATCATTTCAACCTCTGGCGTGTTCCAATCGCCCGTGCGAATCGCCAAGTTTTTCTCGAGCATTTCTTGACACTTTTCCATCGTAGACTTGAACAACGCCGAGAGCTTCATCGTCGGGTTCTTTTTCACGTCTCTCTCCTCGTCCGCCACCGCGCGCTTCACCGTTTCGATATCCTTCAAGCAAAGCTCAGCCGTGATGGTTTCCAAATCCCGAATCGGATCGACGACGTCGTCCACGTGTACGACGTCCGTCGCGTCGAACGCGCGCACCACGTGAAAAATCCCATCCGTCGCCATGATGTTACTCAAAAACGCGTTCCCCAGCCCCGCCCCCTGCGACGCCCCGCGCACGAGTCCCGCGATATCCGTCACGAACAAGTACGCCGGGTACTCGCTCGCGGGTTTCCACATCCCGCACAGGTAATCGTACCTCGCGTCCGGCACCGCGCACCTCGCCTCGTTCGGGTCAATGGTACAAAACGGGTAATTCTCAGCCGCGATGGACTGCTTGGTCAAAATGTTAAACAGCGACGATTTCCCGACGTTCGGCAAGCCCACGATGCCCATTTTCAGGTTGTTCTTCACCCGTCCGAACCTACGCGCGCGTCGTCGTCGTCGTCGTCGTCGTCAGTCATTCAGTCACTTTATCACTTTATCCGCGTGTGCATCGCATCGGCGCCCGTTCGCGTCTCGCTCGCGCATCCGCACGCACTTCGCGGCGCCGACGTCCTCCGTCGCTTCCTCCTTCTTTTTCGGCGGCATCGCTCCCGCGTCGATCGATCGATCGATTCGCGGCGCGCGCGTCGTCGAGTGCGGGAAACGAACCCGCGACTGACTGGCTGACTGGCTGGCGGCGTGCGCTTTTCACTCGACGACGCGGGATGTGGTCGAGGACCGTTGGGCGTGGAGGAGTCGCGCGGACGACGGTGAGTTTCGCGTCGTCGCGGGCGTTTCGTCGAGGATGCTCGATAGAATCCGAGGCGGCGACGACGTCGTCGTCGTCGGGATTGACGTCGTCAACGACATCGCTGCCGAAAGCGTTGCGCGTGACGACGGCTCGCGGTGACGCGCCGACGACTTTTAAGAGCGCGGGTGAGAAGGAACGGTTGTGGGAGCGAACGATGACGATGGCGCGTCAACACGTCGGGGTGATGGAGACGTACGACGGCGATGTGGAAGAGGCGCTGCGACGGGCGGTGAGAGACGCGTTTACCGGCGGGGATTCCGGGGTGAGAGTGGGGCGTCGCGTGCGGGCGAGGTACGAGGCGTTGCGGAAGAGCATGCGAAGACGAAGCGCGGGGGCGTCGACGGGTTTATTGATCGAGCGCGGGGGCGTCGATGATTCGGCGCGGGGGCTTCTTGGGAGTCGCGGCGGTCGCGGCGAGCGGGAGACGGCGGCGGCGGCGCCGACGAATGATGATGTGGCGCTCCTAAACGCGTTTGACGGCGAGGACGACGTTGAATGGGGCGCGAGGTTGAGTAAACGAAAGCTTCGTCGGTTGGAAGCATCCGCGGCGACCACGAATGCAGCCTCGGGGAGGGGTAATGATTTAGAGATGATTAAATACGAAGAGTTGGACGCGGCGGTGTACGCGGTGATGCGAAGTCCGATGACGATGGGGGCGCTCAAGAGAGTTTTTTATGAAACGCGCGATCGGTTGGGCGACGATTTCAAGCCAAGGACGGTTCTGGATTTTGGATCTGGTCCGATTCCGTCGACGCTCTTCGCCGCGCGGGCGGTGTTCGGTGAAGACGTCGGTACGACGCCGTCGGCATCGATGAATGCGAAAGGGAAGACGGACGCGGCGTGGAACGACGTCAGAGTGGCGTTCGTGGATAGCAATCCCGGGATGATGCGATTTGCCCGACGCATCGTCGGGTACGCGGAAAAAATAGCCGAAGAACGACGGAGCGAGGCGGCGGCGGTGGCGCTGGGGACGACGACGACGGCAAAGACGACGGAGAAACTCGACACCGTTGTCGATGAGCGCATCGTCGCGAAGGAGGACGAAGATGGGATCATCAGATTAGACTTTTCAGACTTCGAAATCGGCGATGCACGACGTCAAGCGACGTCAAACGGCGTCACTCGAGCGTCGAGCGCCATTCGACTCAAAACGCCTCATCCGTGGCACGAAAGCGAAGGCGTGCGAACGAGCGCGAGTCTCCACGGCGCTAATCGACGCGATGGCTTCGATATGGTAGTGTCCTCGTACGCCCTCGGTGAAATTCCAGTGGGCGTCGCGCGCGTCGGACGGAGCGGTCGCGTCGAGCGAAATCAGCGTCAATTGGACGTAACGATTCGCCAGCTCTGGGATAAGGTTGCTCCCGGTGGTATTCTCGTCGTCGTCGAGCCTGGGACGCCGAGAGGAAGCGCCCTCGTGCGTCGCGCCCGAGCGCTCGTCCTCGAAGTTGCCCGGCGCGACATGGAACAAAACGCGAGAAGGATGAATTTGCCCCCAGATTTGTCCGCAGTCGAGGCATACGCGGTGGCTCCGTGTCAACACGACGGCGCGTGTCCAATCAAGGAAGAACACCGCGAAGACGGATTCGCGACTTGGTGTCACTTCCCTCAGCGAGCACTCAGAAGCAAATACGCCCGCGAGGTGAACCAGAGCGCGCGGCCGTACCAGGATGAAAAGTTTTCCTACGTCGTGTTGCGCAAACAGCCGCGCGCGGAGGCGAGACGTCGAGCAGCGCTGGCGGCGAGACGCGCTCGAGACGCCCGAACTGAGAATGACAGCGACGATGCGGAGGAATTTCACCACGAGAGCGTCGTTCGTGAATCCGTGGAAGAGTGGTCGCGGGTGATTCGAAGTCCGAAGAAAAGGAAAGGACACGTCGTCGTCGAATTGTGCACAGCGCGAGGAGAAATTGAGCGCGCCGTGATTGCCAAATCCCACGGCTTGGACGAAGGCATCGGACGAGAGGGTTACAAGTTCGCCCGCAAGCTCAGATGGGGTGACTTATGGCCCTTTACCAACAAAACTGTCACCAAACCGGGCGATCAGAGAAAGTTTGAACTCGAAGCGGCGCGATTTTACGCCGAACATGCGGCGCGCATAGAAGCGGCGTCCGAGCCGCCTCGGCGATCCATCGGCGAACCCATGGATCCCGCTTTGCAAGCATTCATGGACGACGACGACGAAGACGAAGACGACGACAATTACGACGAAGACTTGGACGACGACGACGACCTAGACGAGGACATCCTCGCCCTCGTTCGAGACATGTCCATCGAAGACCTCGCCGCGCTTCGGCGCCGCGTTCGCGACGACGCCGTCCCATCCGAACCCACGCCCGAAAACTAATTAGCGCATAGAACCGGTGGTAGTAATTAAAATTCATGATGAAGCGAACGCACGCGTCGATCGATCGACATCGCCGACATCACCACCAAAGGAAACCGACCGCGACGACCGACCGCGGACGAGGGCACTCGACCAGATACCTCTGGCATACAAAATCATATGAACAAACAGTATGTCCACCGCTAAAAACACCGTAAAATACGCACGCGTCGTATCGACGGTTCACGACTCAGAAATAGACCATAGGGTACAGGGTTCAAAGGACGCGCTCGGAGTCGCGCCGACGCGTCCGCACTCCGACGCGTCCGCGCGCCGTCCGAGGACGAGCACGGCACGCGTCGTATCGACGGCACAGCGTCTCTCACCGACTCCGGGATTCGGTCGGTCGGTCGGTCGGTCGGTCGGCCCGTCGGCGACGAAAGCGACGAAAGCGGGCGTGGGCGCGGCATCGCCACCGCGCCGCGGTAGGATTTTGATCCGTCATTGGCCCAGAGAATCCGAACGCGTGCGACGCGCGCGACGACGGGAAGGATGAGCGATGGGTCGAAGGATACGTTGACGACGACGGTGGATGCGCAAGTGGTGGAAATCGCGACGGATGGTGGGATCTCGGCGTTGGCGGGGGTGAAAACCAAGGGCGAAGAGAAAAAAAAGAACAACAACGCGACGAGTAAAACGACGACGGCGAGTAAAGCGTCGAACGCGTCGAAGCGAAGAAAGCTGAATGAGAAGGGTGAACGTAAACCGTGGTATTGCTGCTCGTGTAAGCAGACGCTCAAGCCGGAGGCGTTTGATCCCGGGCTGGAGACGTGTCGGGTGTGCCTGGCGAAGCGACGATCCAAGGACCGCGCAAAGAAGAGACTTCGAGCGTTGCAGCTGAAGCATCACTTATTGAGCGCGGATGAGAAAGACGTGGCTGCGTTTTTACTCGGTGTGTATCGGCCGATATCGCAGATAGAAAGGAACAACGACTCGTCGGGACCATCGTCAACGCAGATGCACATGACGGCGAGCTACGATGTTAGGGTGTTTGTCGACGAGGTGCTCGAGTACCTGGGGGATAAGCCTCAGGATGAGGCGGACACGCTCATCAAGACCTTCCTAAACAAGACGGAGAATCCTTTCGATGTTAAAGGAGAAGGGTTGGTCGGGACTGGGGGGTCGAAGGCCAAGCGCGGTAAGGGGGGGGGCAAGGGGTCTCAGGCTTTGTCGGGGCAGTCGGCCAAGAGAGAGGCTTTTGCCAGAGACTTGCACGCCCTTTTCGACAAGTACGACTCGTCGCTCGCGAGTTCAGTCGATCAGACGTGGGTCAGGTTTGCGAGAGCTGACGAGGTGAGCGGTCTGGAAGATACAGACATTGGTATGCCCATCAGATACAGCGACGCCCTTCACGAAGACGCCGCCGTCTCCGCAGAAAGCGACGAGAACAAGGACATGATTTCTTCTTTGATGCAAGGCGCCGATCCTACGGTGTCGCATTTTCTGTACAACTTGTTGTTCACAGAGTCGGAAAATCCCTCCGCGCAGACTAGTCGAGAGGCTACGGTCGACGTTAGCAAGAAGACTATGCGTTCTATGTCTTCGGGAGAGAGTTCAAAGCAGACGCGCGCTGACGTCGATTGTGAATTGCTTGACGGTAGCTCGTACGCATTCCAAGGGTCTTTAGTCATGGGATGGGTCGGTCGAAGCTTTGGTGAGAACCGAAAGCTTTATTCGAACGAGAATGGTATTCTTCCTGAAGATCTTCATCCGCAGGCGATTCATCGTCACGGCCAACTCTACGACGCGCGTGCTCCTGGCAAGCTCGTTCCTCTCGAAGAAACTTCGAACTTACACGGGTTCTCCGAAGACTTGGCTGTCTATCCTGTGATAAATTCAGCCAAGGAAGAAGCTCGTGTGGTTTTACCGGCGGGGTCGTTTAGTCCCGAGTTGGGCATTCGCGCGTTGCGCGATGGTCATTACATTGACTGCGACGTTCGCACAAAGAGACAAGGCGACGTCGAAGTCATATTGTATCCTCATGGTAAGGGCAACAAATTTGTGAAGAGCGATGCTATCCTTGGGAACGTGTACTTGCAGTGCTTTGTTCGTTCTGGCGCAGCCAAAAAGCTTCCAATTGGAACAAACTTGGTGGTTCTCATGATACCAAGCGCCGCACACTGCGACGAGATAAGACAAGGGGTGGAACAGATTGTGGAAGTTAGAGGACATACGGCTGCGAGACGATTCTTGTCTTCTCTTGGACACACACTCGAGCATGGCGAACCGGGGGACAGCAAGACGCAATTCGTATTGGAGACCTCGCGCCTTTTGAACCTCCACAGAACGGTTGCCCTTCTCTGCCGTCTTATCGAGCTATCGAAACTATCTGACGGCTCTGAAGAATCTCGCCTGACCAAGTCTAGACATAAGAAAGCGGACGTGACAAAAGTGGGCGCGTTGAGATTGTCCAGCGTGCTCGCTCGTCCACTTGCATGTCTCGTCGCCGGGATTGTACACTTGCTGTTTACACTTCCCTATTCTTCAGTCGAGACTCTTCAAGGCATGGCGTGCCTGGTTTTACTCGCCGCCGCCGCAACGTTTTCGCTCATTCAAACTGATCGTTTCGGTCAGTTGATGCATACCCTGTACACGATCGCTTTCACTACCGCGCACTACTCTCTCATGACTTCGCAAGGTTTTGCAAAGCTCGGGCAGATGCACGCCTACGCGCTTTCTCTCGCAGTCACCACCGCACTGGTGCTGCTGAACAACCGACGCTCCATTTGGGCTACGGTTACTTCGCTGGCCATTCCAGCGACTGTTTTCCACAGCGTTGGCTTCAACTCAGGCACCATTCGCACAGCGATGCAATCTTCGCTGGGAGGCAGCGTGAGCGAGCTCAGTATGTTGAGCATTCACAGCACCCTGGCGCACGTCGCCGCGCTCGCGGCGCCAATCTTGACGCACATTTTGAACCATCGAACGTAACCCAACGGTGCGTCGGGAATTGATTTGAACTCGTAAGTTTCACCGAAACGCGATGCTTCTGTTTTTGATAAATCTCTTGTAAATCAGCGGATTGTCTCCACACAAATTTTGTGTCACAAAACAGTGCTCTGCTCGCCTCGCAACCTTTTCTGCCAATCCTCCTCACAGCGAACCATGCGAGTCGCGAGTCGCGTCTGCCGCGTCGTCGTCATGTCTAGCGCACCGAGACGACAATCGAGCGCGTCCGCGAACAGCGCACGTCGCAACACGGACGTGACCGGCGCGTCAACGTCCATAACGGCGAGGATTCGTCGAGCCATCGGCGGTTCGGTTCGACACCGATCCGCGAGCGTCTCAGCCGCTGCGAACAACACGGGCGAGAGAACGGAAGAAACGGACGGGTATAAAAGACCCCCGGACGCGCTGAGACAATTTACGGAGCGACCGCAGAGCCCGAACATCACGCTGAGCCCTGACCGAAAGCGTTTGTTGTATCTGCATAAACCGCCGCCGTTGCCCGACGTCGCCACGCTCGCGCGCGAAGAGCTCAAGCTCGCGGGACTTCGAGTCGATGCGGTGCAAAACAGCTCGTCGAGGATGGGGCATCAGACGAAGATTTCAATCGGTCCAATGCCGACGCGGGACGAGGAGATTGGTCAAAGTGAAGATTTCACCGGAGTACCGGAGGGGGCGCTTTTAAACTATGTGAGTTGGTCGCCAGACGGAACGAAGATTGCGTTTACGATACGATCGAGCGGTGAGCCGGGACAACCCGAGCGAGGGCCTCTGAGGCTTTGGATTGCAGACGCAAAGACACGAGAGTGTCGCGAACTGCTTTCTGATCGCGGTTTGAATACGATTTTTGAGTCGTACAGTTGGTTGAACGACGACGTAATCGTCGCTTGCTGTATTCCAGAGGGTCGAGGCCAGGCACCGAGTCGTCCGCAAACCCCGTTCGGTCCTCGAATTCAAACGAACAGAGGAGGTAATGTGGCACAAGCTAGGACGTACGCCGATTTGTTGAAGGATTCGCACGATGCCGACTTGTTTGATTATTATTGTACTTCGCAACTTGTCGCCGTCGATGTAAACAGCGGCGCGACAAAGCCTTGGGGTGATGGTAAGCCGAGGATCTACACGCGCTGTGATCCTTCCCCAGACGGCAAGTTTGCAATTGTCGAGACCTTGAAGCGTCCTTATTCGTATTCAGTTCCTTGCGGTAGGTTTCCCAAGAGCGTCTGGATTGCAAACGACAAGGGTGAGGAGGTTCGGCGAGTGGCAGACTTGCCTCTGGCAGAAAATATCCCCATCGTACACAACGCCACTCGACAAGGTCCGCGAGCGGTGAATTGGAGATCGGATAAAAGCTCGTATTTGTATTGGACCGAAGCTCAGGATGAGGGCGACCCAAGAATTGAAGTGACTCCTCGCGACGTGACGTTTGGCGTCGACATGTCAATCGCTCCCAAGGCGGACCCCAAGGTTATGTTCAAGACGGATTTCCGATACGGCGGTGTCGCGTGGGGAGGCGACGACCTCTCCATCTTGTATGAAAGCTGGTATAAGACGCGAACGTCGAGAGTGTGGGCCACTTCACCGGGTGATGAGGATCCGGACGCAACAAAACGCATGTTGTGGGAGAGAGATTACGAAGATAGTTACAACGCGCCGGGTTCTTTCGCCACGCGAAGAACCGAAGACGGCTCGTACATTTTAGCTCGAGTCGTAGGTCCCACTCCTCTTGGCGAGGGTGCGCTCTCTGGTCCGGGTGTAAAGCTCTTGCTCGAAGGTGAGGGCGCCAACCCGGAGGGTGACAAGCCGTTTATTGATTTATTCGATGTGGACACAGGTACAAAGCATCGACTCTGGGAGAGCAAACCGCCGCACCTCGAGCATCCAGGTAGTCTCATCAGCGATTATGGAGGACCAGAAGCGGCGCCAATCACGATGGAAACGATGAAGCTGTTGTTCTCTCGAGAGAGCCCGTCGGAAAATTCGCAGTACTTCTCTCTCACAATGAACGCCGACGGTACGGCAGGAAGAGAGACAAAGATTTCCAACTTTCCGCATCCGCACCCAGACTTGAAGGAATTACCGAAAGAGATCATCAAATACAAGCGTGACGATGGGGTCGAGTTGAATGGTACCCTTTACACTCCGCCTGGTTACGACGCGGAACGCGACGGACCTCTCCCATTGCTGATGTGGGCGTATCCTCGCGAGTTTAAGACAAAGGAAGCCGCGTCGCAATTGCGCGATTCTCCGTATAGGTTTACTGGCATTGGACCATCGAGCGCGTTGGTTTGGCTCGCCCGTGGCTACGCCGTTCTGGACGGCCCTGCGCTCCCGATTATCGGCGAAGGCGAAGGGGTTGAGCCGAATGATACTTACGTCGAACAACTCGTCGCTGGAGCTCGAGCAGCCGTCGACGAGGTTGTGCGAAGAGGAGTGGCAGACGCGGATAGAATCGCCGTGGGTGGGCACTCTTACGGCGCTTTCATGGCAGCAAATCTTCTTGCGCACGCGCCAGAGTTGTTTGCCTGTGCGATCGCGAGAAGCGGAGCGTATAACCGTACCCTCACGCCTTTTGGTTTCCAAGCTGAGGAGCGAACGCTCTGGGAGGCTCCCGAAACGTACAGCACCATGAGCCCTTTTATGAATGCTCACAAAATTAAAAAGCCAATCTTATTGATTCACGGCGAAGAAGACACGAATAGTGGAACGAACGTGATTCAGTCTGAGCGATTCTTCGCCGCTCTCAAGGGTAACGGCGCCGAAGTTAAACTCGTGATTTTACCTCACGAATCGCACGGCTACCGAGCTAAAGAAAGTATCAATCATGTCTTGGCTGAAACGAGCGAGTGGCTCGATACGCACACAGCTCCGGGCGCAAAACAGGCTGCAGAGTCTAGAGCCGAGGAAGCCGAGGCGGCGCGAATGAAGGAACTCGAAAGCGCAGGTAAAAAGTGATTATATACAAGTTGCGTCATCCGCGTAGTGGTAATGAATAGCCTTTATGTAGAACTTACAATTTGTTTTTGCGTGGTGTCGCTACGGGTGCTAATAGATCGTGTTGAATCAAATCAATAATCTTCGTCGTCCCAGTACTCATCGTCTTCGTGCCGAACGAACCCATCGTCATCATCGCCGTACGAGCTCTCCGTATCGGGATAGTCGGCGCCGAAATAATCTTCTGCGTTGCTATCAGAGTCTCCGTAGTCACTCTCTACATCATCTAAACCCTCTGGATCTTGAAAATCTTTCACTCTGATGACTGGTAGGTATCCGTCGTCATCGTCATCGTCGCCATCGATCTCGGCCCCGGCGCCATTTTGCATAGCCTGCGCTTCGTCCATCACGTAATAGTCGTAAACCCACTCATCCTCATCCGACACCCCAGAATCTTGACCCCCAGCCCCGTTCGCTTCCTCGGCGTCAAATGGTGGCGGACCATCGTTTCGCGAACCCAAATATTCGCGCACCATGGGCAAATAATTGCACATCAACACCGCCTCGGCTTCCATAGCGCGTTTTATTTCATCCTCGCCAGAGTGCGCGTTGCCGTTGCTATCGTACATCACGTCGTAGACACGCACCGAGGACGGATCGAGAGCCTCTCCGTATCCCGTTTGAGACTTTGCCCTCGGAATCTTTCCGTCATCCACGACATTCACGTCGGTTACGTCGTCTCTGTGTCTCTCTCGCTTTCGGCTCGCCTCGAGCGCACTCACGATGTCCTCTGCCGACGACACCCCCGCCGCGACGCGCGCAAACTTACGCCTCCGCGTCGGACGCGCGTCAACAATCTCATCTTCCTCCCCTTCGTAGTAATCTCCACCTCTCGCGTACGCCCCGTACGGCGTCGCACTCGACCCGCCCTCCAACACGCCGTCCAGCGCCGCCGCCAACGCCTCGGCGCGTCTCCTCGCGTGCGCGCGCGCCTCCGCCTCCCTAGCCCCGGACGATTCCGCGTCGTACTCCACGATGATGGATTCCATCGACGCCCGGTCGCGTTTACGCTTGACGCGAACCACGGTCGACGACATGATCGACTCGACTCCTTCGCTTCAGCGCGCGCCCTCGTTTCGGCACAAACTCTCCACTTTACTCCCCGTTTCCCTCGTGACGCTCGAGAACGGGGACGACGCGGGACCTCGAAGTCGAGCCGCGGTCGAGCCGACGGCGCTCTTCTGACGACGCCGCCCGCGTCTCGCGACGCCCGCGCGCGCTTCTGACGCCGCCCGCGCCCGTGGTGCCAGCCCACACACGTATTCAAACATACCCGAACCCTATATAATATGAAAAGTATTGAACACTAGGTGTTTCATACAGTGATATACGCGGTCAGACGAACAGTCTTTCGAGATGCCCCTCGAAGCGCCGCGCGTTCGCGCGACGACGATCGCGCGCGCCGGTGAAATGGACGCCACCCGGCGTCCACGCCCGCGACGTTTGTTTCACGAGGAACCGCCGCGGTGCGCGGGCGCGACGAGCGAAACGAAACGACTTCTAGTTCGCGATGCACAAGTTGACTTTTTTGACGCTTTTTGACGCCACTTTTTCACACGCGCGGTCGCCCGCCTCGACGCGTCGCGAGGCACGCACACACGACTGAGGGAGAGGAAAGGAACGCGCGAAGAGGTTATCGGAACGAATATCGACCGCGCGAGCGCGACGTCGCTCGCGAACGCGAAACTGCGTCTCGCGGTGTGTGTGTGTCGGTGTCGGAAGAAACACTTCTCCGACAGAAGTTTAGGTTTGGTCGACGCCGCGCTCGTTCGAGATCGTCGACGAACCGACGTCGCGGTGACGCCGAGGGCGGATTCGTGAACGGACGACGTTTCGTCGGGCTTCGCGATCGGTGAAACGACCATCGACGCGCGGAGCAGACGCGTGAGGCGGCTCTGTTGAGTGGAACGGATGCGGTACGCGTCGCGAAGCGAGACGGACGCGGGCGGCGAATCGAGAGACTTTGACGAACGCGATGGGCGCGTTCGCGGTCGAGGCGTGAACGCTGGGGACGTTGGTGCGACGATAGTGAGGGAAGAGTTGCGTTGGAACGGGGTGAGAGAGCTGGACCGGCGAGCGCGCGCGGGGGTGGGCCAGAGATGGAGAGATTCTGGGAAACCGCGCGCTCGCGAGGAGAGTGAATTAATTCGGCAATCTGCGAGAGCATCTATATGGACATACAGTATGGAAGATGAACGGTCACAGTCACGCCTCTCGGACGCCGTCGTCGAGGAACCGACTAGGAGAGTTTGGCTCGGACGGAACGCGTTCGACGTCGCGCGACGGTACGAACCCATACGGATCATCGGTAAAGGGGCGTACGGTGTGGTGTGCTCGGCGTATGACGCGGTTCGACGAAAGAAAGTGGCTATTAAAAAACTGCATAATTGCTTTGACTCGGCGGTGGAGGCGAGAAGGGCGCTGCGCGAGGTGCACTTGTTGAGACGGTTGAGTCACGATAACGTCATCGAGCTCTTGGATGTGATGATGCCGTTGTGTGAACACGGGATGCGAAACGATGTGTATCTCGTGTACGAGCTCATGGATACGGATTTGCATCAGATTATTCGCAGCAAGCAAGATTTGCTCGACGAACATTGTCAATACTTTGTTTACCAAATTTTGCGGGGGTTAAAGTACATCCAGAGCGCGGACATTCTACACCGAGACTTGAAGCCGAGCAATATTTTGCTCAACGCAAATTGCGATTTGAAGATATGTGACTTTGGTTTGGCGCGTCGAAGCGTCGAACAAGGGAAAATCATGACTTCGTACGTCGTGACGAGGTGGTACCGCGCTCCCGAGCTCTTGTTAAACTCGGAAGACTACGCGACTTCGATTGACATGTGGTCCGTCGGGTGCATACTCGCCGAGATTCTCGGGCGTAAGCCCCTCTTCCCTGGCCGAGATTTCGTTCACCAGATGCGATTGATCATCGAAGTAATCGGTTCGCCCGAGGAACGGGACATGAACTTTTTAACTTCGCAATACGCTCGCAGGTACATAACGAGTCTTCCCCCGAAGAAACGAGTGAACTTTGCTGAGATCTACCCGCACGCGAACCCACACGCGATCGATCTCCTCGAGAGGCTTTTACTCTTCAACCCACACCACAGATTATCCGTCTACGAAGCCTTGGAGCATCCTTACTTTGCCTCACTTCACGACGAGAGCTTGGAGCCGACGTTCACGCCCAATCCGCGAGACTGGAGCTTGGGATCGATGGATGAGCCCGACGCCGCGATTCCAGACGAACAACTGAGAGATGCCATTTTTCAACAGATGCACGCCCTGAGATCAGACGTCGCGTGCGCGATGGAGTGATCATCTCCCATGATAATTGCGCACATTTCGTTGAGTTGAGTCCAGTCGCGCGCGCCTCAACCAAAAATGTAATCCATCCACTTTCAATCTTCATCAGACCCACACTCCTCCACGCGCCGCGTTCCCTCGACCCACTCGCGATCAACCATGTCGTCGACGACGGCGGGCGCAACGTCTGAAACCGTCGGCGCGGCGCTCAAGCTCGCGTTCGCGGCGACGCTCGCCTCTGTCGTCAGCCTCAGTGTGCTCGCAAAGGTGCGAGCGCACCGAAAGTCATCCGACCCGTTCGCGTCGCCGCGGACGACGTCCGAGGCGTCAAAGGAGACGGAACGACGCGCGGCAATCGTGCTGACGGCGCATCCGGACGATGAGTCGTATTTTTTCGCGCCGACTGTGCAGGCGCTCAAACGTTCGGGTGCGGAAGTGCACTTGGTTTGTCTGAGCGACGGCGCCGCGGGCGGTGACGGAGAGACGAGAAAAGCAGAGCTTTTAAAGGTGAAGGAGCTTCTCGAGCTTGAAGGTTTGTGCATCGTGGATACGGATGATTTGAGAGATGGAATGAAGACACAGTGGCCGGCAAAGACGGTTATGGCGGTCTTGGACGCATACACGGAGGGCGCGCCGGTGAAGTTTGACTACGTCGTAACCTTTGACGGACGAGGCGTGTCTGGACACGTGAATCACATTGCGACGTACGAGGGCACGAGACAGTGGATCGAAGAGAAGCATAACAGTCCTGGTGCTTCTTCTGATCTCCCCCAAGTTTGGGTGCTCGAGAGCACGAACCTCGTGCGCAAGCTCAGCGGAGCGCTCGATTTTGCGATGTCGTACTTGGAAACTTTGACGAGCTCCAGAAGAGTCTTTGTCCCTAGCCCTTCTCCTAGACAAGTCCTCGCCGCCGTGCGCTTGCACAAATCACAGTTTGTCTGGTATCGAAAGTTATTCTTAGCCTTTTCGCGTTACACATTCATGAACACGTTGAGGAGGATTGATTGATTGATTGGTGAATAATTATATAAAGTCACAAAAGCGCTCGTAGTAAACTTACAAACTCGAAGACGTCTCACCATATCCTAGTGCCCGCTCGAGTGAATACTGCATCACGTAAAACAAAACTATACCCATCCATTGGTGACGGACCTACTCGGTGGCCAGTCACGCGGATCGGCTATGGGAAGACGCCAAAATCCAATTGAGCCGTCGTACGAACCGCTGAAGACGGTGGTCGCGTTGCGACCAGCGCTCGTCAACACGCGCACGGCGTCTCTGTGAGCGTGGAAGACACCAACGCACTCAAACTCGGTCTCTGGTTGAACTCCCCAGATTCGCACCGTGGTGTCGTACGAGCCAGACACTAAATGTCCGCCCATCACGCACAGTGCCAAGACAGCTTCGGTGTGCCCTTGCACAATCTTCTTGCACGTGAAAGTCTCCAAATCCCAGATTCGGATCGTCTTGTCCCAAGAACCGCTGTAGAGATGACGATCATCGACGGTGAGCACGCGCACGTTGTCGTGATGTCCTCCAAGGACCTCGACGCATTCAAACGTAGCGGCATTCCACACTCTGACGTGCGTGTCATCCGAGCCACTGAATACGTACGGTCCCATCGCGCGGTTGCTCGAGGTGGCTTGACGTCGCGGAAAGCATGCTAATGCTCGAACCGCCTCTCGGTGGCCCTTGAGCGTCTTGACTAAATCCGTACCTGCTGAGGGACCAACGTCTGCCGAATACGCCGGCCAGACGCGCACCGTTCTATCGTAGGATCCGCTAAACACGTAATCGTTCACCGTCACCAAGGTGCGCACTGGACCGTTATGCCCTCGCAACACCTTGAGAAGTTCAAGCGACTCGATGTCGTAGGCTCGGATGGTGTGGTCGTAAGATGCGGTATACAGCGTCGTGTCGTTGTACACTTGCAGAGCTCTCACCGCGTCCGTGTGACCCGCGAGATACGTGATGCGACGATACGTGCTAAGATTCCACACGCGAACGGTGGCATCGTACGACCCACTAAAGAGCTTATCGTGCTTGACACACACGGCGAGGCAGAGCACAGGTCGCGTGTGCTCTTCCAAGACTTGCACGCAACGCCTGCTCGCTATGTCCCAAGCGCGAATTGTCTTGTCGGCGGACGCGCTAAAGAGCGTGGTGGCTGTGGTATCGACTCCCCACACGATTTCATCGTGGCCTTCCGCGATGGTGTACACCGGGTGCTGGTCATCTCCCACCTCCATGGCTTGCGCGTTGGCGGCGCCGACGCTCGTGGACAAGCCCGCGATGGTTCCGGCGATATCGCTGCTTTGTCTGTGAATGTCCACAACCGCCTTATCGTGCAGCGGCGCGAGCGGTCGAAGCCTAGAAACATCCGCCGGGGCCCAAGACTGAATCGCGGTGCGAATCGCGTGGTTCGGAATGAGCTCCAAGTGACGTAACCGCACGCCAGTCACCGGACACGTCCGGTGGCCCTGATCCAACCACCTCTGAATCGCCGGCCTATCGTACGTGTGTCCCGTCGCAATCATCACCGGATCTTGCATGAGCTCCATCGTAATCGGACACTGAAAGTGCGCCGGGATCTCAACCTGCAACCCCGTCGATTTCTCCCCGTCACTCAACCTCTCGTCTCCCGCTCCCTCGCGCTCTCCTCCCGACGGACTCGCGTCGGGCGATTCCACGATCGTCCCCGTCCGTCCACCACCGCTCCCCGGTTCGTCGTTCGCCCCGCACTCCATCGCCCCAAAGGTTTCATCCTCACTCCACCTCATCGTCAACCCTTCCGGCGGGTCCGCCGTCGCGTCTTGAAACACGTCCTCGGACGTTTCCGAATCCTCCTCGCCCGCCGCGCGTCTCCGCGTCGGTTCGCCGTCGCCCGCCATGTTCCCCGCCGTCCCCTCGCCGCTCGAAACTCGACCCCAATCTTTCACCGCGCGCCACCCGTCGTCGTCTTCGCGCGTATCCTCGTCACCCCACCGGGCGAGACCTTCCTTTCCCGCGCACCGCGAATCCTTTCCCGGGCGGATTGGATTCGACGATAAATTCCCGTTTGGATCTCTGCGCCCGCGCGCGTCGGGATCCGACCGACCGCGACCGCGTCACGCCACCGCGTCACCCCACCGCGCGAGCAAACGATCGAAACGTATCCAACGCGCGCGGGTTTTATGCCCGCGATCGTCCGTCGCTCTTCCGCGCGTCGCTTACTCGCGCCGTTCTCGATCGATCCGTCATCCGTCGCTCAACCGTCCGCGCGACGCGCCGAGACCGAACATTTTGTTTGTACGTAATACTAGACAATATCACTGTTTATGTATGTTATTTTTATACGTATTGAGGATTCGTTAAATCTATATTTTACGCTGGATGTGAACCGTCAGATTTTACTGTGTGCGACGGACCCGAATGCGCGCGACGCATCGCATCACATCGCGTCTCGGATCATGGGAGGTCGACGAAGGGACCGACGGGGACGGAGGTGCGCGGCGGCGGTGACGACGGTAATGGCGGCGTGCGTTCTCGGGGTCGTCTTCGGTCTCGGTCGTCGAGAGAAGTGGTCCGCGAGAGGAGGAGGGAAGGATCGAGAGGAGGCCTCTGGCGATACGCAGCCTCGGGACGTGTGCCTGTACAGCCCGGCGTCGATGGATCGCTTGCGGGAAACCCTGCCGAGGATCGCGAGCACGTGGAAAGGAGGGATAAGCGTGGCGGTGTTGGTGGATTTGGGGCGGAGCGCGGAGACGACGGTGGAATTGGCGAGGATGACGGGGGAAGTGGAGGGCGACGGGAATCGCGTGGTCGTCACGGCTGTGGAAGCTTTGGAGGAGTACGAAGGGCGGTTTCCGGTGAATTTTTTGAGAAATGTGGCGCGGGAGGCGTGCGTGCGGGAGCTGAATGCGCGGTTTGTGTTGACGCACGATGTGGATTTTGAGGTTTTCGCGCCAGACGTCGAGGCGTTTTTACGAGACGTTTCGACGACGCTCGCGCCGGGGCTTAAACGCGCGCTCATCGTGCCCGCGTTTGAGCTTCGCAGTGGGTGGTCTGCGCGCGTGAACGCGAAGCGGGACGCGATTTTGAATGCAAGGCGACAGAGGATGCGCGGTGGAGGGGGGTTCGATGGCGGCGGCGGCGGCGTAGAGGATGCGACGGATATAGACGCCGTCGCGTCTCGCGTCTCAAACGAGACATCCGACAGTTCGATGCGTCTGTATGAAAGTTTTGTGGCGCGAGACGGCGAGAAGATTTACAACGTGAGCCAACTGCGTCCACTTAATCTCACGCTACCGTACTCGAGTCGACAGAGATTACGCGAACTCGTCCACGTTCGCGGCTTGGCGAACGGATTTCAAGTCAAGTACTTTCCGTTGCCGCACGCGCCGACGAATTACGAGAAATTTTGGACAGACGAGGACGAGCTCGAGCCGTATCCTTTCGGTAGCAAGGCGAGGAAACACCCGTATTACTACGAGCCATACTTGATTGTGCGCGCGTCAATGTCCATTCCTTTCGATGAGTCCTTCGTGACGTACGGTTTCAACAAAATTTCTCAGGCGCACGAGCTCGCGGCGGCTGGCTTTGAATTTAGCGTGTTGCGATCGGCTTGGACGGTGCACACGAATACGCATCGAACGCGCGCGATGACCAACTTGGAGGGAGAGGATTTAGCGAAATGTTTCAGACACCCCGCGCGATCGAATGATTTTCGAATAGCTAGGATAGGGCACTCTTGCATACCGGCGTTCATTCGTCGAATGGAGTGCGCGTACGGATTCACGCTCAACGACTTGGAATTTCGAGGCGGGAAACCGCCGCAAGATTTACTCTTTCGCTTAGAGAGCGATGAAAACATAGTGTGTTTCGGTGGGTGCGTCACCGACATAGAGCGAGCTCCGAGAACGCCGGGGCGAGTCATCTTACGAGGTGGACGCTTCGTGGGGTTACAGGAAGGATCAGAAATACGACAAAGGAAGCGCGGCTTGTGCGAGCGACTCGAACAAAACCCAGTTTAACGACAGTTTCAAAATTTTACAAGACTTGTACACGTCGACGCGTTGTTGCTCTCGCGACGGGCTAATTTTGCTAGGGATGCTATAGCGATGGATTGACTAGGCTAGGTACATCGAGGGTGAAAACGGCACCACAGAGGCGCCGTCGTCGTGACGCGACGGCCTCGTCGGCGTCGCGCAAGATCCACCCTGGGCAATACCCGCCAAGATTGGGATGTCGCTCGCATCAATCCCCTTCAAGAGCTCGGAGGCTTGTTCGTACATGGACATGTTTGATCGAGCCGTATTCTTCATCATCTCAATCGCGTCCGTCCCGTACGAAGCCCCGCTCGGCTCGCTGGAATTATTCTTCTTTTGATCGCCTCCGCGTCTAAATAAGTGAGACAAACGAGTCGATCGCGACTTTTTCGGCTTGTCTGGAGACACGAAAGCCTGCATATCCTCGAGCGAGGTCAGGCCCGGCATTTTCGGCACTCTCTCGTTCGCGCTAAAGTCAATGTCCGCGCCCGGTGCAAAGTGCGGAATGTTCATCTTGGCGCCCGAGAGTCCTTCGACAGCGGCCACCGCCGCGCCAGACGGCAGCAGAGACTTGGTCGGTGACGTGACGCCAATACCGTGGTAAGCACCAGGAGATCCCGGGGTTCGGGTCATGTCAAACACCGGAGACGTTCTCGCGATCGGGGTGTTCGTGTTCGTCCCGCCAAACTCGGAGAACAACTCGGACATTCTAAACGGGCTCTCAGCCGCGACGCCGGCGCCCACTGGAATGTGCGAGTACGGCGAGGCGAAAATGTTCGCAATGCCACCCGGAGGGTTGGATTGTTCGCCCTCGGAGACGTCAAACATGTTCGCTCTCAGACCGTTACCGGTTTCAGTCAAGGGTTTTCTCTTGTTGGAAGCACCCTTGGCGGTTGTGATTGACTTTCGTCGCTTGTTCTCCTTGGCCCCCGGCGCGAGCGTCGTCGGCGGCGCGGGCGTCGCGTCACCGCAACCGTTGAGCGCCATCGCCTTGCGCGTGTTGGATTTCTTCGTCCCAGTCGTCTTAGCGATCTTTGCGCGTCCATCTGCCCCCGGTTCGGCGGCAGCGAGCGCGGGCAAGCCCTGAGAAAGCGCCTGCTCAACCTTGCGCTTGAGCGTCGAGTTCCAGTGATTTTTAATGGCGTTATCCGTGCGCCCTTTAAACCCCTTGGCAATTTCCGCCCACCGGTTCCCGTATTCGGCGTGCGCGATGATCAACTGACGATCCTCCTCAACGCTCCATTCTTCTCGCTTAATCTCCGGATCGAGATGGTTGTACCAGCGCTCTCGGCACTGCTTACCGATTCGCCCCGGAAGCTCTTGCGCGATTTTACTCCAACGCTTCGGCCCGAGGATGCCGACGAGTTCGATAATCTTCGCATCCTCCTGCGTCGTCCACGGTCCCTTGACGAGCTCGGGGTTGAGCACTTTTTGCCACCTGTGCAAGCACTGCACATCCGTGCGGTTATCGCTAAAGTGCACGGCTGCGCGACACGCGACGAAATTTCATTCGGGTCAGTCAGTCAGTTTGCCCATACGAACGCTTCGAAAACGCCGAGGTACGACCGCGCCCAAAATCCAAAAACTTTTAAAATCCATCCATCCACGCGACCATGGACGGCGCGGCGCGCGCGACGGACGCACCGATCTTCTTCCAGTTTTTCCCGTTGTAAATAGCCACCGCGCGTCGAAGCAATTCATCCTGATCGCGCGCGCGCCTTCGTCAGTCCCCGCTCGCGTTCGCGTCGTCGCGTCATCCACCGAAACGCGCGCGCGCGCGCGAATTTCAAATCACTCGCGAACGAATTCAAATTTTCAAACCGCGCACCTCCTCGGGAGTCCATCCACCCTTGGCGCTTCGTCGCGTCGGTCCACCGATCTTCCTGCGCGATCGAGAGAGAGACACAAAAAATCCCGCAGTCAGTCCCATGGTTCGGTTTTACGTTTCCCGTCGTCGCGTCGCCCGGTCGTTCGCCCGGTGTCGTTCGCCGGGGCGCAGAGGGCGAAGAAGAAACGCACCCGAACTCAAAGTTTCCCGTCGCATCCGTCGCATCCGTCGTCGCATTCGTCGTCGTCGTCGCGCCGACGTTCGTCGCCGGTTGTTTCTCGCGTTGTTTCCCTCGCGTCGGGGATTTTTTCCCGCGCGGCGGCGCGCGTTTCGTCGTCGGTTTCCCGCGTCGCGCCGGCATCGCGTCCGCGTGTGACGACGACGACGCCCGGGCCGGCGGGCGCGAGCCAGCAGCCGTCTGTTGGTTTGGAAGACGTGTTTTCTTTTTATATGGTTTAACAGTACGCGTACCTTTCGTTTGGAACGTCTATTTCTTCCGTTTCACGGGTCGTGACTCGTCAAAATGGACAAAAGGTAGAGGGTCCGGGGGTCGCGCGGGAAGAGCGGGTCCGAAGTCAAACCGTCACTCTTTGGTCGATGGATGACGACGACGACGGAAACGACGACGACGACGACG
>Ga0255780_10000383_pt1 | contig 43271 bp, 41 predicted proteins | sample 071ome_32_FD_179978 | JGI IMG/M metagenome (GOLD analysis project Ga0255780, IMG submission 179978) | Coastal salt marsh microbial communities from the Groves Creek Marsh, Skidaway Island, Georgia - 071405AT metaG (version 2) | ecosystem: Environmental > Aquatic > Marine > Intertidal zone >... | reverse complement strand
GTCCAGCTAGCCGGAGAGACGCCCAGCCATATCATCGCGCCTGCGGTTCACAAGACACGCGAGCAGATTACGGAACTTTTTCATGAACATCATAGTCCATTAGGCTATACCGATCGGGTTACCCAGCGCGAGGCTCTGGTCAACGAGGCCCGAAGTGTGCTGCGCGATCGCTTTGTGTCGGCAGATGTGGGCATCACCGGTGCAAATTTTCTTATCGCGGAGACCGGTTCAAATGTCATCGTGACCAATGAGGGTAATGGGGATCTGACCAGCTCTTTGCCTAAAGTGCATATTGTTACTGCAGGCATTGAGAAGGTGATCCCGTCTCTTGAGGATCTTTCGGTGCTTCTGCGCGTGCTTGCACGAAGCGCGACCGGTCAGGAATTTTCCGCATATACCTCTATTTATTCTGGGCCGCGTCGGTCGGAGGATCTTGAGGGGCCTGAGGAATATCACGTCGTCTTGTTGGATAACGGTCGATCGACCATGCTGGGGGGCGTCTACCAGCCCATGTTGCGCTGTATTCGCTGTGGCGCATGCCTTAATCATTGTCCCGTGTACAGCGCAATTGGGGGTCATGCGTACGGGTGGATCTATCCGGGGCCGATGGGCTCGGTATTGACCCCGCTACTGAATGGCTTTGACGACTCGGTGGATTTGCCAAACGCCTGCACGCTTAACGGACGGTGCAAAGAGGTGTGCCCGGTTCGAATTCCTTTGTCGGATATGCTGCTGGAGCATCGCCTGGAACAGCACCAGCGGAAACTGACCTCTCCTGTAGGGAGAAGGATCCTGAGCGCATGGGCGTGGCTTGCAAAACGTCCTCGCCTGTATCAAGGGGTAATGGCGATACCGCTCTGGCTTGCTCATCGGTGGGGGCATAAGGCCGGCGTGCTCAGACGATTGCCCGGATTGAGCGGGTGGACCGACAGTCGGGATTTTCCCGTACCGCCGCGCCGTTCGTTTATGCGACAGTGGCAGGATAAGGAGCGCACATGAGCGATGCCCGCAGTCAAATTCTTGCCACTATTCGCAGATCCCTTAATGGCGGAGAACCCAAGACCGATCAGCGCATTGAGGAGCTCCGCAGTCGCCTTCGGCATACGTCACCCAAAGTGCAACCGCATTTGGATGACGACCCGCTGTCCCGATTCTGTATAAAGCATGCGGCCGTTCATGGAACGTATGAGCGACTCGCTTTTGAACAAATCGAAGAGGGGGTGCAACGGCATTTGCGATCCGTCGGCGTTGATCCGCAGTTCTGTCTTGGCGGAGGTCCACTGCTCGATCAGGTCAAGTGGTCTGATGAGGTTTTCCCTTATCGGAGAAGCGCAGACAAAGACACCCGAGTGGCAGTAAGCGAAGCCTTTGCCGGCGTGAGTGAAACCGGAACGCTCGTTATGCGATCGGCTCCAAGTGTGCCGCCCTCGCATAATTTTCTGCCCGATGATCATATTGTGTTACTGCAAAAGGAGCGTATTCTTCGCTGGCAAGAGGACGTGTGGACATTGTTGCGCGCTGAGAACGTTTTTCCCCCGCGTGCGGTAAATTTCGTAACGGGTCCGTCAAAGACGGGAGATATCGAACAGACGATTCAGTACGGAGCGCACGGGCCTCGTCGCTTGCACGTATTGATAATCGAGTCCTAAATGCTTGGCGTTATGTCCGTTGCGCGATGGAACGCTCCGCTATCGTTATAATGAACCGGCGCATCGCGACTGCTTGCCGGTGCGATAAATTTGCATAGACCGATCGCTACCCCAGGGCCCAGAACGTGCAGGAAAGTTTTTCAAAAGAAGCGTTGCTTGAATGCGGTCATGGCCGAATGTTTGGTCCGGGTAACGCCCAGCTGCCGCTGCCGCCGATGCTGATGTTTGATCGAATCGTGCGGATATCGGATGAGGGCGGAGAGCACGGTAAGGGCGAAATCGTCGCTGAGTTAGATATAAACCCGGACCTGTGGTTTTTTGGTTGCCATTTTGAAAACGATCCGGTCATGCCGGGGTGTTTGGGTGTAGACGCACTCTGGCAACTGGTCGGGTTTTTTCTGGGCTGGAAAGGAGGGAAGGGTCACGGTCGGGCTTTGGGCTCCGGCGAGATTCGCTTCACCGGGCAGGTACGACCCGACAGCAAACTGGTGCGATACCGAGTGTCGTTGAAGAGGGTTGTGATGCGGCGCCTATATATGGGCATCGCCGATGGTTACGTTGAGGTCGACGATCAGACGATCTATACCGGTCGTGATCTTCGCGTCGGGTTGTTTACCGAAGGTGAACAGGGGGGCTAGATGAATCGGGTTGTCGTCACCGGTATGGGAATTGTCAGCAGCATCGGCAACAACTGTGCTGAGGTGGGCACATCGCTTCGGGAGGGTCGCTCGGGGATCAAATTCTCCGAGGAATATGAGGCGCTGGGTTTTCGCTCCCAGGTCCATGGCGCGATTGACATCGATCTCGATGCCTTAATTGACCGAAAGCTGAAGCGTTTTATGGGCGCATCGGCGGCGTATAACTACATAGCAATGCGAGAGGCGGTCAGTGCGTCGGGTCTGAGCGAGAAAGCCATTTCGAATCCAAGGACAGGCCTCGTTGTGGGCAGCGGGGGCGGGTCACCGGAAAACATTGTCGCCGCCGCGGATATTCTTCGTGAGAAAGGGGTTAAGCGGGTGGGACCCTACATGGTGACCCGGACGATGTCGAGCACCAACTCCGCTTGCTTAAGTACGGCGTTCTCGATCAAAGGCGTGTCTTACTCGATAAGCTCTGCGTGCTCGACCAGTGCACATTGTATCGGTCATGGTATGGAGCTTATTCAAATGGGCAAACAAGACGTGGTGTTTGCCGGCGGTGGTGAAGAGCTTCATTGGACCACTTCTGTACTTTTTGATGCAATGGGTGCAATGTCCGCGAAGTACAACGATGCTCCAGAAACCGCGTCGCGAACGTACGATGTAAATCGGGACGGTTTTGTGATCTCAGGCGGGGGCGGTTTGCTCGTTCTTGAATCACTCGAGCATGCGCAGCAGCGCGGCGCTCCCATCCTGGCGGAATTGATAGGCTATGGCGCTACCAGCGATGGGCACGATATGGTGCAGCCCTCCGGCGAGGGCGCCATTCGATGCATGAATCTTGCCCTGGCGGATGTGGATACGCCTATCGATTACATCAATACCCACGGTACCAGCACCCCGGCAGGGGATATTCAGGAGCTTGAGGCCATTCGCTCGGTTTTTGGTGAATCGGTTCCGCCGCTGAGCGCAACCAAATCGCTGACCGGGCATGCGTTGGGTGCCGCTGGCGTAAACGAGGCGATCTATTCTCTGATCATGTTACAAGGGGGATTCATAGCCCCGTCGATAAATATCTCAGATCTTGACCCTAAGGCTTTAGGTTTTCCAATCGTGCAAGTCTCGACAGAAGCGCCGGACCTTAAAACGGTAATGTCCAATAGCTTTGGGTTTGGAGGCACAAACGCAACTCTGGTGTTCCGCCGCTTCGAGAATTAAAAGGGCGACAGCCGATTACTTCTCGGGTTGGTCTGACGCGTGGGTGTGATCGTTAGTCGATCCAAAGCGTTTAGCGACATATGCTTCCACTAAGTCGATGAACTGGGCGGAGATATCGTCTCCCCGTAGCGTGCAGATTTTTTCGCCATCCTGAAAAACCGGCGCGACCGGCCGCTCGCCCGTGCCGGGCAAACTGATGCCGATATCGGCGTGCCGGCTCTCGCCGGGACCGTTTACGACGCAGCCCATGACAGCGACCGACAGGGTTTCGGCACCAGGGTATTGAACTCGCCACTTGCTCATGCTTCGTCGGAGATGATCTTCGACATCCGATGCAAGATGCTGAAAGAAATCACTGGTTGTGCGTCCGCAACCGGGGCACGCGGTGACCTGCGGCGAGAAACTTCTAAGACCCAAAGACTGCAGCACTTCCTGTGCAATTCGAACCTCTCGGGTTCGACCCTCACCGGGTTGAGGGGTGAGGGAGACGCGAATGGTATCGCCGATACCCTGACTGAGCAGCAAAGCCAGCCCACAGGTTGATGAGACGACGCCCTTATCGCCCATGCCGGCTTCCGTGAGTCCCAGATGCAATGCAAGCTTGGAACGCGATGCCAATGCCTCGTACACCGTCACGAGATCTCTTACGGCGCTCACTTTGGCAGACAGAATAATCTGGTCGGGTCGCAGTCCTTCGCGCATAGCCAGTTCGGCGCTGTTAATTGCAGAGTCAACCAACGCTTCCTGAGTAATTTTGGATAGAGGCTGGGGCGATGTCGATGCCGCATTTTCATCCAGCTTTTTTGCGAGAAGCTGTTGGTCCAGCGAGCCCCAGTTCACCCCAATACGGACGGGCTTATTTCGCAAACATGCCTGTTCGATCATTTGACAGAAGCGCTGGTCCCGCTTTTCGCCTTGGCCGACATTGCCAGGATTAATACGATACTTATCGAGGGCGTCTGCACAATCGCTGAACGTTTGCAGTAACGTGTGACCGTTGTAATGAAAGTCCCCCACAAGCGGTACGACGTAGCCCTGCGCGCGTAACCTTCGATGGATTTCGGGGACGGCTCTGGCGGCCGCTTCCGTGTTGACCGTGATGCGGACAATCTCCGACCCTGCATCCGCCAATTCCATGACTTGTCGAGCCGTCGATTCGACATCGGCTGTATCTGTATTGGTCATCGACTGCACCACGATAGGTGCGTCGTTTCCTATCAGCACGCCGCCGACATTGACTTGATGAGTAGTTTTGCGATGCGACACAGTGATGCGGATTAGATCAGCGGGCTGGACCGTTGATTCTACGAAATTTACATACGAAAGACGCCGAAATGGCTATCTTCTATCGGCGCATTGTGAACGGTTCTCAGGGCAAGCGACAGCACGCGTCGTGTATGCGCCGGGTCGATGATCCCGTCGTCCCAAAGACGGGCGCTCGCGTAGAAAGGGTGTCCCTGATGCTCATACTGCTCTGTTATTGCGGCACGGAAGATTTGCTCATCCTGTGTCGACCAGGGCTTCCCTATTTTTTCAGCCCCTTCACGCTTGACCTGAGCCAGGACCTGAGCAGCGGTATCTCCCCCCATCACTGAAATTCGTGCGTTTGGCCACATCCATAAAAATCGCGGGTCATAGGCTCTTCCGCACATCCCGTAATTGCCCGCACCGAAGCTACCACCCACAATGACGGTGAGCTTTGGTACTCGCGCACAGGCCACTGCGTTCACCAGTTTTGCGCCGTCGCGGGCAATCCCCCCGTGCTCATAGCGGCTGCCTACCATGAAGCCCGTAATGTTCTGGAGAAACAGCAGCGGGATCTTGCGTTGCGTGCAGAGTTCGATGAAGTGGGCGCCTTTCAGCGCAGACTCGGAAAAAAGAATGCCGTTGTTTGCGACGATGCCGACCGGGTAGCCGTTTATACGTGCAAAGGCGCAAACCAGGGTCTTCCCGTACCGCGCCTTGAACTCTAGAAAGTCGCTGTCATCAACAATGCGGGAGATGATTTCGCGAACGTCAAAGGGTAGCCTTGGATTATCGGGGATGACCCCGTACAGCTCTTCGATGGGATATTTGGGCGGCAGGGGGTCGGTCTTGATCGCCCGGTCTATGGGGTCATGGCCGAGGTCACGCACGATCTGACGTGCGAGGCGGATGGCGTCCCGATCATCCTCCGCAAGATAGTCGGCAACGCCAGAGATACGCGTGTGAACATCCGCACCGCCCAGCGCCTCTGAGCTGACTTCTTCTCCCGTTGCGGCTTTGACTAGCGGCGGCCCTCCCAGAAAAATGGTGCCTTGCCGACGTACGATGATGGCCTGATCTGACATGGCCGGGACGTAAGCGCCGCCAGCCGTGCACGATCCCATCACGACGGCGATTTGCGGTATCCCGGCCGCGGACATATTGGCCTGATTGAAAAATATCCGACCGAAATGATCACGGTCAGGAAAGACCTCGTCCTGACGCGGAAGATAAGCGCCGCCAGAGTCAACAAGATAAATGCAGGGCAGTCGGTTCTCGGCAGCGATCGCCTGAGCCCGAAGATGTTTCTTGACCGTAATGGGGTAATACGTACCGCCTTTGACGGTTGCGTCATTGACGACCAGCATGCAGGGGCGTCCATGAACCTCTCCAACGCCGGTGATGATTCCGCCGCAGGGAACCTCATCCTCATAAAGTTCCCAACCGGCGAGCTGCGACAATTCGAGAAAGGTGCTGCTGGGATCGATGAGCGCCTGAATACGCTCTCTCGGTAATAATTTCCCGCGGGCGGCATGTCGCTCCCTCGCTTTTTCGCTACCCCCCAGAGCAACTTTTTCGAGCGCTAATGCCAGCGCGCTGGTTTTTTCCAGCATGGCCTTACGATTGGCCGCAAAGCCATCACCGTCAGTGTCCAGTCGACTGACAAAAGGATCCATGTTGAGGGCTCGATAAACGGGGCGGGTCTAAACGATGCGTTCGAAGGCCATGGCCGTCGCTTCGCCACCGCCGATACAAAGAGATGCGATTCCCCGCGTATGCCCGTACCGCTCCAGGGCATGGAGCAGCGTTACGATAATTCTCGCACCCGAGGCGCCCACCGGATGCCCCAAAGCGCAGGCGCCTCCGTGAACATTCAATTTATCGTGAGGAATCTTCAGGTCATGCATGGCGGCCATCGCGACCACGGCAAAAGCCTCGTTGACTTCAAACAGATCAACCGACGACACGTCCCAGCCCAGAGAATCCAGTAATTTTTGTATGGCAAAAACCGGCGCGGTGGTAAAAAGGCCGGGCTCTTGGGCGAAACTCGCATGACCCAAAATCCGCGCAAGAGGAACATGGCCTCCTCGTTCTGCCTCGGAGAGTCTCATCATCACCAGCGCCGCGGCCCCATCGGAAATGGAGCTCGAATTAGCGGGCGTAACGGTACCGTCCTTACGGAAAGCCGGGCGGAGCGACGGAATCTTTTCGATGTTGGCCGTCAGCGGCTGCTCGTCCGTATCGACCTCAACGCTTTCCTTGCGGCCCGTAACCGTGACCGGAGCGATCTCTCGTCGAAATGCGCCATTTTCAATAGCTTCTGTGGCGCGTGTCAGCGACTCAATGGCAAAGTCGTCCTGATCCTCACGCGTAAAGTGGTAGCGCTGTGCGCAGTCCTCGGCGAAGTGTCCCATCAGCTTGCCCGGCTCGTACGCATCTTCCAGTCCGTCGACAAACATATGATCGAGCAGTTGCCCGTGTCCGAGGCGGTAGCCCGATCGGGCTTTCGGGAGGAGGTACGGCGCGTTGCTCATGCTCTCAAGCCCGCCCGCGACGACAATCCGGGCCGCCCCCGCACGAATAGCATCATGTCCAAGCATGGTTGCTTTCATCCCCGAGCCACACATTTTATTGACGGTCGTGCAGGGTATACCGAGCGGGAGTCCTCCGCCGAGAGCTGCCTGACGCGCCGGCGCTTGCCGTAGACCGGCAGGCAGCACGCAGCCCATCAGCACTTCCTCAACAGCGTCGGGTGCAACGCCAGACCGCTCAATCGCTGCCGAGATCGCTACCGCGCCGAGGTCAGTTGCGCTAACCGCGGACAAACTGCCTTTAAATGAGCCGATCGGTGTGCGCGAGGCGCCGGTGATGACAATGGGATCCTCTGACATAAGCGGCTCCTAGCTGCTTTCTTTAAATAATTCGCGACCGATCAACATCCGACGGATCTCGCTCGTGCCTGCGCCGATTTCATAAAGCTTTGCATCCCTTAGGATGCGACCGGGCGCGTGCTCGTTTACGTACCCCGCGCCACCGAGGATCTGGATGGCATTCAACGCCATTTGTGTAGCACGTTCTGCGCTGTAGAGGATTGCCCCTGCGGCGTCTTTGCGGCTGGTTTGGCCTCGGTCACAGGCATTTGCTACGGCGTATACGTAGGCTCGGCACGCGTTCAGCTCGGTATACATATCGGCCAGTTTCGCCTGTACCATTTGGAACGTACCGATCGGCTGTCCAAACTGCTCGCGGTTATGAACATAAGGCAGAACGACATCGAGGCAAGCTTGCATGAGGCCCAGAGGACCGCCGGAAAGTACTACGCGTTCGAAATCAAGACCGCTCATCAGGACCGCTACGCCGGCATTTTCCGCTCCCAGAATCTGGCTCGCCGGGACCTCGCAGTCCTCAAAGACCAGTTCACAGGTATTGGAGCCTCGCATGCCGAGCTTGTCGAGCTTGGGTCCAGTAGAAAAACCGGCAAAATCTTTCTCGATGAGAAAAGCAGTGATACCGCGTGACCCAGCCTGCGGATTAGTTTTTGCATACACCACGAGTGTGTCGGCATCAGGACCATTGGTGATCCACATCTTGCTCCCGTTTAGGATGTACCGATCTTTTCGTTTTTCAGCCCGCAGTCGAAGACTGACGACGTCTGACCCGGCGCTGTGCTCGCTCATTGCGAGGGCGCCGATATGATCCCCGCTGATGAGGTAGGGGAGATATTTCGCCTTCTGGGCATCTGATCCATTGCGGTAGATCTGGTTCACGCAAAGATTAGAGTGAGCCCCGTAGGAAAGGCCCACAGAGCCGCTGGCGCGACTAATCTCCTCCATGGCAATGGTGTGTTCCAGATAACCCATACCGGCGCCACCGTATTTTGGGTCTACCGTAATACCCAATAAACCCAGGTCGCCGAACTTTCGCCAAAGATCAACAGGGAACGCATTGTCTTTATCGACCTGTGCGGCTCGGCTCGCGATTTCGCTCGCCGCAAAGTCGGCGACGGTCTCGCGAAGAAGATCGATTGCCTCACCGTGATGAAAGTGCAGGCCGCTTGAGAACTGAGTATTCGAGTTCATTTTTGACATTCGCCTTAAGAGGTGGGAATTTTAGATTGACGTTTACGTAAACGTCAATTGAACGGCCAAAATACTTTTTTCACAGACTTTGACCGCCCGAAACCCGCTAAATTAAACAAACACGCCGGCTTTTTATCGCACTTTTGCCCGTTGGGAATGTTTTTGAGACCACTGGCGTTACAGTCGTTTCTCTTATGTCTACAGATTCTAAAAATAGACCAGAAGCATTTGCTACGCGTCGGGGATACGGGCTTGCCTACCGCCGGCAGCAAGGCCGGACACCTTGGGTCGTTTTCTTGGGCGGATTTCGTTCCGACATGGAAGGTACGAAGGCGCAGTACCTTGCCGAGTGGTGCGAGGCCCGCGGCCAGGCCTACCTGCGGTTTGACTATTCCGGACATGGGCGGTCGGACGGCGTGTTCGAAGAGGGAACGATCAGTCAGTGGACGCAAGACACCCTGGACCTGCTTTCGGTAATCCAAGGGGCACCTTGCGTACTGGTGGGTTCAAGCATGGGTGGGTGGATTATGCTTCGCGTTGCTGAAGCGCTTCAGCGACAAGTTGTGGGACTGGTTGGTGTAGCAGCAGCGCCTGATTTCACGCGCGATCTGATGCCACGTGATCTGTCGGATACGCAGCGCTATGAATTGAAACAGTCGGGACGTATTCGTATGGTCAGCGAATACGACCCTAAGGGTTTTATCCTCACCGAATCATTTATGAAAGATGGGAACTCGTGTTGTCTCCTGGATAGACCCATAGCGATTGAAGCGCCGGTGAGGCTGCTTCAGGGGTGCGAGGATGTTGAGGTTCCTTGGGATACAGCGCTCAGGCTCTCGACCGCGCTCGCAACTCAAAACGTTCAGGTTCACCTACTCAAGGATGGGGATCATCGTCTCTCCAAACCTGAGCAGCTCGCGATCTTGGGACAGACCCTGGCGGACTTGTTGGCGTTCAGCGAGAAGCCGTAAGACACTTCGATTTTGATCGGCGCGTGGCTTCAGAAAGCGGGTCATTTATTTCACTTCAGAGAGACCTATAGGGATAAAGATGCGAGAGCTCATCGATAAAATAGGAAACGAGGGAGAACATGTTGGTGGCGGCATAGTAAAGGTTGACAGTTTTCTCAATCACCAGGTTGACCCGGGTCTCACCGAACGCATGGCCATAGAGATGGCGGCTCGCCTGCGTGCCGATGGCATAGGGAAAACGAGTCGGGTGTTGACCGCGGAAGTGAGCGGTATTCCGGTAGCTTTACATGTCGCGGCCCAATTTGGCGCCCGCCTTCTTTACGCCCGCAAAAGTCAGTCGAGAACCATGACCGGGACGTATTATGTCGCCGAGGCTGTCAGTAGGACCCGAGGTACGGTCTCGGATCTCATGGTGGATCGACGCTTCCTTGGTCCGGAAGATGACGTGCTCATCGTTGATGACTTTCTGGCGACAGGCGCAACACTGAGCGCGCTTTCCTCTCTGGTTCACGAGAGCGGCGCAACCCTACAGGGAATTGCGTGCGTAATTGAAAAACCGACGGAGCGAGGACGCGATGTACTGTCTCATTTGAATGTTCCGATTATTACACTGGCAAAGATCGTGTTTGATGGCAATGAACTGCACGTGACCGAGTAGGGTGGGATGGGGGTATCCACGTATGATCGGATTTACGCACTTGTTCAGGAAGTGCCTCACGGGCAAGTCGCAACCTACGGTCAAATCGCCAAATGGGCGGGATGCTCTGCCCGCCAGGTCGGCTACGCCATGGCGGCTGTCACGTCTGATCAACTGCCCTGGCACCGCGTTATCAACAGCAGGGGTATGGTAAGCCAGCGCTCAGATGGTCAGGAGGATCCAGAGCAATACCGCTTATTAAAGGCGGAAGGCATCTCTTTTGATCATAAAGGGAGGACAGATTTGTCGCTTTACCAATGGTCAGGGCCTTCGATGCATTGGTGGGCACAGCAGGATTGGGATCCACCGCAGTCTACCTAGCGTGTTCGGATACGAGATAATCGGTTTTTGGTTTCAACGTTGAGGCAACCATGAAGACCAATCGAGCAATCCACGTTATCAGCGCTCACGCGGAAGGCGAGGTGGGCGACGTGATTGTCGGAGGCGTCGCCCCGCCGCAAGGCGCCACTCTGTGGGAGCAGTCGCGTGCTCTGGAAGAAGACGGGGCTTTACGGGCATTTATGTTGAACGAGCCTCGCGGGGGCGTGTTTCGTCATGTGAATTTATTGGTACCCCCCATTCATCCGGATGCGGACGCGGCGTTCATCATTATGGAGGCCGAATTTTTCCCCCCGATGTCGGGTTCAAATTCAATGTGTGTTGCCACCGTCCTGCTGGAAACCGGAATCCTGCCAATGGAGGAGCCCGTCACCGAACTCGTCCTGGAGGCACCCGGCGGACTGATAACAGTGCGAGCAGAATGCGATAACGGGTCAGTACGTTCGGTGCAAATCATCAATGTGGCTTCCTTCGTGGACCGGCTTGATGCCGTCATCGAAGTTGAAGGCGTCGGCTCGATCTCAGTGGATACCGCTTACGGAGGCGACAGTTTCTGCCTGGTCGATGCGAATGCGCTGGGGTTTCGGGTGAGTCCGGATGAAGCAGGGGATATCGTTGAGACTGGTCGCAAGGTCATAAAAGCGGCCAATGAGCAAGTGGGATTTACCCATCCCGAAAACCCGCAGTGGTCTCATCTTTCCTTTTGCATGATGACATGTCCAACCGAGAAGGAAGACGGGATTACGAAAGGACGTCATACCGTCGTTATTCAGCCCGGCAAGCTCGATCGCTCTCCCTGCGGTACAGGCTGTAGTGCGCGGATGGCGGTTCTGCATGCCCGCGGCATCTTGCCGGTCGGAGCGCCATTCATCGGGGAGTCGATCATCGATTCGCGGTTCGAGTGCATGATTGAAGCCCAGGCATCGTTGCGTAACGGGCACGAGGCCATCGTTCCCTCGTTGAAAGGCCGCGCTTGGATCACCGGGACTCACCAGCATATGCTGGATCCGCAAGACCCCTGGCCCTCAGGCTACCGGATCGCCGATACCTGGCCGCGATCGATTTAGTTATCCCACAGCCGGGCCGCACCCAGGACGCCCGCGCTGTCGCCGTTGCGATTTCTTTTGATAGGAGTCTTCAGTTCAGAGTTGAAGACATACTTGGCGATGTGGGCGGGACCCTGTTCATAGAGCTCGTCAATATTCGAAAGGCCCCCGCCAAGCACTATGGTATGCGGATCAAAGACGTTAATCACTTGGGCAAGCGCACGCCCGAGGCGATCCAACAGTTGATCCACCGCTCTCACAGCGAACGACTCCCCGCTTCGGGAGAGCGCGATAATCTGCTCCGGTGATCTCGCTTCTGAACCACCCAGGCGTTGATAGTCGGCAAGAAACCCGGGGCCGGATAAAAATGTCTCGATGCATCCGCGCTTGCCGCAGTAGCAGGGCGGCCCGTCCGACTCCAAGACGTTATGACCCCACTCTCCGGCGATGTGATGAAGGCCCGTATGCAGGCGTCCGTCGATGACGAGGCCGCCACCCACCCCGGTGCCCATGATGACGCCGAAGACGGTGGGCGAAAATTGCCCCGCTCCGTAGAGAGCCTCAGCAAGCGCGAAACAGTTTGCGTCGTTCTCGATACGCACCGCTCGGGAGAGCTGCGCCCTCAGGTCGTCACCCAATGCCTCACCTATAAGGCATTGGGTATTGGAATTTTTTACCCGACCCGATGCGTCAACCGCTCCAGGCGCAGCGAGCCCTAAGGAGCAGGGCGTTCCTGCGGTATGCTCAAGCTGATTGACCAGTGTGGTTACGCTTTCAAGAATCGCGGCGTAGCCGCGTGCCTGAGGCGTTTTGAGCCGTTGCCGAACAGCAATCGAGTGGTCGTGCTTGAGGAGCGCGCCCTCGATTTTGGTACCGCCTAAATCAATTCCAATACGCATGCATGGAATTGTCGAAACAGCGATTTACTATTCGGTGTCTCGCGAGAAAGTGATTTGGGCGTAGGCCGAGTGATTGTGAATGGATTCAAAGTTCTCAGCCTCAACGACGTACTCGATGATGCGGTCATCTGCGTTCAGCCGACCGGCCACATCTCTAACCATATCCTCAACAAATTTTGGATTCTCGTAGGCTTTCTCGGTCACATACTTCTCGTCCGGTCGCTTTAAAAGACCGAAAAGCTCGCAACTCGCTTCCTGCTCGACGATATCGATCAGTTCCTCGATCCAGATAAACGCCTTTGCTTTTACGCTGACGGTTACATGAGATCGCTGGTTGTGCGCGCCGTACTGGGAAATTTTCTTGGAGCAGGGACACAGGCTCGTTACCGGCACGACGACGCGAACCTCGGTCGTTGCCTGGTCATCTCGTACCTCGCCGATGAACGTGACTTGGTAGTCCATCAGGCTTTTTACACCCGTGACCGGCGCTGCTTTCTCCAAAAAGAAGGGGAATGACATCTCGATATGGCTTGTGCCGGCATCCAGATGATCCCGGGTCTCCTGAACCACAGCGCGAAAGGATTTTACCGAAATCTCGCGCTCGTGGCGACTGAGGATTTCGACAAATCGGGACATGTGAGTTCCCTTGAAGTTATGAGGCAACTCAACATACATGCTGAAGTTAGCCACGGTATGTTGCTCATGCCCGCTTCGATCCTGAATGCGGACGGGGTGACGCAGGTCCTTCACGCCGACTTTGTCGATGGTGATGTTCCGGGTATCGGGGCTACCCTGTACATCGGCGATTTCCGTGACGCTCGCGCTGGCGTTTTCTGTTTTAAGCATGATGAAAGAAGAGATCTCCAGTAGGAAGCGAAGTGTAGCCCAATTCCTTTAAATTCACTGTGAAACGCGGGATTTCGACTCTCGCCGGCGTTCAATAGCTCGAATGATGCCGTCTGCATCAAGCCCTAGACCGGCCAGGACTTCAGCAGATTCACCCTGCTCAACATGGCAGTCCGGTAGACCGAGATGAATCACCGGGGTAGAGCATTCCGCCTGCGACAAAACCTCGGCTACAGCGGAACCGGCACCGCCTGCGACGACATTCTCTTCGATCGTAACCAGAAGGTCATGGTCCGCAGCAACACGACGTATCAAGGCCTCGTCGAGTGGTTTTACAGACCGCATGTTGATAACGGTTGCGCCCAGCTTATCACCCGCTAACGACGCGGGCTTCAGCATGGTGCCGAAGGCAAGTAACGCCACCTCTTGACCTTCTTTTATGATGTCGGCTTTGCCGACCGGAATGGGCTGCATATCGCGTGATTCTTGCACACCCGGACCGGCGCCACGCGGATAGCGCACCACAGCGGGCCCGTCGTGCAGGAATGCGCTGTAGAGCATGTTCCGACACTCCGCCTCATCACCTGGCGTAAAGATGACGAGATTCGGCAGGCAACGAAGGAAGCTCAAGTCGAATGCGCCTTGGTGCGTTGGCCCGTCGGCACCCACGATACCCGCACGGTCAATCGCAAAGGTCACGTCCAGATTCTGGACGCTGATATCATGAATGAGTTGATCATATGCCCGCTGTAGAAAAGTCGAATAGATAGCGACCACCGGCTTAAGGCCGTCACATGCCGCGCCGGCAGCGAAGGTGAGTGCATGCTGCTCGGCGATCCCCACATCGAAGTAACGATCAGGAAACTCGCTCTCGAATCGGACAAGTCCGGAGCCCTCTCGCATCGCGGGGGTAATGCCGATCAGTCGATCATCAAGATTGGCCATATCGCATAGCCAGTCACCGAACACTTGGGTATACGTGCGTTTGGCTGATTTCTTCTCTAACTTGCCGGTGTCGGGATTGAACGGTCCAATACCGTGATACGTGATCGGTTCGCCTTCAGCAGGTTTGAATCCTTTTCCTTTCTGCGTGGCGATATGCAAAAACCGGGGACCGGTCATTGCCTTCATGTTTTTTAGGGTAGCGACGAGGGTGTGGATATCGTGGCCATCAATGGGTCCAATGTAGTTAAAGCCGAGTTCTTCAAAGAGCGTGCTTGGCATCACCATGCCCTTTAGGTGCTCCTCCCATCGTCTGGCGAAGGCTTGAACCGGTGGCGCTGTACCTAGCACCGTCTTGCTGCCCTCACGAACGGTGGTGTAGGCGCGACCGGACAGAATGCGAGCCAGATAGTTTGAAAGCGCGCCGACGTTTCGGGAGATCGACATTTCATTGTCGTTCAGGATCACCAGAAGATTGGCGTCCAGATCACCGGCGTTGTTAAGAGCCTCCATGGCTTGCCCGGCGGTTAGGGCTCCATCACCGATGATCGCTATGACTTGCCGCGATTCCTGTTTGAGTTTTGCAGCAATAGCCATCCCGAGCGCAGCGCTGATGGAAGTGCTGGAATGCCCCGCACCGAAGTGATCATATTCACTCTCAGCGCGCTTCAGAAATCCGGACAGACCGCCGGCTTGTCGAATGGTATGCATACCCTTGCGCCGACCGGTGAGTATCTTGTGCGGGTATGCCTGGTGCCCGATATCCCACACCAGACGGTCGTGCGGTGTATCGAAAACGTAGTGCAGCGCAATAGCCAGTTCAACAGTGCCCAATCCTGGCGCAAGATGTCCGCCGGTTCCTGAGATCACATCGATTAAAAAATGCCTTAATTCGTCCGCAAGCGATTGCAAGTCCTTTTCTTCAAGACGTCGAAGATCTTCCGGCAGATCAATCTTTTCTAACAGCGAGAGGGAATCTGGGGATGACATGAATAAAACCGAAATGAAAACCGCGGACTTAAGAAGCCAATATCAATCGCGAGCAATCAGTGAGTTCGTTGGAGCGTGAATAATGCAAGCGAACGCAGCAGTCTAGCGTCAAGGCGGGCTCCGTCAAGCGCATTAAGCGCCTGATCCGTCAGCTGCTCGGCGTAGGCTTTCGCGTTGGTCTCGCCAAGTACACTTAAAAATGTCGGTTTGTTCTTCTCTTGATCGGCGCCGGCTGGTTTACCCAGCGTCTCAGTGTCGGCGGTTCCGTCCAGCACATCGTCCACGATTTGGAAGGCGAGACCCATCGGTGCGGAAAAACGCGCTAAGTGTTCGAGCATCGTCGCATCGGCATCAGCGCAGAGCGCTCCGAGTTCTACTGCGGCGCAGATCAGGGCGCCTGTCTTAAGGCGATGCATCGTTTCAAGAGCTGCCTGATCGGCGCTTTTTGCAACCAGACTGAGATCAATAGCCTGACCTCCTGCAAGGCCGAGCGAGCCCGACGCGATAGCAAGGGTCCTGATCATGTCGATTTGTCGCTGAGGCGAGATTTCGCTATCCGACATGCCGCAAAGGACTTCAAAGGCAAAGGTCTGAAGCGCATCACCAGCGAGAATTGCCGTCGGCTCATCAAATGCGCGATGACAGGACGGCTTGCCGCGACGTAGGTCATCGTCATCCATCGCCGGGAGGTCGTCATGTACAAGAGAAAACGCATGAATAAGCTCAACGGCGCACGCGGCGCGATCAAGCACCGTGTCTTTCGCCCCGAGGGCAAAGCCCGTGGCATAAACCAGAGCTGCGCGGTAGCGCTTTCCCGCTCCGATGCTGGAGTAGCGCATTGCGGCATGCAATGACTCGGAGGCGGTCTTTGCGTCCGGTAGGAGGCTGTCTAGGAGCTGATCGACCCGTTCTCGGCAATAGGGCCAGAACTCAGTGAGATTGTCGGAGGCCACGACTACTCGTCATCGTCTGAATCATGGTCTGAATCATCGTCCGGGTGGTCGTCTTTCTCAAGGAGCTGGCGTACCCGCGCCTCAGCATCTTCTAGGCTCTTTCGACACTGCTCCACCAGCGCCATGCCCCGCTCAAAGTCCTTCAGCGAAGCTTCGAGAACCTGATCGCCGCTTTCCATTCGCTCGACGATTATCTCGAGCTCCTTCAGGGATTTTTCAAAGTCGCCAACGCGGGAGCGTGATACTTTCGCCATGCTGGTCTCCGACTATTACGGATGATTAACTGATGCTGAATTACGAACTGCTTTTGATCGTGAGAAGTTTATCTCAGACCAGAGTGCGACTCCAGCGACAGTCGCGACTTCCATGAGGTCGTGAGCCGAATCGACAGCTTCGGTCGAGGCTGTCGGTTCGTGTATGATTCGGGCCGTCCTCACGAACGACCTCAGTTCTTCATGGCCGCAACATACGACGCTTCCTCGATCGAGGTCCTCACAGGGCTTCAGCCCGTGCGCAAACGACCGGGTATGTATACCCAGACGGAGCGCCCGAATCACCTCATTCAGGAGGTTGTCGATAACAGCGTTGACGAGGCTATCGGTGGTTATGCCCATCGGATAACTGTCATCGTTCACAAAGACGGTTCCGTATCTGTTGCTGACGATGGGCGCGGGATGCCCGTCGACAAGCACAAGGGCGAAAAAGTGAGCGCTGTAGAGGTGATTCTTACCCGACTGCATGCGGGTGGAAAGTTTTCCGACAAGACCTATGCATTTTCTGGCGGGTTACACGGCGTGGGCGTTTCGGTAGTGAATGCGCTGTCGACCAAGCTGGAGGTCAGCGTCCGGAGAGGAGGCCAGGAGTATGCAATGGCGTTTCGCGACGGTATCCCCACCGGCCCCTTGAAACCCGTGGGAAAGGTCGGAGCACGAAATACGGGCACCACTATTCGGTTCTGGCCGGACCCCGGATTTTTTGACTCGCCCGCGATTTCGATTTCGCGTTTAAAGCGTCTCTTGAGAGCAAAGGCAGTTCTCTGCTCGGGCCTTAGAATCGACTTCAAAGACGAGAACAATAAAAAGAACGACGAAACTTGGGAGTATGAGGATGGCCTATTGGATTATCTTTCGGGTCAACTGGAGGGCATCGCTTTGCTTCCGGATCCCGCGTGGGTTGGCCATATCGTCCAGAAAGACCATCAAATTGACTGGGGTGTAACGTGGTTGGAAGAGGGTGGCGAGGGCGTTGAGGAGAGCTACGTCAATTTAATTCCTACGGCTCAGGGCGGTAGTCACGTGAGCGGCTTTCGGACCGGCCTTACAGAGGCGCTTCGAGAATTTTGCGAGTTCCGCTCGTTGCTCCCGCGCGGCATCAAGATCGCTCCGGAAGACGTTTGGCAAAAATGCGCTTACGTGCTGTCCCTCCGGATGAAAGACCCCCAGTTCAGCGGACAGACCAAGGATCGACTTTCATCGCGAGATGCCGCTACCGTAACGGCAGCGGCTGTCAAAGACGAGTTTAGTCTCTGGCTCAATCAGAATGCACAGTGGGGCGAGCAGATTGCGGAACTGGCGATTGCCAATGCGCAGACTCGATTGCGTTCCGCGCGCCAGGTGGAGCGCAAGAAAGTCGCGACGGGGCCAACGCTGCCGGGCAAGCTTGCTGACTGCACGAGTGAGGACCTGGAACGTACGGAATTGTTTCTGGTTGAGGGCGATTCCGCTGGAGGTTCGGCCAAGCAGGCACGCGACAAGGATTTTCAGGCGATTCTTCCGTTACGGGGGAAGATTCTGAACACTTGGGAGGTGGCATCCGCAGAGGTTCTTGCATCCCAATCCGTGCATGACATTGCGGTCGCGCTGGGGGTTGATCCTGGGTCTGCCGATGCTTCTGGTCTACGATATGGCCGGGTGTGTATCCTCGCGGATGCGGATTCCGATGGCGCTCATATTGCAACCCTATTGTGCGCGCTGTTCGTGCGTCATTTTCGACCCTTGGTTGAGGCAGGTCGGGTGTGTGTCTCCATGCCTCCCTTGTATCGTATCGACGTGGGTAAGCACGTGGTTTACGCGCTGGACGATGTCGAGAAGGACGAAGCTCTCGAGCGGATCAAACGCGATAAGCTGCGCGGCGCCGTAAACGTGCAGCGATTTAAAGGGCTCGGCGAGATGAATCCGGCGCAGTTGCGTGAGACCACGATGGATCCTAGTTCGCGACGGCTGATTGAATTGACAATGGACGCCGGCAAAAAAACCGACTCGATGCTCGACCTTCTGCTGTCGCGTAAGCGGGCACCGGATCGAAAAGACTGGTTGGGTAAACGCGGGAATGAGGCCGACGTCGCGTAGCGCGTTCGGGCTCTAGGCGTCAGCTCAATTCGTCGGCGGGCGGCTGTAGCCAAAATGGCGATTGACGAGGATCCGAGATTACCTTCTGCTCCTGGCGATACGGTCGAAAGCCCACGCGCTGGTAAACGATGATCGCTTTCGGATGATCAAGGTTGCAGGTATTCACGACCAGGCGAGCGGGTTTGGAGAGCCAAGCCGTGCGAACGGCCCAGTCTAAAAACCAGGGACCGAGCTTGTTGCCGATGTGCCCAGGTAGCAGTCCAAAGTAGGCAAGCACCGCCTCGCGTTCGTCGCGGTAGTCAAATTCGACGTAGCCGGCCGGGTCTCCATCGCGGTACAGGACGTACACCTGATTCTTTTCGTGACCAAGAATCTCTGCAAGCTTCTGGTCTGACATTGCCCGTCGTTCATACCAGAGCCATGGCTCGCCGACGTGGTTATAAAGGAAACGATAAAAGGGCACGGTAGGAGACTTGACGCGCAATATCGCAAGCCCTGACGCAGGAGAGCGCATTGCGGCGCCCGAGGGCGCGCGATTCATCTCGAGATGCGTAATGGTTACCGATAAATTACCGTCGGGGCCGGGCTGCGGAGTGGTCGCGAACGATATAGGTGTCTTAACCATCGGCGGAGTTTACTGGGTCGTGCCGCCCGTTTTGGGCGAATCGGTCTCAGGCCGCTCTATTTTCTTCTCAGTCAGCATAAATATGCCGCCCAACAGCGACCAGGCCACCACGTGGATGCGATGCAGCACTGAGAGGGCCACGCCTCGCGTTCGCATGATCTCCTCCGCGCCCGCTACGCCCACAAGATTTACCGCGCCGAATTTTCCGATCAGATAACCGTATGCGGCTTCGCCAATCCCCCATCCCGCTGGCGCGATAGGTATACCTTGAACGACAGAGGCGACGGGGACGATAAAAAAAAGATCGCTCAGGGTAATCCCAACACCGAGGCTCTCCGCCATGCAGAAAAAACTCCCGATAAAGAGCGTATAGATGATCGGGCTCATCAGGATCCAAAGACCAATGCCACCGAGGTGACCTCGGTAGTGCATGACCGCCTGATCGAGCTCGTGAATGATCGTCCCTATCTTCATCGGCAGCAATGAGACTAAGCGGTCAAAGCGTATCAGCCGACGCAGACCCGGGCTTATCAACAGAAAGCAAAAGCAGAGCGCAGCAAGACCGGTAAGCCAAATCGTGCTCGCAAAGACGGGAAAGCGATCCATCGCGAGGAGGCTGGCCAGGCTGCCGACGAAGATCAATGAAAGTAATCCGATGATGCGATCGACCACAATCGATACGACCGCACGAATCTTCTCGCCAGAACATCGCCGTGCGATGTAAACCGCCTTCGCGACGTCGCCACCGGTCGCGCCGGGAAGCGCGTTATTGAAGAAAAGGCCGATCCAGCCATATTTCTGAGCTTCGGTGAACTTTACGTCCAGCCCATTTGCTCTCAGCAAAAACCACCATCGCGAGTTGATGCAGACGAAGAAAACGATGAAAAGTAGCGCTCCGAGTGCGAAGAGTGAGCCGTCCAGGTTTTTTACATAGGTGACAAGGCCCGGTGATATCGTGGTGCGCGAGCCGTCCGTTTGTGCGCCTCGAGATACGGCAGTGGGTTCGCCGGAGTCCTCTATAAGAAACTGGACCGGATCCTGATCCCACTTTCCGATGATGCGCCCGGCCGTGGCGTCAACGGACCCGTCGGGCGCGGTTCGGCTTAGCGTATCGACCCAATTGATGTTGGTGACGATAATTGCTAGGAGTCCCGCGATGACCGTCAATTTGATCGCGCCGAAAAGTAGCTTTTTCTTTGTCATGATAGGCGGCCCTTCGCTTCGCTTCGCTTCTTTGGTTCTCCAGGGATGTCCTGATCGGTCCATAAAATCCCGGTGACTGTGGGGTTATGGACTGATCGACGGCGAGGTGATGCTGCGAAGGTTCTATTTTCGGACGAGGCGTGTAATATACGTTAAACCGAGCACGTATTTACCTCGGCAGGGCAAAGAGCGAGTAGTTCAGTCAACCACTCAGTCAATCATTAAGGAAGAAGGAAAGGCATGCACAAGGCATTGGTTATGGAAGCAGACGCCTGCACGGGCTGTCACCAGTGTGAAATGATGTGCTCCTACGGGAAGGTAGGCGCTTTTAACACCTCTAAATCCGTAATGGATATTACGGTCTTCGAGGGCGGGGCGCTTAATGTGCCATCAACCTGCACCCAGTGCGAAGGGGCGTGGTGCATGGTCGTGTGCCCGGTACAGGCCATCACGGTGAATCCCGCGACGGGCGCGAAGGAAGTGTCGGCTGAGGTCTGCGTTGGCTGCAAGGTCTGCACGATCGCGTGTCCTTTTGGCGCCATCAACTATGACCCCGACTCTGGCGTCGTAACGAAGTGCGATCTTTGTGGCGGTGAGCCTATGTGTGTGGAAGCTTGTCCCACCACGGCGCTCGCTTACATGGCGGAGGACAGTACCGGGTATGAAAAGATGCGTCGCCACGCAGTCTTGTCAGCGGGTCTGCAGGAAGGCAGCGCTTGATCCAGGCCGGCATTCGTGTTGGTCGATTTGAATTTAGGCATAGATTACAGTTTTGTAAAGGCTTGGAACCATGAGGCGCTTTCCCCAGAGACACAAGCCAAAACAAGTTAAACATCTTGAATAACCAGAGAAGGAGGAGTTGAAAATGAGTTGGACTGGAAAAATATTGCGGGTCGACCTGGGCGCAGGTACATGCACCAGTGAGCCGCTGAACATGCAGTGGGCCAACGATTACATGGGGCAGCGTGGTCTTGCGACGAAATATCTCGTCGAGGAGACCGACCCGAAAGTGGAACCGTTTTCACCCGACAACAAAATGATTTTCGCCACCGGACCGTTGACCGGCACGATCGCCCCAACCTCCGGACGATGGTCGGTTGTGTGTAAGGGGCCTCTGACAGGCGCCATTGCCTGTTCAAACTCCGGCGGCTTTTTTGGCGCTGAGCTAAAGAACGCCGGCTGGGATATGGTGATTTTTGAAGGGAAATCGGCCTCTCCGGTGTATCTGGACATCACCAACGATGACGCCGAGTTGAAAGACGCATCCGACCTGTGGGGTAAATCAGTCTGGGAGACGGAAACCGCTCTTCGGGAACGCCGCGGTGACCCGGATGTGCGCGTCGCGTCGATCGGCCTTGCCGGAGAGAACGGCGTTCTCTACGCGGCAGTCGTGAACGATATGGATCGTGCGGCGGGACGCTCCGGTGTCGGCGCTGTCATGGGTTCGAAAAACCTGAAAGCGGTGGTGGTTCGAGGAACTGTCGGCGTCAAGGTGAAGGATCCCATGGCCATGATGAAGACCTCAAACGCAGCCAAAGAGATCCTCGCAGAGAACGCCGTAACCGGTCAGGGACTGCCAACGCACGGCACTCAGGTCTTAATGAACGTCATTAACGAAGTCGGTGCACTGCCAACACGAAACGGCCACGATGTGCAGTTTGACGGTGCCCACGATATCAGCGCCGAAGCCATGGCAGAGGTGAGAGAGAGCGATGGACAGGCAAACCTTGTTTCCAACCACGCCTGTTTTGGTTGCCCGATCTCGTGTGCGAGACGATCAAAGATCGATCCGACGCACTTTACCGTGAAAGACAAGCCGAAATATCAGATTGTCAGCGGTGGTTTGGAATACGAGGCAGCGTGGGCATTGGGTGCGGCCAACGGGGTGAACGATCTTGATGCATTGACATACGCCAACTTCGTCTGCAATGAGCAGGGTCTTGATCCCATTTCTCTGGGCGCGACGATCGGCGCGGCCATGGATCTGTATAAAGCGGGCGCTATCTCCAAAGAAGATACCGGTGGACACGCCTTGGAATTTGGAAACACAGAGGCCTTTGTTGCGATGGTGGAAGCAACCGCCCGCGGTGAAGGTTTTGGTAAGGAAATCGGCCAGGGTTCGCGCCGCCTGTGCGAGAAGTACGGTCATCCGGAATTTTCCATGACGGTAAAAAGTCAGGAATTCCCGGCGTATGACCCCCGCGGTATTCAGGGTATGGGGCTTACCTACGCGACGTCAAATCGGGGAGCGTGCCACTTGCGCAGCTATACCGTTGCCTCGGAAGTGCTCGGTATCCCAGAAAAAACGGACCCCCTCGTCACGGACGGAAAAGCCGGCCTCGTGAAGGCGTTCCAGGACGCAACAGCTGCTGTGGATTCCAGCGGCACCTGCGTATTCACGACCTTCGCACTGTCCGGCGAGGATATTGCGCCGATGGTCGATGCGGCCTGTGAGGGTGACTGGAGTGTTGAGCGGTTCGTCGAAGTGGGTGAGCGTATCTGGAACATGGAGCGCCAGTACAACATTGCCGCCGGGTTTACCGGTGCGGATGACACGCTGCCGGAGCGCATGTTGAAGGACGCTGCCAAAACCGGCCCGGCGGAAGGTAAGGTGAACGGACTCGCCGAGATGTTGCCGGAGTACTACGAGCTTCGCGGCTGGGACGCCTCAGGCGTGCCTTCGGCAGAGACGCTTGCCCGTCTTGGCCTATAGCGCCGCTGTCCTCTTAAGCTGTTGAAACGAATGCCCCGGCGGTCGATCGATCGTCGGGGCACTGTTCATTTAAAGGGTTAACGAACGATGCATTATGTGATTGCCGGTGCCGGACCGGCCGCGGTAGCGGCCGCTGAGCACATAAAGGAACTGGACCCCTCCTCAAAGGTGACCATGATTGGAGCGCAGCCTCAGCCTCCTTATTCCCGAATGGCCATTCCTTATTACCTGACGGGGAAGGTCAAGGAAGAGGGCACCTATCTTCGGCGCTCGGCAACGCATTACGAAGAGAAAGGGATCGATTTCGTGCATGGCGAGGTTGTGGGTCTCGATGGTTCCGGTCACACAGTTTCCCTGGCGGATGGTCAAACCATCAGTTACGACAAATTACTGCTTGCCACGGGTGCGGAGCCGATTATTCCGCCGGTTCCGGGGATGGATGATCCGCGAGTTCAGCAGTGCTGGCATCTTGAGGATGCCGAGCGGATTATTGACCTGGCGAAGCCGGGGGCCCGGGCGGTACAGGTCGGCGCCGGTTTTATCGGGTGCATCATTCTGGAGTCGTGGGTATTGCGCGAGGTGAATCTGACCGTCGTTGAGATGGGGCCGCGTATGGTGCCCCGCATGCTCGGTGAGAAAGCCGGTGGACTGCTGCAGACCTGGTGTGAATCCAAAGGTGTCACCGTTCATACGAACACCCGCGTAAAAGCAATCGAATCCTCTTCGGAGGAGCTAAACGTCGTTCTTGAAAACGGCGAGACGTGCCCGGCCGATGTGGTCATTGTCTCGACGGGCGTTAAGCCTCGAATCCAGTATCTCGAGGGGACCGGGATTACGGTGGATCAGGGGATCGTCGTTGACCAGCACATGCAAACGACTGTGGCTGACGTGTATGCCGCGGGCGATTGCGCTCAGGGTCTGGACTTTTCGACCGGCGAAACAGCCGTGCACGCAGTGCAGCCCACCGCTACCGAACACGGGCGAGTAGCTGCGGCCAATATGGTGGGTAACAACGCACTGCCGTATAAAGGCAGCCTCAACATGAATATTCTCGATACGCTGGGATTGGTCACGTGCTCTTTCGGTGCTTGGGAAGGTGTCGAGGGCGGCGACAGCGGCGAGATGTATAACGAAAATAACTTCCAGTACATCAACCTGCAGTTTAAAGACGATGTACTTGTGGGAGCCAATTCGGTTGGCTATCACGAGCATCTGGGCGTGTTGCGCGGACTGATTGAAACAAAAATCCCTCTGGGACCATGGAAAGAACGCCTGAAGAAAAATCCGGTTCAGTTGGCCGATGCCTACGTGGGCGTGAATCAGTCAGAGTTGAAGGTGTCTTAAAGCGGTCTGATGGGTATCACGTTCAAACTGTACGCGGGCCTGAGTCAGTATCTTCCGCAGTCCGCACGCCGGAACGCGGCGACGATGGAGTTACAGCCTGAAGAAACGGTCGATCAGTTTATTGAGCGTCAGAAAGTGCCACGGGCCGAGGTGCACCTGGTTCTCGTTAACGGCAGACATCTCGAGAGCGCCGAGCGAGAGCGTCACGTCTTAAAAGAAGGGGATACTCTGGCAATTTGGCCCCCCGTGGCTGGCGGCTAGACGGTCTCAATTTGGTTTTCTGAAGCCATGGAAATTCAAAAAGACCTTGGGGTGAGTCACGCCGTATTTTTCCGCACGCTGGCACAGTTGCCCGACGGATGGGTCTCGGAGACCCGTTCAACGGGTGCTACTCTCGAGTATGGAGGCGGAACCGTCACCATTGAACTCGCGCCAGAGTGTGAGCGTCGGATCGGTTTGATTCGAATTCCCCATACGCCAACCGTATTTCGTTTTGAGGGCCTGTCTGACGTAGAGAGGGAGGCCTTTCAATCGCGCTTTGATCTCACCTTTCAACGCGGTGGGGGGTAGCTCGAGTTAGCCCTTCAGCGATGACCATGATTACCGACACGCTTAGCCGACCGCTGCGAGATCTTCGGATTTCGGTGACGGATCGATGCAATTTCCGCTGCGTCTACTGTATGCCTCGGGAGATTTTTGGCCCCGGTTACGCCTTTGTCCCTCGAAAGGACCTCCTGACGCTGGAGGAAATTGCCCGAATTGCCACGGTCTTTGCGCGGATTGGGATGCGTAAAGTGCGCATCACCGGAGGGGAGCCGCTGATACGGCGCAATCTTGAGCATCTTGTGGAGATGATTAATGCGATAGATGGCGTTGAGGACATCAGCCTGACAACCAATGGGTCGATGCTGACGGCACGACGCGCTGCAGATCTCAAAAAGGCTGGTTTGCGACGGCTCACAGTCAGTCTTGATGCGCTGGATGACGAAACCTTTAAGAAAATTAATGATGTGGATTATCCGGCCGCCCGCGTATTGGACGGGATTGAGAACGCACGTACGGCAGGGTTTAGCGACATCAAGGTCAATGCGGTCATTCGAAATGGCCTCAATGAACATGCGGTCATGGACCTCGTGCAGCATTTTCGTGGCTCGGGCTGTATCGTGCGCTTTATCGAATACATGGATGTCGGTGAGACCAACGGTTGGAATCTCGACGATGTCATTCCGGCAGAGCAGTTGGTCGATCAAATCAATGCGCAATTCCCGCTAGAGCCGATCAATCCCAATTACCGTGGAGAAGTCGCCAAGCGTTGGCGGTATCGAGACGGCGGCGGGGAGATTGGCTTCATCACCTCAGTCACCCAGTCGTTTTGCGGCGAGTGCTCCCGAGCGCGTCTTTCAGCCGTGGGGGAGGTCTATACCTGTCTTTTTGCCTCGCAAGGGCATGATCTTCGCGAGCTGTTACGCTCTGGCGCAGATGACGAGGCGCTCCTCTCACGGGTAACGCAGATCTGGACCGGTCGCGACGATCGGTACTCGGAGCTTAGAGGATTAAATGTTCCGCTCCCTGCTTCGGGTCGAGGCAAGGTCGAGATGTCTCACATCGGCGGCTAGTCGCCATAGCCCTCAGGGGTCACCGCCAGCGTTTAGGCGGAACCGGGGTAATTAGGACGCCGCTGACAGGATGGGCAGTCATCATTTCGCTTCAGATGTATCGATTGCCATTCCATCGCGATGCCGTCAAACATCAGCACCCGACCGACTAATCCTTCTCCAGTGTTCAGCAGGACATTGAGAGTTTCGAGCGCTTGCATCGTGCCGATGACGCCAACAATCGGCGCGATGACGCCCTCCATTGCGCAGGTCGCGCCTTCAATACCAGTATCGGGATACAGACAGCGGTAGCACGGCGAAAGAGGATCGCGTGGCGCAAAGGTGGTGATCTGACCTTCCCAGCGAATGGCAGCACCTGAGACCAGCGGTGTCCCCGTCTGCAGACAGACTTCATTCAAATGAAAGCGGGACGGGAAGTTATCCGTACAGTCGACGACCACGTCGGCAGCCATTACGGCCTGTAGGAGATCATCGCCGTCAAGCTCGTAATCGATAACCTCAACCGCGCAACGCGCATTCAATTGAGCGATCGCTTCTCGAGCCGATGCCGCTTTGGGTTCTCCAATCATGCTTTGTCTATGAATAACTTGACGCTGCAGGTTGGACTCGTCCACACGGTCGAAGTCTGAGATGGTCAGGCGACCAACGCCCGCGCTGGCAAGATAGAGCGCAACGGGGGATCCCAATCCGCCCATGCCAATAATGAGCACATGGCTGTTGAGCAGTTGCGACTGCCCATCGGCACCCACCTGCGGCAGCTTAATTTGCCGGCTGTAACGATTCTGATCAGCGGAATCCATCATGCTCGTATCCCAAGCGCAGATTGCTATGGCCTAGAACATTCGTTCAAAGACTTGGTAAGGCGTTCGCGTCATGCTCAGGTGTTCATAAACGGTTTGTGCCTTGAGATTGTCTTTTTCAACATAGAGGCGTATGCCTCGCACATCACTATTTTCAGTCGCTTGCGCAACAACGTGCTCGTACAGCTGCCGGAAAATTCCTCTTCCACGATGGGAGGGCAATACATAAACGCTTTGTATCCACCACAGATCCCCATTTCGCCAGTCGCTCCACTCAAAAGTAATAAGGAGTGCGCCAACACAGACGCCGCCCGACTCAGCAACCAAGTAAAACCCGCGTGCAGGTGACTGGATAACAGACTTGACGCCGGCATGAACAGTGACCGGATCAAGAGCGCGGTCTTCGGTTTCCTCTGCCATGGCGATGTTAAACTGCGCGAGCGCATGAGCGTCCTCCGCCGTGGCACCGCGGATCACAATCGATTTAAAAGACACGCTCATGAGACAGTTTCCTGATTACTCAATACCGTATCGCTTGGAGGCGTACAAATCATGACCGGACGTTCGCATGACGACAATATTAGCAAAGCGGCATTTATCGGGCTTGGCGTTATGGGCTATCCCATGGCTGGTCATTTGGCAAAAAAAGGGTACCAGGTCACGGTATTTAATCGCACGGCAACCAAAGCAGAGCAGTGGGTGAAAGAGTTCGGTGGGCAGCACGCGTCAACCCCTGCAGAGGCTGCTAGGGATGCCCAGATTGTCTTCTCATGCGTCGGTAATGACGATGATCTACGGGCGGTCGCCATGGGCGATGATGGAGCCTTGCCGGCCATGGCAGCGGGTGCCATCTATGTGGATCACACGACAGCGTCCGCTGAAGTCGCTCGTGAGTTGGCATCCGTTGCGCAGGCGCAGCAGGTTCACTTTCTCGATGCGCCTGTTTCAGGCGGTCAAGCCGGTGCGGAAAATGGGATATTGACGGTGATGGTAGGTGGCCAGGCTGAGATATTCGATGTTGCCCGGCCAGTGATCGACAGTTACGCTCGCGCGGTCGGCCTCATGGGTCCGGTCGGAAGCGGTCAGCTCACGAAAATGGTGAATCAGATTTGTATCGCGGGCTTGGTGCAGGGCTTGTCCGAGGGTCTTGATTTCGCAAGTCGCTGTGGACTGGATGTAGAGCAGGTGCTTGAGGTCATCTCAAAAGGGGCGGCTCAGTCCTGGCAGATGGAAAATCGCGGCAAGACCATGAACCAGAACGAGTTCAATTTTGGGTTTGCTGTTGATTGGATGCGTAAGGATCTGGGTCTTTGTTTAGGTGAAGCCCGACGTATGGGATCCCGATTGCCGGTGACCGCGCTTGTTGATCAGTTTTACGGCCAGGTCCAGGCGCGTGGTGGGGGTCGCTGGGATACTTCTAGCCTGATTACCCTTCTGCGCGATTAAGCTGCTTCGTGACGGCGCTCAGCGGGCGCATTGCCAGCGATCGCTGAGGTCTTGATGGTGGGCGGCCAGCCATTGCAGAGCGATCAGCGTCATGCTGTTGCTGACCTCACCACGGTGCATGAGGTCCAGCGCTTCCTCGAGCGGCCAGACGGAAGCGCGGATATCTTCGTGTTCGGTCTCGAGACCATGAATGCCGCCGACGTCGGATGTATCCACCTCGCCACAGAACAGATACACCAGTTCTGAGCAGGCCCCCGGCGTTGAAAAATATCGGGCGATAGGCTCCAGTCGTTTGATGGTACAGCCTGCTTCTTCGCGGGCCTCGCGAATCGCCAACGCCTCAGGCGTTTCACCGTCCTCAATAACGCCCGCGATACATTCGACCAGCCAGGGTTGTGGCCATGCCGCGGACCAGGCTCCGATGCGGAACTGTTCGATGAGAACGACGGCTTGCCGAATCGGATCAAAAGGCAGTACGGCCCCCACAGCCCCCCGATCCATCACCTCCCGAGACAGCAGAGGTGACCAGTCGCCGTCATATCGCTCATGGCGAATACGATAGCGATGAATCTTTAGATAGCCTGAGCTGATCTCTGATTCGTCATCAATATCAACCCCTTTCGGATTTCGCGACGCCATCACCATCCGTTTCAGTCAGCCCTTTAGCCCTGGGGGTGTGCCCAGGCGTTGTGCTGCGTTACCCAGGATGTTCTCAAGGCAGGTAGCGATTGCGAGCAGCGTCTCTTCATGGAGACGAGGCGCGATCAATTGCAGGCCCACCGGCATCTTGGATTTATCGAGACCTACCGGAATCGTGATGGCGCAAAGCCCAAGATAGTTGGCGGCGCAGGTATTCCTTAGAGCGCCAATATTCTTAGGGCGATACGTTTCGATCGAGTCGACGTCGCTGACTCGGGGCGGAGAGATGGCGACAGTGGGACTGATCATCACCTGACACGTCTCAAATCGAGTGGCTGCAAGCTGGCTCAGCGATTGAAGCTTACGACGGCGTTGCAGGTATTCGGTTGCGCTGATCGATCCTCCGTCTTTTATCCGGGAGGAGACCAATGGGTCTAGCGTGTCACGCCATTGCGGTGCCGTCGATGTCAACATTTCATCGATCTCGGCTGCAACAACGCTGCCTACCTTGAGCAACTCAATCGCGGGTGCGGCCTCGGGTAAGGCGGCGTCCACGATCCTGACGCCAGCCTCACTGAGTTCTCTAAGGGCTGCGTCAACGGCCTCAACGATTCCCGATTCGCAATCGGCCCAGAGGGCGTTCTCTCCGGACCCTAAAACAAAGTCACTGGGTTGGCATCGGGACACTTCACGAGCAAGACGCGGGCCATAGCTTCTCTGATGCGGATCGATCGCTGAGAAGGCGGTTACCGAATCGGCGACGGTACGGGTCAGTATCCCGGCGGTATCCAGCGTTGGGCTTAGCGGAAAAATGCCCGAGACCGGCCATCGCCCAAAACTCGTCTTCAGGCCGACGCAGCCGGTCATGCTGGCCGGGATGCGAACGGACCCCGCCGTGTCTGACCCGAGGGCGACTAAGGCCGATCCTTCACACAGACTCACGCCAGCACCGCTACTGGAACCTCCAGGGACCCGATGCTCTTTTGCATCCCACGGATTTTTTGGTGTTCCCCAGTGGCTATTCACGCCAAGACCCCCGAATGCGAACTCCACGGTATGTGTTTTCCCAGTAAACACGCCATGCTGATTCCGCAGGCCCTTGATGAGATCGCCTTCCGCCTGCCAAGGGTCAGGCATCGCAGCCGGAGAGCCCGCAAAAGTCTCAGTACCCTCTAAGCCGTAAAGATCTTTGACCGAGATAGGAACGCCCTGAAGGGCGCCGAGATCCTGGGCCTGGGATAGCGCCGCATCGGCTTTTTCGGCCTGCCGTAGGGCGGCATCAGGGGTCCAGTCGCGATAGGCGTTTAATTCAGAAACATGGTTGGATAGGCAATCCTGCGCGAGGGAAACCGCGGTTAACGATCCGTCGCGAAGGGAGCGAGCTATCTCTGCCAAGGGCCGTTGGGAGGGTCGCTGACTATTCATAGGGTATCGACTCGATGGGTGAGGGTGCGCAGTCTACGCCATCTTCTGAGAAACGCACGACTCGGGGCGAATGTCCGATGGCTACCGCGAAGTCGATGAGATCTTTCGTCTTTAACATTGTGGTTCGGGTGTTAATCAAAGGATGCAGATAGATTGTCGGTGTCTCCAGCAAAGCCTGATCGATCAGAAAATGGACGACCCGCGCTCGATCATTGATGAGCGCCAACGGCGAGACTGAGCCTGGCCGTACGCCAAGATAGTGCATCAGGCGCTGCTCAGAGCAGAATGAGAATCGACCTGCGCCTACGGCTGTCGCCAGAGCCTTAAGGTCGATGACCCGGTCCTCATGACAGCTGACAAGCCACATTACACCTTTTTTGTTCCTTAAAAACAGGTTTTTGATATCACCTTGGCCCTGCGGCGTGACGCGCAAGGTTTTGCTGTCATCCACGGTGAACATGGGGGGATGATCGATGGTGGGGCATGCCCATCCTCGCTCGCCTAACCACTCCAGCAATGCGTCTGAGGTCATCGGCTGTGAGCCGTCAACCAGCTGTGCGGCTTGCGTCAAGGCATCGGTCATCGTCGGAATTGAGCAGGTCGCCCGCTATAATAGTTATCTGGATTAAGTCTAACTCGACTGCTTTGGGTTTGAGGTCCGTTATGCCTGCAGCACCCCGCCGCTCATCGAAACGAAAGAAAGCGTCTGCTTCAAAAGCACGCCAGTCAACATCCGTCGCTCACCCCTTGGAAGCGGTGGGCGTCTCAGAGTTTACCGAGCGCTCCTATCTCAATTACTCCATGTACGTGGTGCTCGATCGAGCGCTGCCGAGTCTGGCGGATGGGCTGAAGCCGGTTCAGCGGCGCATCGTATACGCGATGTCTGAGCTAGGTCTCGCGGCCACGTCCAAATATAAGAAGTCAGCCAGGACCGTTGGCGACGTCCTGGGCAAGTTTCATCCCCATGGCGATTCCGCCTGCTATGAAGCCATGGTATTGATGGCGCAGCCGTTCAGTTTCCGTTATCCGCTTGTCGATGGCCAGGGAAACTGGGGCTCTCAGGACGATCCCAAGTCCTTTGCGGCGATGCGCTACACCGAGGCTCGGCTGTCTGGGTTCGCCGAAATGCTCTTGTCCGAGCTGGGTCAGGGCACGGTGGAGTGGGGTTTGAATTTTGACGGCACCTTACGAGAACCCCGCCTTTTGCCGGCCCGCTTGCCCAATGTATTGCTGAACGGGAGCTCCGGTATTGCCGTCGGCATGGCTACCGATATCCCGCCTCACAACCTGAGAGAGGTGGTCAGCGCCTGTATCCGCTTGCTGGATAGCCCGCGAGCAAGCCTGGGTGACATTTGTGAGCACGTGAAAGGGCCTGATTTCCCGACCGGTGGCGAAGTGGTGACGTCTGCCGAAGAAATTCGTGAGGTGTACCGCACCGGCTATGGATCGGTTCGTCAGCGCGCGGTATGGCGAGAAGAAGAAGGAAACGTTGTGATTACTGCGCTGCCGTATCAGGTCTCGGGTGAGCGGATTATCGAGCAGGTGGCAACGCAGATGACCGCGAAGAAGCTACCCATCGTAGACGATATTCGGGACGAGTCAGATCACGAAAATCCAACCCGGATTGTTATTGAGCCACGGTCTAATCGAGTCGATCGAACTGCTCTCATGGATCATCTGTTTGCTACAACATCGCTGGAGCAGTCCTATCGCGTCAATATGAACATGATTGGCTTGGATGGGCGACCGCGGGTATTTGATTTAAAAGCAGCGTTAAAGGAGTGGCTCGACTTTCGTCTCGATACGGTCAAGCGGCGTTTATCGTTTCGCCTCGATCGTGTGGTCAAGCGACTGCATATCCTAGATGGCTTGCTGATCGCTTTTCTGAACATCGATGCGGTAATTCGCATTATCCGAAAAGAGGACGAGCCCAAGCCTGTTCTCATGAAGCGCTTCAAGTTAAGCGATGCCCAGGCTGAGGCGGTCCTGGAGTTGAAATTACGTCATTTGGCGCGATTGGAAGAGATAAAAATAACGGGCGAGCAACAGGAGTTGGCGCGCGAGAAAGCAGAGCTCGAAAAGGTATTGAAATCTCGTGATCGCCTGAAGACGGTCGTCAAGAGGGAGCTGCTCGCGGACGCAGAGGAGTTTGGGGATGACCGCCGATCTCCGCTTGTAGAGCGCGAGGCCGCACAGGCGCTGAGCGAGACAGCGTTGATCCCTTCTGAGCCGATTACCGTCGTGCTATCGAAAAAAGGATGGATCAGGGCTGCGAAGGGAATGGAGATTGATCCGCGAGAGCTCTCCTATCGGGGCGACGATGGATATTTGCATTCCTGTCCAGGAAAGACGAACCAGCCCTTGCTCTGCCTCGATTCGACGGGTCGGACCTATGGGTTACGGCCTCACGAGCTGCCTTCAGCGCGTAGCTTGGGTGAGCCCGTGGGTAAGACATTGAAGCCGCCGGCAGGTGCCTCCTTTGCGGGCGTGATGATTGGCGATAACGCCAGCCAGTTTCTTCTGGCCTCTGATGCGGGCTATGGGTTTGTCGCCACGATCGAGGATTTACTCACGCGCAATAAGTCCGGCAAAGCGGTTCTTAGTGCTCGCGGCGCCGGTGTGTTGCCGCCACAGCGCGTATTTGATTATGAGGATGACTGGGTGGCGGCCGTTACCAGTACCGGGCGGCTGCTGATTTTCGCCCTCGCCGAGTTGCCTGAACTCGGTCGCGGTAAAGGCGTGAAGATTATGAATATTCCGTCGGGCAAATATAAGGCGGGTCAGGAGCGCCTCGCCAGCATCGCGGTATTTCGTGAGGGCGATTCGATTATGCTTTTTTCAGGTAAACAGCATATGCGCCTAAAGCCGAGCGATATCGATACCTTTGTGGGCGCTCGAGCACAGCGGGGACGAGCATTGCCTCGCGGGTATCAGAACGCCCCGACCATTGAGACCATCTTGGCTTAGCGTGAGGGGTAAGAGGGTTCAAACGAGGACGTAAATGAGACTTCAGGTACGTTCGGTCGGGCCCGAGATAACCGCTGCTGGCGAACCGCTTTATCAGCGCGTCCCCACAAAGGACGACGATGGGCATGCCTACAGCGACTTCATGGTGCTGATACCTGGCATGCGGGATTTATCGGCGCCAGAGTTAAGTGATCACGTTTCGGGCCTTCAGGCCGTACTGGGATCATACGATCAAATCGTTTTTGCCGATCTCAATCTCAATCTCAATCTTCTGTGGGTGACGCTACGCCCGAAGTTGGGCCTAATTCCAGAGATTGCTGAGCGTCTTCGGCAACGCATTCCACAAGCAAAACTTATAGCCCACGAATAACGTGCTGTCGCCTGAGCGAGCACGCTTTGCTATCGGATAAGAGTGCGTTAGAACGGCAGGGTTAAATGAGGTCGCAGTGCGATGAGCTGACGGCGGAAGGCATCCTGAATTTGCTTGAGCGCGCATTCATTAGCGCCCTCAAACCGCATGACCACCGTGGGCGTGGTGTTTGAGGCGCGAGCGAGACCAAACCCGTCGTCAAAGTCGACGCGTATGCCGTCGATGTCACAGATCTTACCGTCCGGGAAATCCGCAGCCGCGACTAATTCAGCAATGAGTTCGTAATGCTCGCCCTCATCCATCTCGAGCTTGAGCTCGGGGGTGTTTACGGTATCTGGGATAGCAGAAAACACCGTATCTGCGGAGTCATCGGTCTTGGCAAGGACTTCACAAAGTCTTGCGGCGGCATATAGCGCATCATCAAATCCGTACCAGCGCTCTTTAAAAAACAGATGGCCGCTCATCTCGCCCCCTAAGGCTGCGCCGCTTTCGCGAAGCTTTGCTTTGATAAACGAGTGCCCCGTTTTCCACATAGTGGGCTTGCCGCCTGCGGCCGCGATAGCGTCCGGTAGCAGACGCGTACACTTTACGTCGTATATGATCTCTGCTCCAGGGTGGCGGGACAGGATATCCCGCGCGAACAAAATCATTTGTCGATCCGGCCAAACCACCTTGCCTGTGTTGGTAACAACTCCCAGCCGGTCGCCATCACCGTCAAAGGCCAAGCCAAGATCCGCTCGGTGTTCATGGACCGCGGCGATTAGGTCCTCTAAATTTTCTGGAACGCTGGGATCGGGATGATGATTCGGAAAATGCCCATCGACTTCGCTAAAAAGTTCGATCACTTCACAGCCAATTTCTCGCAGTAGTCTGGGTGCCAACATACCGGCCACCCCGTTTCCGCAATCGCTCACCACCCGAAGCGGTCGATCCAGCTGAATGTCTTCTGTAACCCGCCGCAGATATGCCGGCACCACATCTTCCTGAGATTGTTGTCCAGCGCCGTGGGCAACGGTTTGTGCCTCGATACGGTGCTTAAGCCCCTGGATTCGCTCACCGGCTAAGGTATGCGTGCCGACCATAATCTTCAGACCGTTGTAATTCGGCGGGTTATGACTGCCGGTCACGGAAACCGCCGCGCCGATGCCGAGGTGATGGGTGGCGAAATAGGTGAGCGGCGTGGGCACCATTCCAATATCGATGGCGTCACACCCCGCTGCGGTAATGCCTTCTGTTAGGGCGGTGACCATGTCAGGACCGGAGAGACGTCCATCCCGACCCACGATAACCGCCGAATCACCCGCCTCCAACGCTTCCGAGCCAATCGCTTGACCGATCTGCCTGACAATCTCAGGCGTCAGGGATTGGTCTACGATGCCTCGTATGTCGTAGGCCTTAAAGATCTCAGGGTGGGGCACTTTCATATCCAAGAAGTTTATCCTGTGAACGGTGAAGGCGTCTCGTTTAGAAATTGCATCACCAAGATATCGCTTCTTTAAGAAATTTATCTTCTGTGTCTATCCAGCGGATGTCGTAAGCGCCTCGCGGTTGAAGTTTTATGGAAAAAATGTCTCGATCCTTCGGTGTTTTATAAAACTGGGATCGGGTCCGAAAGATTGTCGCAGGGTTATAAGATCTTTGTCAGCGCATAAAGTCCGGTGAATCAATCAAGCGAAGTCTGTGCTAGATTGGGCCCAACAAAATCAAAAGCGAAGCCGAGAGACCGACGGTTGGCCTCGGACCAAGCGCTTTTCCGGTGGTGGGTACGGGGGTCACGCATCCGGCGGGTTCATCGGGAAACCAACCATCAGAAATACAAAAGAGAAATAAATAAAAGGAGAGTTTATGACGTCGGAGTCACTGGAGTTGGATTCCAAAGTTATTGGTGAGATGGACACCTATCAGGTGCACCCTTGGGAGGCTTTCGGTCAGCCCCCGGAAAAGAAGACGATTATCGGAGCCGGCGAGGGCGCGTACGTCTGGGATGCCAAGGGTCGCCGACTGCTTGATGGGCCCGGGGGAATGTGGTGTGTCAACGCAGGCCATGGTCGCCAGGAGATCGTTGACGCCATGAACGATCAGGCGCTTCGGCTTTCCTACACAAGTCCGTGGAGCCACTCAACAGAACCCGCCGCCCGGTTGGCCAAACGCCTGGCCTCAGTAACACCCTCAGATCTCGAAAACGTCTTTTTTGCGACCGGCGGATCAACCGCGGTTGACTCGGCGCTTCGCTTCGTCCTGTTTTACAACAATGTTCTGGGTCGGCCCGAAAAGAAACATATTATTTCCCGGCAGAACGCGTACCACGGCAGTACCTACCTCTCCGCAGCGGTCTCCGGCAAGCCTCGAGATAAGAATTGGCTGGACACCCGGCTCGATACCGTCCATTTCATCTCATCGCCCAATCCGTACCGGCGTCCGGAGGGTATGAGCGTTGAGGTGTTTCGTGATGGGCTTATCAAGGAGCTGGAGGAAAAGATTCTTGAAGTTGGAGCCGATCGCGTCGGCGCCTTCATTGCAGAACCCATTCTTGCATCAGGCGGCGTCATCGTCCCGCCAGAGGGCTATCAGGCTGCGTGCCTTGAAGTATGTCGTCGGCACGATGTGCTTTACATCTCAGACGAAGTCGTTACCGGCTTCGGACGTCTCGGCCACTGGTATGCTTCCGAGACCGTTTTTGATATCTCGCCCGACATTCTGATCTCTGCAAAAGGACTCACATCAGGGTATGTGCCTTTGGCGGCTACCGTGATTTCCAATCGACTAATCGAAGATATCAGCAACAGCGTGGAAAAGTCAGCGGTCTTCTCCAATGGCTTTACCTATTCGGGCCATCCGGTCGCCTGCGCCGCAGCGCTTGCGAACATGGATCTGATCGAGTCTGAGGGATTGCTTGAGAATGCGCGCGAACTCGGCCCGTACATGCAGGCGCAGCTTCAGACCCTTTCCGATTTACCCATTGTGGGCGACGTTCGAGGAATGGGACTGATGGGATGTCTCGAGTGCGTCGCAAGTCGTGAGAGCAAGCAGCCACTAACGCTTGATTATGAAGTGGGTAATCGCATCGACAAACATTGCCAGGAACTGGGATTGCTGGTCCGACCATTAATCAATATGTGCGTCATGTCGCCGCCGCTGTGTATCACGGCAGAGCAGATTGATGACATGGTGCGAATCTTGCGGGAGGGTATCTCGCGGACGATGGACGACCTCGACAAAGAGGGTATCGCGACATTCCACTAGGTCAGGCCTAAAGGCTCATCCCGAGAATCGACCGGATTATCCAACCTCTTGCGAGGTCTCAGAGTGTTAGGGGCGCGGGATTGTTGGCCTCGGCGTAGGCAACGCATGCGGCCCAGTCCTCAGCGAAGGTCTCCCTGACGCGCTCGAGGCTGAGAGGTTCAATAAGCGGGCCATCTTCAAGCCACCGCGAAGGAACCAGGTGCGCTGCGCCCAACACGCCGTAGCAGGCCCATAGTTTGAGGCGCCGCTGGATGCGGTTCAGTCCGGTATGCGCAAGAGCCTCCGGCACTTCAGCGAACAGGTGCTTACCGACCGCTCGAGAAAACTTGAGCTGCTTCTCGCTCCACGAGCTGTGCACAACCGAAAGGTCGATGCGTTCTCGCCGGTAGGTGGCTCCCGTGAACTGACAGAGTTGATCGATGAGTCGAAAGGGATCGCGTTGTAGGTCTTCATGAAAGAGGACGAGGGGTTTCGATCCAAAGCGTGCCTCAATCGATTGAATCATGGGGAGAAATCGCATCTGCTCTTTGCCCCAGATACGAGGTGCACTGCAGTCGAGATCTGCGTAGGCCTCAAAGGGCAGACTGCCTCCATTTTTGACATAGCGCCGATAGTGCGAGGCAATCCAACGGTCGTGACGGCGAAGCACCAGAATGACGCGGGCATCAGGTTTGAATGAAGCGAATTCGTTCAGGCGCTGGTCAAGTCGAAACGCAGCTTCCCTTGAGATCAGGTAACGCCGGTCCGAGGTTTTATCAATAATTGCCGGGTAGCGGCGGTAGCGATCCCGGTGAACGTATCGAATACCTTCCAGCACCGGAAAGACGCGGTTCTGTAGATACGTCGACGCCGCCTTCCCGAGTCCTACGTGATAGTAGATCTGGTAGTCGTTTGGGTTGCGAGCCACAAATAAAAGCGTTTACGGCCGGTTTGCGTAGGTCAATCCTAGTTTGCGCGTTCACTCTGCGCGCGCAGAGCCAGATAGTTCATCAAATCAATCAATTCGTTTTGACCACCGGCCAGAGATACTTTCGTCCGATATTTGCCATCCACGATGATCGTGGGAACCCCATCGGTCTCATAGCGGCCCGACATCTGATTGGCATTAGCCAACATCGAATCGACACCGAACGAGTTGAACGTATCGAGAATAGCTTTGGGATCCACGCCTTGCTCCGCAGCCCAGGCGGCCACTTCCTCTACGCTTTTCATACGCTTTCTTTCCTTATGGATTGAGTCGAAATAGGGCTCGTGAAGCTTGTCGACCAGTCCCAGGGCAATAAAGGTGTAGTAGACCCGGGCGTCGAAAGCCCAGGACCGGTTAAGAACCGCAGGTAAGCGTACAAATTCAACAAAGTCAGGTTTATTTTTCAGCCACTTCACCAGATAGGGCTCAAGCGAATAGCAGTGCGGGCACCCGTACCAGAAGAGCTCAAGCACTTCGATTTTGTCTCCGGTGCTCACCGGTTGCGGCACCAACAGTTCAAAGTAGTTCACATCCTGATCGAACTCCTGCGCCGGGGCAGGCATGACCAGAGAAAACATGATGAGCAGAATGCCGGTAAGTTTTTTCATGACTTTTTCCTAGTCGGTATCAAGCACGTTCAGGCCGGAAGAGCCTGATGGATTAAATCGTTCAGTCCATCAAAACTGCCGTTACTCATAATGACAACCTGATCGCCGGGGCGCGCCGTTTTTACGACCGAATCCACGATGGCGTTGATGTCTTCGAGCACGAGCAGTTTAGTCCGATTGGGATGAAGCGCAAGTGCGCCCGGATCCCAGCCCATATCCGATCGTTGCCGCACAATCGCAACATCGGCAAGGCTCAGCGCGCTCGCCAAGTCGTCCTGGTGGTCGCCCCGTTTCATTGTGTTAGACCGAGGCTCCAAAACCGCGATGAGCTGACCCGATGGGGATGCCTGCCGCAGTGTCGTTAGCGTCTCGCGAACCGCGGTAGGGTGATGCGCAAAATCGTCGAATAGCGCGATAGATCCCGTGGGATTCAGGCGCTCGAGTCTTCGCTTGGGGAGCTGAAAGTCACGCAGTTCTCGACAAGCGGTTTGACCCTCAACACCCACGGCACGGCAGGAAGCGATTGCTGCCAGGGCATTCAGCATGTTATGGGCACCCATGATATTCCAGTCCACGGTCCCTACATGTTGACCCTGACAAAAAACATCAAACGCGCGACAGTCGGCGCTAAGGGGCTTAGCAAACCAATCTGCGGTGTCGTCTTGCGCGCTATAGGAGGTGACACGCGACCAGCAGCCGCGCTTCAGGATACGGCCAATCCCCGAATCGTCGGCATTGATGATCACCTCGCCATCTTTGGGAACGCTTCTCAGCAGGTAACCAAATTGTTTTTCGATATCCCCCAACGAGTCGAAGATATCGCCATGATCGAATTCAACGTTACCGATGACCAATATGTCTGGCCGATAGTGGAGAAACTTCGAGCGTTTATCAAAAAACGCGGTGTCGTATTCATCCGCTTCGATAACGAACCAGTCGCCGAGCCCAAGTCGAGCGGAACTGCTGAAGTTCCCCGGTATGCCGCCAATTAAAAAGCCGGGCTGTCGGTCGGAGCGATCCAGAATGAACGATGCCATGCTGCTGGTTGTGGTCTTGCCGTGCGTTCCCGCGATGGCAAGCACGCGCCGCGCAGGGATAAGCGTCTGTCTCAACCATTGTGGGCCGGAGGTGTAGGGCAATCGCTGGGCAAGGATGTGCTCAACCAGAGGGTTGCCGCGCGAGAGCGCATTGCCAATGACGCAAAGCGAAGTCTCGGGGGCGATAGCATCGGGTTGATAGCCCTCAAAAAGAGGGATCCCTTCCTGCGCCAGGAGCGTGCTCATGGGGGGGTACAGTGATTGATCTGATCCCTGAATCGTATACCCGCATTCCCGGGCAATCAGCGCGAGCCCGGCCATGAAGGTACCGCCAATACCCGCGATATGGATACTCTCAGTCAACCCGCGTTCTGACCAGTGACCGTCATAATCACCCACATAACCGCCGACTGGCATCCCACAATCACCAGTAACGCGGTGCCGATTCCAGTCTCCATCGCCTGTCGGAGAATCGACGTCATCACCGCGAGAGACCAGACCGCGATGCCCGCGGCAAGGATCAACGGAATCGTGAGCATCATCGCTGCCTGGGGATCATCAGGAAGTAAGCGCTCGTGCCAGCCGAAAAACGGCAGCGCGATAAGCTGCAGGATCGATGTCGCGCCAAACATGGCGGTCAGAGTCTGCATGGACCGCTCCGGCCGCTTTCGAACTCTCAGAATCAGATTAATCAGAACCGAAAAGAGTAAGACCTGTCCCACAGAGAGCAGCGTGCCACTCGCGAGACCCATATTGGGTACGGCGTTGGCGGCGTTACTGATAACTGCTGCAGCGCCGGCTAAAACAAACAACGCTTCCGATCGCGGTACGTCGTGTGCCTTGCCTCGAAACAAGCAAAGACCGAAGAAGAGCTGCAGTATCTTTATCATGAGCGTGCGAGGGAAAAATCGAAAGCCGATGATATCATCAGCCATGCTTTTCTAATCACGCCGAACCGATAAAGTAGGCGCAGAACGTGGTCCTCAATGAGCAAGTCAACTCGCTACGTCGCAACGCAAGACGCGGTCAATGCTTTTGCCGATGTAGCGGCAAAAGCGCCCTGGCTATCGATCGATACCGAGTTCGAACGTATCCGAACGTATTACCCCAAACTCTGCCTGGTTCAGATAGGGGCGCCAGGTGAATCGGTATGTATCGACCCGCTAGCGGATATCTCGCTTGATCCTCTGCGCGAGGCCATTGCAGAAAGTCCCGCGGTAAAGATCTTTCATGCAGCCCGTCAGGATCTTGAGGTTCTTCATCACGCGCTTGCGCTCATGCCTAACCATCTTTTCGATACGCAGATTGCTGCTGCGATGACAGGCTATGGTGATCAGGTGGGGTATGCCCATCTCGTTAAGACCATTTGCGGCGTCGAGTTGTCGAAGGCCTACACCCGAACCCCCTGGTGTCGACGCCCGCTCACTGATCAAGAAATTCTTTACGCATTTGACGACGTGGAATATCTGGACACGATATGCGACCAGCTTCAGCATGAATTGGAGAGTAAAGATCGACTGAGATGGCACGCTGAGGATTGTGCGGCTTTGCTTTCCGGTGAATGGATGGATGCAGAGAGCGCCGGAATTGAAAAGGTTGCCAAAGCCTGCAGCGGTCTGGGTCAAGAAGCCCAGAGTGTGGCTCACGCCCTGGCCGTTTGGCGCGAGGAGACCGCACAGCGCCGTGATCGACCTCGCGAATGGCTACTGGCTACCACTGCCATCGCGACCTTAGCGGAACGGCGACCCGCAAGCCTATCGGAGCTTGCCAAGGTAGCTGATATCGAGCCGGGGACCGTTAAGCATCGAGGCGATGAAATCCTCGACGTGATCAAAGAGGGTAAAAAAAACGCTGACGGCTTTATTGCGAGAAAGCCGCCCACAAGACCTGATGAAAAAACCAAGGCGCTCGGTAATGCGCTATGGGATACCCTCAACCGGTTGTGCGCCGAGGCGGAGATTCCAACCTCTTGTGTAGCAAAGCGAGACGACATTCGTGCTCTTGCCGCCGGGCGCCGGGACCTACGGCTTTTAACCGGATGGCGAAGAGACTTTGCCGGCGAAAAACTCGAAAAAATAGCAACGGAAACGACCTAAAACGACCTTGCTAAAATAACTTTCGACAATCATCTAGGTAACAATCATCTAGGTAAAGGAGGGTGACGACATGCCGGGATTGCGAACCATCTTAGTGCCGTTTAACAACGCACAGCCCACGGCGCCTGCCGTGAGGGCCGCCAAAAAGTTAGCGGAGGCTGAGGGTGCCTACATTGAGGGCGCGTATTGCCGTCAGGTGCTGCCGATTATTGCCGGCGAGGGTATTACCCTGCCCGGAGACTACCTGGCCGAGTTTGAAGAGGAAGGGCGAAATCAGGCATCACTCGCACGGACCCATTTTGAGTCCCTTGTCTCCGAGCTAGGGATCCCGATGGATGGTCTGAGCGGTCAGGGACTGAGAGCCGGATGGACTGAGATGATGGGTACCGGTCCCGAGGGCATTGGCGAATATGCCCGAGCCTTTGGGATCAGCGTGTTACATCGCGATATTCACAATGCGAGCATGGACTGGAAGAGCACGGCTGAGGCGCTGCTGTTTGAGAGCGGCCGACCCCTGCTGTTGGTGAGTAACGATATCCCGGATACGATCGGACGACGCATCCTGGTGGCATGGAACGGCAGTATTGAAACCGCCCGAGCGCTAAGCGCCGCGCGCCCGCTGCTTGCATCCTGCGAGGCGCTTCAGGTTCTCTCGGTGCAGGGGGGTATGACGTCGGGCCCCGATGTCGATCTCATTACGGCACATCTGAAGGCAAGCGGTTTTCGTGCCGAAGCCAAGACCCGCGAGAGCGCGGGCACAACCGTGGGGCAGGCCATCGTCGAAGAGGCATCGGAGTTTGGGGCCGATTTAATTATCAAAGGCGCGTTTACCCACAGTCGACTGCGACAGTTGGTGTTTGGCGGCGCCACCAGTGAGATTTTCAATCACGCGAGTTGCCCGGTGATTCTTTGCCATTAGCGCCTGCAGCCCCCAAATAAATTGGGGTGCGCGATCTCGCTCAGCGACGTTCGCTTTCAGACTACTGAAGCGCAGTACCGTTGGGGGTAATCTCTCCGAAGCTTTTGAGCACCTCAATCGTGCCGCCCGGATTCACTCGGCCAAGAAAAATTTCGCGGGTCAGATGACGGTCCTCGTTCACTTGGACCTTCCCCAGGAGCCCCTCATGCGAGGATCCAATCAGCGCTTTCTCAACGGCTTGGGGGTCGGTGGTGGATGCGTGCTCAACTGCCCGTGCCCATATGTGAACGGCGACATAACTTGTAACCGCCGCGTCGTTTATTTTTTTGTCCGCGCCGTAGCGATTTTTGTATTTACGCATGAAAGACTTATTCGTGCCTTCCGAATAATCTT
>Ga0255780_10000381_pt1 | contig 43363 bp, 34 predicted proteins | sample 071ome_32_FD_179978 | JGI IMG/M metagenome (GOLD analysis project Ga0255780, IMG submission 179978) | Coastal salt marsh microbial communities from the Groves Creek Marsh, Skidaway Island, Georgia - 071405AT metaG (version 2) | ecosystem: Environmental > Aquatic > Marine > Intertidal zone >... | reverse complement strand
GGAGCGAACCCGGGTCGCCCGCACTCACCGACGCCCCGGGTCGGCGACGATTCGCGGACGGACGGACGGACGAACGCGAACGCGCGCGTCATGGCGACGCGTCGAGCGGTGCGTCGGGCGTTGGATGTCATCGCCGGAACGCGGAGCGGGGTGGGGTCGAATCGACGACAGAGCCGCGGTTCGTTGGGTGCGCGAGCGCTGAGCGCGTCGTCGGCGTCGACGTCGAGCGAGAAGACGTCCGAGGAGGAACTGGCGAAACGGATCGAAGACGCGGTGCGCGAGGGACGACGTCCTGCGTTCACGGATGTGGCGGAACACGTGTTTGCGAAACGACGCGGCGGTGGGAAGGGCGACGGAGGAGGAGGAGGAGGCGGAGGGAGAGGTTGGGACTGGCACGCGTGGCACTTCTTTGTCTCGTTGCTTCCAGCGGCGGCGGCGTACGCCTGCGTGCGGTATATAAATGAACACTACGAACCGGAACTCGTGGCGTTGATGGAGCAACAGCGGACGATCGAGGCGGAGCGGTTGTTCGGGGCGTTGGAGCGGTCCAAGGCGGAGCGCGAGGAGAGCCGCGAGGAGGAGAAATCAAAAGCGTTGGAGCTTCGGATCGCCGACTTGGAGGCTAAATTGGCGGTTTTAACGGCAGCGGCGACGGTAGCGGCAGAGAAGAAAGTATCTGCGGACGCATCGCCGGTGGAATCGACCAAGGAACCTGTTTCGAGCGTCGCGCGCGCGAAAAGCGACGCCAAATCAAGGACGTAGCGCTACGGCTTCCATATCATTCCTTCGTTCGTCCGACGACGCGCGCTAGCAGACGCATTGTTATAGACTAAAATACGTATCATTACAGTTTTCCCTTGATTGGTGCCCGGAAATCCACCCGCGTCATCCCACCCTCGGCGCGCTCGCGCTCGTAATAGTGATACGACTCCACCATCCGAAGCAACACTCCCCTCGCGTGTTGATATGCGTTTCTCTTTCTATCCAACACCATCGCGTCTAAATCATCCCCGTGCGCCTCGACGAGCGCACTTATCACGCGCGTTTGTTTCGGCGTCAACCTCTTCGGCGCCGCGTAACCCGTAGAGCGGGTTTGTCCGAGTAACGACCGCGTTTCATCGCCGTCACTCGTTGCTCGCGCCGCCACTTTTCCTTTACTCGACGCTCGCGTCGTTTCGGTGTTTCTCCCGCCCTTACCGGTCGCGTTCGGGTCCGACACCAACCCGCTCGCGGCGTAGTTTTTCGTCAGCGTCGTCTCGACATCCCAGACGGCGGTGGAGCACCCGGCGCCCGGGAGCTCGACGGCGCCGGTGTCGATGCGCGCCTTGCCGGTTTGCAAGTTGGTTTTGACGCCAACTTTGTGAGTCTTTTTACCGGCTGCCGCCTTGGCGCGCTTCTTGCGACGGAGCGAGCTTCCCATGGTGGGAATTCAATCGCAGATGGCGTCGCGTCGACTCGGGCGGATCGATCGAGCGATCGAGCGTCGACGTGTGACGAGGCGTTCATTCGCTATATTCTGCTGGTACAAAAATGTTACAAAAAATCTATGCGTCGATGCACGCGTTGAGATGCGCGACGTCGTACGCCGCCTCACCGTCGCGTATCTCTTTCATTTCATCTAAAAGTCATCCCAAGAGTTCGAGCATTTTGTTCCCGAGAAGCAAATCATCCACCACGTCGGTTCGATGCGAACCGAGCACGCTCGCGAGTTTCGCCGCCAGCTGGTGTTTACACGCCAGTGACTCCTCCCGATTCACGCACTCGAAAGAGAACGCTTTACAACTACAGAAATGACTCGGAAAACACAAATACGGCGCCTCGTTCGCCCCAGACCCGCCGACGGTGTACACGATCCGTCCAGATTTCTCACCCACCAACCGACGCACGCGTCCGTTTTGAACAACCTCCAATGCCTTTTGTAAATGCTTCGCCCCGTGTAACCACGCCAAGGTTTCCAACGCCTCGTCCGGGAGTTCCATCGGACGTCGTGCGCGTTCGGCTTCCACCGCGCGTCGCGCGAGGCTTTCGAAGACCGCCTTATCGATCGCCGCGCATCGGTTTCCTGGCGCGTGCGCTGCGTCAGACCAGCCTTTCGGCGTGCGTTCGTCGCCCCGGTGGCGCCGTCTCGCGTCGCGAAGCGCGTCCGACGCGCGTCGCGCGGCGGTGCCGCCCATGAAGGACGGCACCGTCGACGGTCCGTCGGCGTCCATCGCGGGAGGTGCGTCGCCGAATGTCGACGTTCTTGAAATATCAGTCATCTTGTTGCGTTAACGTCATTGATCGACTCTTCTTTAAAACGACGACGCGAACGAACCGTCATGGCGATCGTCCGACGCGGCGAAGGGACGAGCTCGGACGAGGACTCGGATGATTCGGACGTCGACGACCGGGTGGAGGTTGAGGCTAGGAGCGACCGCGGGGAGAACCCGGCATCGTTGAATGCTACTGGGAGAAACGCATCCGTTTCGGATGCGCTCGCGGACGCGTCCGCGGGAGAGGGCTCGCCGTCGGCGTCGCCCAGACGGCCGGATTCGGCGCCTCGGATGACGACGTCTGGGAGCGCGCCGGTGTCGGCGATGCACGCAATGGGTGGCGTGCCGAACACCAAACTCGTCGCCGGAGCGACGCGCGCGTTGAGAGAAGCGAGGATCGCTCGCGCCGAGGTGACGACGCGGGCAAGAGAACGCGACACCGGAGTGTTGAGACAAACGTCGGCGTCGATATCGAGCGTGAACTCGCACCTGAGAGAGGCGTCGCTCGCGGCGAAAGAGGCGAGGGAAGCGATGCGACGGCTGACGTCGGTCAGAGGAGACTCCTCGTAGGACTCTTCGTTGTAATATTGACGAAATATAGACTCGGTAGGCATCGTTTGATGACACAAATGTTCATTTTAGTTTTACCTATCCCCTCTCTGTGTTTTGGCGATGCGTACAATCCGTACGTGCGTGTTTACATCGTCATCGACTTCGCCGTTGCGACAACAAGGATACTTTTTGGATTACTCTCGAAGTTTCCACACAAATCGACGCTGTTGTACGTAAACGCGCGCTTTTTTCGTCAGCCACCGAGTCACACATGGCGGTTCTCGACCCCGAGGCGCTCGCCGTCGTGAACGCCGCGTGCGAACGCGGACACATCGCTAAAGTGACCGAGGACAGGACCGTTTTCAAGGATGAATGCTGCTTTTCTTTCGACGCCCCGACGAGTGAACACGGCGTCTACGTTAACACGAAGACACTTTACGGGTTTGGACGAAAGTACGTCGCCCTCGACAGCGCGCGCACCGGGTGTCAAGTTTACGTGCGCGTGCGCACGGTTCGGACGCCAAAGGAAGAGAATGAATCCGAGGCGGATGCGACGCCGACAACGCTCGGCTTCGGCGTCGACGGAGGATTCACGAGCGAAGACGACAAGTTTCAGTCGACAACGACGTATTCGCTCATTCTCGCGCCGAATTTCGACGACGCCTCTCGGGTGTTACCGATGGAGGGATTGCCGGAGGCTTTGCGCGAGGCGTGCGAGGCTGTGGCAAAGAAGAAAGGCTTTCACGACACCGAAGAGACGAAGGCTTGGCAGGAAATCAGAGAAGTTTCGAAGTACTCGCTCGAGTTGGCGCAAGAGGATAACGGTAAGAAGATTCCGAGCGACCCGAGCAAGTGGCGGTGCGAGGAGACGGGAGATACTGGGAACTTGTGGGTGAATTTGAGCGACGGTCACATCGGAAGCGGTCGTAAACATTTCGACGGAACTGGTGGTAACGGAAGCGCGCTGAGACACTACGAAGCGATGAAGGCGCAAGGTAAACACTACCCGTTGGTGGTTAAACTCGGCACAATCAGCGCGAACGGTGCGGATGTGTACTCGTATGCGCCGGACGAAGACGACATGGTGGAAGATCCGTACTTGGCGGAACATTTGCGGCACTGGGGCATCAACATGGTGTCCATGGAGAAGACGGAGAAGAGCATGGCTGAGCTTCAAATCGAGCTGAACAAGGGGTTTGAATTCGATAAAATCACCGAGGCTGGTTCGCAATTAGAGTCTGCGTACGGACCCCGGCTCGTCGGTTTGAAGAACATGGGAAACACGTGCTACTTGAACTCAATTCTTCAAGTATTAAAACAAGTTCCCGCGGTGTGCGATAGGTACTTTGACAGGCAGGATATCTTTGAAAGCGCGCCTGAAGATGCGGTGACGGACTTTCCGACGCAAATGTCCAAGCTCGTGAACGGATTGGTCTCTGCTGAGTACGCGAGCCCGGAAGCAGAGAATGCGGCGGTCTCGGTGTGCCCGCGAATGTTCAAGCAACTCGTTGGAAAGGGACACCCTGAGTTCAGCACTGGGCGCCAACAAGATGCTGTGGAGTATTTCCAACACCTATTAGATATCATGACGCGAGCTGAGCGTGCGGCGGGCTCGAGACTTTCTCAAGGTCCTCCGACTGCGGCACAATTCTTGTTTGATGTCGAAGAAAAACTCACCTGCGTCGAGAGCGGCAACGTGCGGTACTCGACGCGCAAGGAGAACGTTTTGTCCTTAGAAATTCCTTTAGATCAAGCGACGAACAAAGCGTTGGTGGATGCGTTCAAGGAGCAGCAGTTGAAACGGCAAAGGACAGACGACAGCGAACAGGAGGTGGTGCACCCAGAGGTGCCGTTTTCGGCTTGCCTCGAAAAGTTTGCAGCGGCCGAAACCATCGAAGACTTCCACAGCTCAGCGCTCGGGAGAAAGTCAGTCGCGTCCAAGATTGCGCGAATGAAAACTATGCCAAACTTTCTCGCCGTTCAACTCAGGAGATACTACGTCGGCGAAGACTGGACGCCCAAAAAACTCGATGTCTTGGTTGACGTGCCGAAATCTCTCTCTCTTGAGCATCTGCGCGGGACGGGCTTGCAGCCAGGCGAGGTGGAACTTCCAAAAGATGATGAATCTGAAACCGCACCGACCGCGTCTGCCCCTGCTCGAGTCGAGCCGGACATGACAATCGTGAGCGCTCTCATGGCGATGGGATTCAGCGAAAACGGTAGCAAGCGCGCCGCGCTGGCCACAAACAACGCGTCAACTGAAGTCTCCATGGAGTGGGTCTTCGCGCACATGGAGGATCCAGACTTTAACGACCCTTTGCCCGAGCCCGGCACCGAACCAATGGTGACGACGACGGAGGCTCCGGTGGCGAATCCCGAATCCATCGCGATGCTTACGTCGATGGGCTTTGACGAAGAAGCCGCGTCCGCGGCGCTCAAGGCGTGCTCTGGAAGCTTGGAGCGTGCGGCCGATTGGCTGTTTTCTCACAGTGACAACCTCCAGGCGGCGATCGCAGAAGTTAACGGTGATACCGACGGCGGTAACGCGTCAGGCGGTGGCGACGCATCCGAAACCACCATCGACGGCGCCGGCGACTACGAACTCTTCGGCATCGTCAGTCACATGGGCGGAAACACTAATTGCGGCCATTACGTCGCCCACGTCGAGATTGACGGCAAGTGGTACATATTCAATGATCGCAAGGTGGCGTTGTCGCGCACACCTCCGACCGATCTCGGCTATCTCTACGTTTTTAGACGCAAATGAACCGTCGGGCGGGCGGGTAGACGCTTTCATGAGTTTGCCAGAGATACGAAACCGTTTCTATTACCGGCAATACTATCGGTACTAGAACAGATGTAGGTAGTACTTTACAAAATCATCTACTCCACTTCCGTTGCGATCACGCCGCATCCAGTAATCACGAGCGCTCGAGTCGGTTTAATCCACGCCGCCTGCGCTTTCCCTGCTCGCGTATCTCCGACAAACTTGGCCAACTGGTTGTACGCTCTGGCCGTGGAGCTCGGCTGAAACGTCTTTTCGTTTGATAACCGATTGATTACTTCCAAGCCACTCAGCACTTGGCCAAAGACGATGTTCTTCCCATCGAGCGACGGGACCGGCGCGGGACCAGTCGTGATGAGAAATTGCGTCGGTGTGTCGTCATAATCTTCGTCTTGCCGAGCGCTCTCGAGCGCCAGCGAAACCGTCCCGGGACGAAAATGCGTCGCCTCGAACGCAGATCCCCTCGTGAGGTCTCCGTTCCTAAACTCTCTCGACGATAGCGGCTTCACCTGTCCGAGTCGCGGCGACCCAGCCTTCCCAGCGACGACGTACCCGTTCGCCTTGTCCACCTTGTGAAAAATCGTTCCTCGCAACGTCGAAGCGCCCGCGTCGCCATCTCGACACAACGCTAAGAAATTCCTCACCGTATCCGGCGCCGCATCGCCGTACAACCCAATCACCACCCTCCCAAAAGACTCGGGCGCGTCGCATAGCGCCCCGTTCCCGTCATCCCCGAGCGCGCGATCCGCCCGAACAATCGTATCGCACGCGCCCACGTCCAAGTAAGCCTTTGCCGTGACGCGTCGTCCGCCAACCATCACCACCTCTCCCGCCTCTGCGCGCATCCCGAACCCCGAAGACGACGACGTCGCCGCGCTGGCCCCCGCGATCGCCATCGCTATTCTCCGTCCAACGCGTCCGCGATCCTCACGCGCGTCGGCAACGAGACCATCAGAGTCACTCGCAGCAGCATCTTGACGCGCTCTCACCGCCCACCGACGCCTAGCGACCAACGCGCACCGACGCGACGTCCGTCTAGACGATTTAACGAACGAACTGGATCGTACAAAACGTTTCGCATCGTTCGACGACGACGTCGTGGTCATCGACGACGACGACGACGACCGCATCGCGCCGGCGTCGGTGACTTGGGTCGTTTTTTCATGTTTCCGAGACGTCGCCGAGAAAACGCACGTAACGCGAAGTGGGCACCAGCGAACGAAATTACGTCACACGCCGACGCGCGACTCGAATTACCGACGCGCGACGCCGGAATCGGACGTTGCGTATTTTCATCGCTCGCGATTTGATCACCTGGAACGCGCGCGCGCGCGACGTCGCGTTGAAGGAGTCGATTGATTGCGAATTGAGATCGTCTCAAATTGACTTGATTGTTTGTTCGACTCTTGCGAACGAAGATGGCGCCGAAACACGCGATTGCGTTCAGTAACAATAAAGGGGGGTCGGGAAAGACGTTCATGGCGTTCCAGATCGCGTGCGAAGCCGCGCGGTCGCGTCCGGATGCCAAGGTGTGCGTCGTGGATTTCTCGTTGTATTCCGACATTTCCGCGCTCATGCTGGGCGGGTCGGCGCGGGAAGGGATCGGGGCCCCGATGCGCGGGTTGCAAACGTGCGTGGACGTGACCGAGGAATCGAATCGTGCGGAAGGGTTGGTGAGGGCGTTGGAGTTGGCTGCAGACGCTCGGCGGGGAAATGCCGGAGGGAAACAGGACGACCGCGATGGCGCGGGCGGCGGCGCCGGTCGGCGGGGAAGCGTGTTCGGGACGTGGTTCGCGCGCGAGAGCGCGTCCATGGTGAGACACGATCCGAACACCGAGGTGGATTTGACGGATTTTATGATCAAGCCGAATGACGTCAACGAAGCTGTGCCGGAGAATTTGTATCTCATCGCCGGCGCAGGAACAGTGAGCTGGAATCCGGAGACGACGGCGATGTCTGACGCATCAGAACAGGACATTCCGCTTTGGGCGAGGAGCGGGGACGATTGGGTCGACGCCGGTCGGGTCTTTAGAGACGCGGTGCGGAATCTTCCGGGGGATTTCGACGCAATCTTCGTGGACACGGATCACTTGGCGGCGTGCGTGTTGACCAAGCTCGCATTTGCGTCGATGGACTCCATCGTCATTCCGTTGAGTTATAACGACATGGATTTCAACCGTTTGTTTGCCGACATTACCGGAAACGGCTTGTTCACCGACGTTCTCAAAAGTATGAACGAGAGCGGTCACCTTCGCGCGCGAGTGAAAAAGATGATGTTTACGCGCGTCGGAAGCACGGCGAACGCGCCGACGCAATCCCCAGGCGGCATCTCGTCTCCGTTTACGCCAACCAAAACCTCCACGGCCCAGATGGATGACATGGCGCGTCAAATCTGGAGCGCGTGCGACCAGCCGGTGTACAAGGCGCTCTTCGCCGACATTGATTCCCTCGAAGCCAAGGATGGAAACGCCGTCAACTCGTTCATGCGCGAGTACTTTGGCATGTTCAAACTCGTCCCAGAGATGGCCTCCTTGCTCTCAACCATGAACGGCATTCCGGTGTGCACGATGACATCCAAAACGTATACCGCCGCGAACGGTTTGAGCGGAAACACCAGCGCCGCCGTGCTCAACAGCCTCAAGGCGGAGCTCTCGGCGAGCGCTCGAGACATTTTGGACGAGCGATACAACGCGCCCATCGCCCAATCCTAGACGCCGTCGTCGACCGATACGCTCGACCGACGCACGCAGTAGAAGAAGAATAAAATAAAGTTATTCAGCACGTAACATTTGTAATGAAAAGAGTGAACGCCATCGACGCCCGATGACCCGCTGAATGAAAAATCATGAACGTCGCATCGTCTCCGTAAAGCGCGCTCGCTCTGACTTGAAGGAGCAAAAAGTCGAACCGCCGCCACGCTCTCTCACCGCATTCTCGCACTCGCCGACGCGAACGACGACCCCGAACGCCCGAGCGCGTCATGCGGGTGAAACGAGCGAGAAAGGTTCGCAAATACCTGCGGTATTACCGCTCCGCGCACGGGTTCCGTGAGCCGTATAAGGTGATCGTCGACGGCAACTTCATCGCGGCGTGTGAAAAGCTCAAACTGGGCGACGCGAAAGACGTCGTCGCAAAGTTCCTCGGGTCCTCCGCGAGAGACGTCAAGGTGTTCACGACGCGGTGCGTGCAGGATGAACTTCGAAACATGGGGCCCGAGTACAAGTCGGCGAGCGCGCAGACGAAAAAGTTGCACTTGGTCGGGGGAGGGCCGGCGCCGGGGGAAGCGACGGCGGCGCGGTCGATTTTGGATGCGTGCGGGGCGAAAAACGAGGAGCGGTTCGTGGTGTGCACGCAAGACGATGGGCTGAAGGAGAAACTGATGAAGGAGTGCGATGGACCGGTACCGGTGGTGTTTGCGCACACGAGTGGGTTACAGATGGAACCGCCGGCGGACGCCGAGGCGAGCGGGTTGACGTCGCAAAAGGAAAGCGTGGTTGGATTGTCGCACAAAGAGCTCAAAGCGCTCGGGATGGATGAGGATGACGTCAAGGAGATGTATCGCGTGAGAACGACGGCCAAGTTTAAGAAGAAGAAGACGGGTGGGAAGAACCCGCTGAGTTGTTTGAAGAAGAAGAAAAAAGTTACGGCGGATTCGCAACCGAACGCGAGCGGCGGCGGGGAAAAGAAGAAGCGTCCGAGACGGAAGAAAAAGTCTAACGGCGGTGGCGATTAATTCGTCCCCGTCGCGGCGAAGAATCTAGTACTCTAGCGGCACGCTCACCACTTAGCGAGAGCACCATGTAGCAAGGAATTCGTATTTTTTTCGATTTGACGATGATTTATTACATTCATATTCATTCACGGCTAATCCGCCTCCATGGCTTCCGGTCCTTTACCGCCCTCGACCACAGCCTTGGATTCGAGAATGGCACTTCGGAGTTCCTCAAAGTTTGCGAGCGCTGACGCTTGGTCGCCCCCTGGCGCGTTACGCACGAGTTCCTCGCCTTGTTCCAAGTGTTCGAGCGCCGTGTCGAAATCGAGCGCCCCGTGATGGGCGTACGAAAGCATGTACCACACGTCTGCGTTATCGTCTCGCTCTCGAAGCAATTCACATAAAATCTCGATCGCCGCGTCCGTCGTCTCATCGAGCTCGAGCAAAAGCTTGGCTGTCTCAAACCTAAACTCGAACGAGACGTCAAACTCACCCATAAACTCCTCGGCGCCGTCGGCGTCCTGGTCTCGATGCATGTCGCTCTTTCTCCACATCGCGATGGATTGCTTCAAAACCTTCAGCGCCTCCTCGGCTTCCCCGCGCTCGTTCTTCAAACTCGCCAGCAGTTGCAACGGCTCCGCCGACGTCGGGTCGCTATCCCTCGCCCGTTGAATCAACTCTTCCACCGCCCGCGTCGTCTCGTCGTCGCACTCGTCCGCCGTTCCCAAAATCTGCTCCGCCAACGCGCAACACGCCGACGCGTGCTGCGACTGCGCCCGCTCATCCCCAGCCATCGCCGCGCGTTCGAGCAACGCCAATCCTTGTCTCGTACACGTCGTCGCCGCGTCCCCGTCATCCAACAGCTGTCCGAGATACATAAACTTTTCGTACCCTTCGTTCGGTCGCAACGCCGCCGCTCTTCGCAACGCCGCGAGCGCGTCCTCCTGCGTCCCGTACTCCGCGCACGCCATCGCGTACGCCTCCGCCGCGTCCGCGTCGTTCGCGTGCGACTTCGACAGGTCCCTCAACATCTTCAAACCCTCATCGATCGCGTTATCCTCGATGCGCGCGTACGCCGAATCGATCGCTGCCGCCAGCGGCGCGTTCCCAGCGGCGCCACCGCCATTGGTCTTGTTCTTCCCGCCTCGCCCACCGACCGCGCCGGATTTCGCCCGCTTCGCCGACCCGGGCGGGGGTTTCTTCGCCCCGCTCGTCTTCTTCCCCGATGCCCCCATGCGTCGGTCGTCGCGTCGCGTCGGTCGCGCGTCGTCGACTGAAGTTCGACGCGCACACGCCGAGCGCGCCTCGAATAAAGTGCAAAAGTGGCGGCGGACCCGATTACGACGCGCGCGCGCGCGGTTTCGCCGACCTCGCGAGTGGCATGGCGGTGACACCGATCGCGTCGACGTCGACCGCGTCGACGTCGACCGCGTCGACCGCGTCGACTACGACGCGCGCACGACGAGGACCGGTGACGGGCGGCGTCTCGACGCGACGACGGATGGTTTTCGGTGCGCCGATGCTCGCGCTGCTGACGACGACGACGCGGTCGACCGATCGAGCGGACGCGAGCGAGATAGAGATCACAGACGACGAAGTCGGGGCGAGCGGGACCGAACCGATTGTCGGGATCGACGTCGTCAAGGTGAATTACGCGGTGAAGAACGCGGATACCGGGGCGAGGGTGGATTCTGGGAAATTTTTCATCTTTGGAAGCGGCGGGGAAGTCGTGCGAGGGTTTGAAGCGTGCGTGTACGGAGACGAAAAGTTGGGGGTGACGCCGATGAGGGTGGGTGGGAGACGGAGGATGGTCGTCCCGGCGTCGCTCGGGTACGGGGCGCGAGGGGCGGGATGCGACGCCGGCGGAACGGGGTGTCGCGTGCCGCCGGATTCGAGGCTGGAATTCGAAGTCGAGCTCGTCGAGGTTAAATAATTGAGAGAGGGTGTGTCGTTTTCATCCCGTTGTAATGATTGCGTGCGTGTATTGAAACTGTTAAAAGTACACCGCGGCGCGCGCGCGCGCGATTGCGAGCGACGTTGGGGTACATAGCGTCAAAGCGAAGCGCACGCCTTTTGCGCGGCGTCGTCGAGATCCTCCGCCGTCGTGATTTTCAATCCCGAAGACTTGAGAATTTCGTTCCCAGCCTCGACGTTCGTGCCCTCGAGACGAACGATGAGCGGGACGCGGAGATCGACTTGCTTTGCGGCGGCGACGATGCCGCTGGCGATGACGTCGCACTTCATGATGCCGCCGAAAATGTTCACGAGGATAGCCTTGACTTTGGCGTCGGCGGTTAAAATCTTAAACGCTTCGACGACTTGCTCTTCGCTCGCATTACCGCCGACGTCTAAAAAGTTTGCCGGGGACCCACCGTAGAGCTGGATGATGTCCATCGTCGCCATGGCGAGACCGGCACCGTTGACCATGCACCCAATGTTACCGTCCAAGCCGATGTAGTTCAAGTCGAATTTGCTCGCCTGGACTTCGCGAGGATCCTCTTGGGAAGGATCTCTGAGCGCGAAGAGCTCTTTTTGTCGATACTCGGCGTTATCGTCAAAGTTCAACTTGGCGTCCGCCGCGATCACGTTCCCGTCTTGATCCTCCGCTAGCGGGTTCACCTCGATCATCGTGCAGTCGCTCTTCTCAAAGGTTTCGTACAGCGCCAGCACCTGTTTCGCCGCCCCGTCGAGGTTCTTTGTGATCCCCAACCGCTTCACGAGCTCGTCCGCCTGCTGCTGAGACATCCCGCGGTTCACATCCAAACGCATCTTGATGATTTTCTCCGGATGACTCGCCGCGAGGTCCTCGATGCTCGTTCCTCCCTCCGCGCTCGCGATCACCAACGGACCCGCACTCGCGCGATCGAGCATGATTGCGAAATACATCTCCCTCTTCAGCGACATCTTCTCCGCCAAGTACAGCGTGTTTACCGGCTTCCCACCCGGACCGCTCTGTTTCGTCACGAGCGTCTGCCCGAGCATCTTCGCCGCCGTGTCTCTCGCGTCGGCTTTCGAAACGATGTGCACCCCGCCCTTGAACCCGTTGACAAACGTACCCAACCCGCGTCCACCGGCGAGAATCTGCGATTTGACCACCACCTCGTCCCCGCGCAACGCATCCACGGCCCGTTCAACCTCCTCCAAACTCTTACACGCGATCCCGTGCGGGACGTTGACGCCGTACTTTGACATCAACTCAGCGCCCTGGTACTCGTGGACGTTGAGATTCCTCTTCGATTCTCTCGTCGCGACGCGCGACACCGTCGCCGACGCGCGCCGGGCGATCGATCGAGACGCCGCGGAGAACATCTTTCGTCGCGTTCTCGTCTTCTATCGACGAACCCGCGCGTCTTTTCGAGTGACGCGAGGCGCGTCGTCGTCTGAAGACCCGATCCCGTTCTAAATAACGAACTCGATGGTCAGTCACCCACGTCATCCGTCGTCGCCGGCGTTCTCGTTCGGTCGATGCGCGACGATGACGCGACGACGATGACGCGGGCGCTGGCGTTCGCTGGCGTCGCGTCCATCGCCGCGGCGACGCACTTTTGGAAACGCCGGGCGACGATGCCGTTTAAACTCGCGGCGGCGAGCGCGTGGCTCACGGCTGGACCCGCGGCGGTGTTGTGGTACGCGCCGAGTCGAGAGCGCGTGGAGGCGAATCTCTCGTCGCGGGTGGCGCAGGGGGAGAGGGATGGGATCGCGGCGTCGGGGAACGCGGCGCTGGCGGCGGTGTTGAGAGAGTCGGGGCGTGGGAAGTAAGTCAGCGGAGGACTCGTGTGTGTAATGTTAGGCTATTCGTTCGTCAAAGACAACGCGCTACTCGCTAGTCGCTAGTCGCTATTCCTCGGCGAGGCACCGGCGGCAGACGCAGCGAAACCCGTAGGATTGCTCGAGCGTCGCGCGTCGCGTAGAAGCCGAGGCGTCGGCGTCAATGTACGTGATGGTGAGTTCCTCGCCCGGCGAGACGTCTCGCGCAGCTCGAGCGACGAGCGTCGCGTCGCCGTGTTCCCACGTAACGTGTACCGATGGATCGCACGAGTGATTGAAGAGACTCGGATATCTGTACACGGCGGTGCCAGAGCCTCGTCCGCGCACGGATGCGTCGAGACTGGCGGATATTAAATCCTTAAAATCAACCGTCGTGTTCGGCGTCGGCGTCGCGTCGACGTCGGTGCTTGGAATTTCCACCCGAAACGAGTTCAAGTGGAGCCTCGAAGTGACGCCGGCGTACCACTCTGGAGTGACAAAGCCCGGTTTCGCCTTGAACGCGCGCGCCACCATTTCGCTCTCGCGCAACCACTGCGTTGGCATGGTTTCCCTCGACGTCGCGTTGTTTGCGTGACACAACCAATCCACCGTCCTCTGATCGAGCGCACCCGTCGAAATCATCGACGCCATCCTCAGCGCGAGCAAAGGAAACTTCAACCCACCATTCTCTTCGCAATACTTCTCCAACTCGCTCCAATCCACGCCGGCGTCCTCGAACGCGACGTACTCGCTCTTCGCCTTTGCTTCGCACGCCGCCGAACAAAACCGCCGCCCACCCGCGGTCGCGCGCAAGCACCGATCGCACCTCATCCCGCGGTTCGCTAGCGTCGCGTGACACGCCATCGGGGACTCCCCGGCGAGGACGCGCTCACCCGCGACGAGCGCGCGCGCGGCATACGCGCCTCGACCAGACTCTTCGGCTGCGCCAATGAAGAATGCAGCCTTTTCCCCGTACGTCGGCACCGTCTTGGTGTCATTCGCGCCGCCGTCGGAACCACCGCCGCCGTGCGTTCGAACCGGTATCCACGTCCACGCACTCGGGGCGCTTGTCGACGCCGATACCGATCGCGCTGCGCGTCGCATGGCGTCCGAGAGTGACGAAAAAGCGACCGATTGATTTGGATAAGACGCGCACTTCCACCATTCGACGACGCTCGAGCCTCGTCCATCGCCCCCTCGCACGCCCTCGTCACGAATGCTCGCTCAACAATTTACGCACGCGACTATCGCTCCCGCGGCGTCCGCGACGCGGAAATCGACGCGTAAGACGACGACGCGTAAGACGGTTCGCGTGCACGCGACCGATGCCTGGGGCCCGTGCTCGTGCCACGGCGGCGCGCACCTGAGCGCCGAACGCAAGGCGGAACTCGAGGCGGTGTGCGCGGCGATCGGCCAAGCAGGTAAGGGCATCACGGCGTGCGATGAAGGTCCCGGGACGATCGGATCGAGGTTTGAAAACGTTGGGGTGGAGAACACGGAGGAGAACCGACGGGCGTACCGGCAGATGCTCTTCGAGACGCCGGGTGCGAACAAGTACTTGTCCGCGGCGATTCTCGATCCGGAGACGTTGTACCAAAAGAGCACGTCGAATGGAAAGCTTTTCCCGGAGGTGTTGTCCGAATTGGGCATCGTGCCGGGGGTGAAGCCGCACCTCAAGGTGTACGCACTTCCGGGCCAAAGCGGCGCCACCGTCATGCAAGGCTTGGATTCCCTCGCCGTTCGCTGCCAAGAGTACAAGGATGCCGGATGCAAGTTTGCCAAGTGGAGATCTCCGCTCGAGATTGACGTGGCTGCGGGTCAGCCGAGCGAGTACACGATTGAGTGCAACATGAAGGATTTGGCTCGATACGCGCTCATCTGCCAAGATGTCGGCCTCGTGCCAATTGTCGAGCCGGATATCTCTTTGAAGGGCGACCACGACCTCGAAACCGCGGTTCGCATCAACGTCAAGGTTCAGAGCATGCTCTTCAAGGCGATGCTCGACGCGGGCGTGTACATGGAGGGCGCTTTGCTCAAGTCCAACATGGTCAATCCGGGCAAGGCGTGCAAGACCAACTACACCGTCGACGAGCTCGCCATCGCCAACCTCCAAGTCTTCCGCCGGTGCTTCCCCACCGCCATGGTCTCCGCCAACTTTTTATCCGGCGGTCAATCCCTCGAAGACGCCGCCGCGCGCCTCGATGCCATCAACAAGCACAAGTCTGCCAAGGATCCGTGGAACTTATCCTTCTCCTGGTCCGCCGCGCTCCAAATGCCGCTCTTTGAGCTCTGCCGCGGCAAGTCTGAGCTCCCGCTCAAGGAGATGGGCGACCTCTACATTGCCGAGCTCGAAAAGGCTGGCGCCGCCGCGCTCGGTAACTACTCTCGCAACGGCAAGGAGGGCGACCACGTCGCCAAGTAAGTACCGGTAGACTATTATAACACGCGACGCGCGTTGTGAAAACATCCTCTTTTGTTCAACAAACAAACAAACACTTTATCCGCGCCGCACTCCTCGTCGCGCGCATCCGAGCGTCGACGCGCACTCGCGCAGTGAACGCCCGCGCCATGCTCGCGCCTCACGCGCGCGCGCGACTCACGCCTCGCGCGCGTCCCGACGCGAGCGCTCGCGCGCGATCGAGAGACCCGACGCGACGCAGACGTCATCGCAATCACGCAGTCGTCGCCCGAGCGACTGAAAACACGCCGAACGACGCGACGCGGACGCGGCGAGACGTTTTACGCGACGCGGCGATCGCGTCGACGCTTCTCGCCACCGCCGGTGCGTCGGCGTTCGCTCGGCCGCTCGCAGCGGTGGCGGAGGAGGCGGTCGAGAACGCGGCGCCGAAGACGCCGTGCGTGTTGATTACCGGAGCGAACAGCGGCGTCGGATACACCGCGGCGAAGCAAATCGCGGCGCAGGGTACGCGAACCGTTGTCGTCGCGTGTAGAAGCGTTGAGAAATCGGAACGGGCGGTGCGAGAGCTCAAACGCGATGTGGGTGAGGATGCGAAAGTCATCTCGCTTCCCGTCGGGCTCGAGCTTACAGATTTGAGAAGCGTGCGCGAGTACGCGTTGGCGTTTTTGGATCGACAATCGGATCTCGCCTTGGACGCGCTCGTGTTGAATGCGGGCATCATGGCGGCACCGTTGGAACGCACAGCGCAAGGACACGAGCTTCACTTTGGTATCAACCATTTGGGTCATTTTTTGTTAGCCGACGCGTTGACGCCGATGCTCAGAGAGACGCGCGGACGCGTCGTGAGCGTGTCGAGTCTTCTCTCGATGATTGGAGATTTCGCGTTAGATTTGGACGATTTAGATTGGAACAAGCGCGAGTACGACCCGTGGTACGCATACGGGGCGTCCAAGGCGCAAAACGTGCTCTTTGCGGATGAATACGCGAGACGCGAGGGTAAGAATGGAATAGTTGCGAATAGTTTACATCCGGGCATCGTCACCACGAATTTGGTGCGTTACTCGGTGCCGGATTTGGTGCAGTCCAAGCGCGACCTCGCCAAGGAGAGAGAAAGTTTCGCCGGAAAACTCGCAGCCAAGGCGGGGATTCGCAATCCAGACGAAGGTGCTCGTACGAGCGTCTGGCTCGCCACTTCCGACGAAGCCGCTCGGCAGACGGGTAAGTTTTTCATCGATCCGGGTCTCGAGTACCCCGGTGCGACGAGAGAGCAACTCGTCGAGGCTGGTGACTGGTTCTTGTCGAGTGGCACAGAATTTCTCGCGCCGCAACTGCATTTCCCGGAACGTTTGTTTGAGTGGCGCACGAGCGTCAACGCCGCGAAACTATGGACGACGTCGCAAGAGATGGTGGACGAATTTGTCATCCGGTAGCATTACTAGAGTCTCTAATAAATCAAATTACAGCAGCAATCACGAGGCTAATCATCATCTACATTCGGTAACGCGTCTTGTACGCTGAAATACTGCACGCTCGTGTCGTTAAACGCCCCCGGAACGTCAAACGTATCCCCGGGGTCGACCAAGGAAGATGTGCACACAGAAGAGGCGGCTATCACGCGCGTCGGTTTCTTCTTCTCCGGGTCTGCGTTCTTCAAGCTCCAACGTTCGGCGTACGTCGTGAACGTGTTGCCGACGCACACGAAGTCCCGCATCGCACCCACGTTCCATCGCGCGCGAACCACAGACTCGTACAGGTGCCCTTCACAGTGCGGCATGTAAAACAACACAAACTCATTCGCCGAGTCGCACGTGTCTTGCACGTACGCGTCGCACGCCTCTTCCGTCAACGTCTCGCACCCAAACACATCGCCGAGAAACCGCTCATCCACAAGCGTGAAACATGGATCTCTCAGTTTAATCTTCACGAGCCCTCCATCCTCACCGCACGCGCGATCGATCGCATCGCCCATCAATTTCGCCAACGCGAGCTGACACCGAGCCGCCGCGCTCGCGTTCGGCGAACCCAAACCCAAAACTAAAACCACCACGCGTCGCCCGCGTCGTCTCTCCATCACCGCGCGCTCGACGCGTTCCAACGCCGCGGCTACGAAACGCGAGTTTCGCACATCGTCCATCGCGCGTTCGACTTTTCCCGCGCACGCCGACGCGCGCGCGCTCAATTCTTCTTCACTCAGAGAGGATTCCGCAGCTCGGGTCTCGTCGCCATAGTTTGTCGCCGCGGCAGCCGCTTGAAGCGCCGCCTCCGCCTTGGCGCCGATGACGCGTCGAGTTCGGTTTCCTTTCGTCTTTCGCGACACCGTCGTCCACGCGTCGTCGGACATGGCGTCCTTCGACGCGTTGTGACGTTTCGTGTCTGCAGCGGAGTGTTGTTACCCACAAAGAGTTGAAACGCTCGAGGCACGCACGATTGCGCGTGCGTTACGACACATCTCGCGGCGCTCGAGTGACGACTGCACGATGCGCGTACACATCAAACCGCGGTTGCAGGTGGATAAATGGAGCCTGTACTGGAAAACGAGCATGGTGACGAAGACTTTTGCTTTGGATGAATTCGACTTGGATGTGAGTCGCGAGACGACGGCGAAGCAACTTAAAGCGCAGGTTTGATTGTTTCATGTATCGTTTTGTTCGGTGATTTGTGTTAACGCGCGTTTCATAGGTCATGTCACACATTGGGCTACCGCCGGTTGAGTCATTACACCGACTCGAGGAGTTTGTGGAGCCTTGGGAGCTGATGTGCGTCGCGAATGACGCTTCTCTTCATTTGATGTGACTCGCTCGACGCGTTCGTTACGATGCATGCACGACTGACGAAATCGTTTGGCGTCACGATACCCGCACGCGTAGTATGTATAAAGGTCGCGAGTTGGAGGATAAAAAGTCTCTCGCCGACAGCGGCGTACCCGAAGAAGACGGCGTGAGTATCGTCGTCGTCCGCAAACAGCTCGTCGCCGAAGGATGGAAACTTAGATTTGAGGATAACGAAGACTCGGACACGGAGGAAGAAGACTTTTAATCGCGAGCTTAGTGATACTGTCGGTGTCGCGCGATGCGACTCGTGAATGATTTGTAGTGCGAATGCGTGCAATCCATTAAATTATTCGGCTAGACGGACGTCATTTCGTCATCGTTAGCCGCCATCGTCTCGGCCACATCAGACTCCGGTTCACCCTCGCTCGACGCGGCGATAAACTGCGGCGATGAGAACGCCATGACTTGCGACTCCGCTGCATCGACGGCTTCGCGATCCATGAGGGCGAGGAACTCGTCAATCTTTCCGATGGCGCTCTTGCTCGCCTTTGCCGAAAATTTCGCGTACTCGGCCGCCTTGGCCCCGCCAGCTGTGCCCATGTTTTCAAAGTATTTCGAGTAGTTGACCTTCTCCATGTACTCTAAAAAGTCAAACGCAATCTCTCGCGCCTTTTGTTCTCGGCTCCCGCTCAAATACGCCGCAGCTTTGAAGAGATTATCCTTGACGTCGTTCGGCGGTCCCGTCACGGCGTTCACGGTAGAGTTCAATTCTTCCCACTCGCCCTCCTCTGCGAGCTTTGTCGCCCGACGCAAAAGCTCCCGACTCCTAACGATTGGCACGAGATAAAAGAACAACGGTTTCGACGGTTCCGGCGCCTCAATCTCAATCTGACTCAACCCAGCGAACGCCGCCGTGAGCGCCAAACCGACGATCAACCGTCTATTCACCGTTCCCTTTTCCTCCTCCGTCATCCCTTCCACCGTCACCCCGGCTTCAGAGGGTTGATCCCGCACCAAAAACTCCATCCCGTCTCGCAACCATGCGTCACCCTCCTTACGCGAACCACCAAAGAGGATTTCGCGCTGACCGACGCCGTCGATTCTCGCCGCGCTCTTCTTTGGCTTCATTCGAGCCAACTCATCCACGGTTTTCACTTCTCCCCCATCCGTCGTCGGCGTCTTCGCCTCGAGCTCGGCGCGCAGTTTCTCCCGCTCTTCCTCTGCCGCTTTCAGTTTCGCCATGACGTCCGCCAGCGACGCTTCGTTCAGCGGTTCGGCGTCTTCGTCATTCTTCATGGCAGACGACGACGTCACCGATGAAGATCCTTCACGTCGTCGCGTCGCACGCATCCATCTCGACGCAGACGACGAAGACGACGACGAAGAAGAACGGGAGCGATGACGCCGTGAGGCGTTGACTGAGCGCACGCAACGCGCCGGCGTCGTCGCTCTCGTCGTCACGCTGGTGGTTAACATGCTTCACCGCCTTTGGTCGCGCGCGGAAGAGTGACGGCAGAGTCATGCGCACGTCGTCGATCGCTCTGCGCCGCGCGACGACTGGGATCATCCGGTCTTCAGCCGCGAGAGAATTAAACGCGCGAAGAACTCTTTCGGCGAATCGCGCGCGCGCGTCGACGCCTCGAGCGATCGATAGCGACGGTTACGAGGACGGATTCGACATGCCGCCGCCATCGAAACGAAACGAGAGTGACACCGCCGCCGGTACCGATGCGGCTGTGGATGCGAAACGGCCGAGGAATAACGCGGACGGAACGAAAGGAGTGACGGGTTTCCGTGATTACACCGTCTCTCACGGGGCGAATCTCATGACGGACGATTCGGTGTACGGGGATTTAAAACTCATGGAGGCGTCGCAAAAGGTGAAGGGGGTGCGGGTGCGACAACACGTCAACCCGTTGAGCAGTAAATTTCAAGAGCAAGCGCCGACGCCAGATTGGAATTCAGCGTACGCGGACGCGACAAAACCGTTGACGATTGATATCGGGTGCGCCGGGGGGAGGTTTGATTTGCTCTTGGCAAAGAGGAACCCGGGGAGGAACGTGCTCGGAGTGGACGTGCGGGAACCGTTGGTGGAACGCGGGCTCAAGTGGGGCGAAGCGTCGGGAGTGGTGGATAATATTCACTTTGCGACATGTAACGCGACGGTTTCTATCGGGGAGTGGATCAAGAGCTATAACGAGAATGGTGGAAACGTCGAGCTCGTGACGATTTTGCACCCGGATCCGCACTGTACGTTTCGTTCCGTCGCGCGTCGCGCGTTTTCAATTTCTCTTCATCGACTGACGTTTCGCGCATTTTCGTTTTTCGCGTCCTCGCAGTTAAGAAGCGTCATCACAAACGCCGAATCGTTCAGGAGGGTTTGGTAAAGCAGCTCGCGCGCGAGTTGAAACCGGGTGCGCGAGTGTACTTGCAATCTGACGTCGGTTCGCTCACCGAAGACATGCGCGATAAATTCGAGCGCTACGGAAGCGAGTATTTCGGTTTAGACGCCGACCTGTACGACGTCGAGGCGGCCGCAGCCAAGGCTGCGGAAGCTGCGAAGGTACCGGTCGAACCCGTCGACGAGAAAGATGACGGTTGGCGTTCGGGTTGGGCGCACGCCGGATGGTTGGACAAGAACCCAATCGGAATTCCGAGCGAGCGCGAAGTGCAAACTCTCGGTGAAGGCCTTCCAGTGTTCCGAGTCATGCTTCGTAGAAATGAAAATGCGTTCTAAAACGACTCAAACGTTGTGATGTTACAAATGTATAGCGACAGGGAAACGAAGCGTCATCTCGCTATTTTATCTCGCGCCGCGTTCGTCGATAATCTCGTCTGCCGTTGTGCGCGCAAAGCACGAGCCTCAATCAGTCGTTGACTCGCCCGTGACTCGACCAAACGCGTGCGCGGGCTATCCGTGGGCGCGGAACGAAGGAATGACGTCACCTCGCTTGTCATGCTGGATCGCATGCGGTCGCGCGCGCCGGATGAATCTCGAGAGACTGTCCGCGCGCTCATCGGCCTCAAGCGCTCGACGTTTCCAGCGCCAGACAAAGTTGATCTCGATGCCACGCGTTCGAGCGCAGCGACGTGTCTTCTCGCGGCGAGAGGACTTCGCGCCATCCTTTGCGTCTTCAAAGGTTCGATTTTCGCGTCTTGAGTGCGATTTTGCGATCCAGAACGCGACCGGGTGATGCCGCTTTCAGCGACATTCCTCGGCGCCTCCGTCATGTCTTTGTGCGACCGCAACGCGTCAACACTTTTTGCGTCTCGTCCAGAGGGGAGAGTAGAACGCGTGCGGCCGAGACGAATACCCTCGCGGTTGGCAATGTCGTGAACGAGACTTTCAGTCAATCCAGCGCAGGACATCACCGACCAAAGTCCTTGAATCATCTCTCGCTGCTCGCTGATCAGTTGATCTCGTATCGCAAGTTGAAAGTGAAGCTCCATGTTCTTGACGCCAACCAACCGATACTGCGACAGGATTCGCAGAAAGCTCGGAGATTTCCCCTCAGACATGGCCGAGTCGATGCGGGATTGTATCGCCTCGCGAACGAGCTCGTTCGCCTCTATGTCTTTGCGGTACTTTGCGCCGAGCGCCTCGTTTTCGCGAATTGTTTCATCAATCGAGTCTATCCTTCCTTTCAGCACTTTTCTGTTCGGATCGTGCGGGTTCTTTTCTGTCACGTCGATGAGTCTGCGTTTCAACGACGAGCGTTCGTACAGGTTCTGAGCGTTGATGTCCTCCAGCTCGAACAGCGCCTTTTCAATGTTGATGCGCTCTTCGACGTTTTCGTTTATGTCATCACTCAGAGCATCGATCCACGACTCTGTGACCGAAGCAGCGTTTTGTGACACTTGCGACAGTCGTTCGTTCGTAATCGAAGCCTCCTTGTTGGCCAACTGAGTCTTTAGGCGGGCGACTTTCGATTGAAGATCATCGATGACGTGCTGATAATCGCCGATATGATGACGCTCGCGCGCGATGACAACATTTTGAGCCACATTTGTCTTGATCTCCTTTGCTCTGTTCGCGTATTTGAGCGTGTTAATTGTGTGATTGTACTGCTCCGATGACGCGCTGACGGTGGCAATCATCGCCGTCCTGGAATTACCAGATAACCCGTCCTTGAGCAAGCGAGTCAACTTGGAATTTCTGTAAGGAATGTACATTCGACCCTTGGCTTTCGAGTTGCTGTGCCGTCCGAGAGCGTTTATGCAATTTGCCAGCGCGAGTAGACTCTTGTTAATGTTTGCCCCATCTCGCAGTTTCTGTCCAGAATTTTGCGTGTCAGCCGCTCGCTCGCTTCCGGCTAAATCGACGAGTGAGAGTTTGCCGCAAAGCACGTGTTTGGCTTTACTACGCGCATTCCTTTCCCAACGCTTGACGCTAATTTCTAGCACGGCGTGAGATCGGCTTGAAGTCGCATTCGCTTCTGTGTGATCCACACTTCTTCGCTCGTTGCCTTCGTGTAGCAACTTTGTAATGTCATCTGGACACGTGACAGCAATGCGCGTCAGTCCCATTGGAACGGGTCCGCGTTCGGGATCTTCTCGCAGCTCGAGTGGAGTGCTATCGACGACGAGCAAGTCATAAATGAGCTCGTTATACACCTCGAGGTACGAACACTTGACTTCAAATTCGTAATCATGCTCCATCGATTTGATTTGATCGAAAATGTCTACCAGCGACAGAAACATCATTCCCGGCTCGTCGTAGTTTCCAATCATCGTGTGCGTCTTACCCGATCCCGTCGACCCGTACGCGAAAACCGTAGAGTTCATCCCATTCACGACGGCAGATATCAATCCACGCCCAGTGGCTTCGTACACTTCCGCGTTTGTCGCGTTATCACCGAAAGCGACATCAAACGTATAACGTCTCGCTTTGCTTCGTCGTTGCACCTGGTCCAAATACGCCTTTTCCTCATCCGGATCAACCACCACCACCGTATCCCGATTCACCACTCGCAGTATGCTTTTCTGCAACGAACGATCCGTAGAGATCGATTGCGTCGACGCCGACAGCGCAGAGGCGCCGCCGCCGTGTGGGGCAACACTCGTCGATCGTCCGCCTGAGGCTGAACACGTCGAGACAGCGCGAACGCCTCGCTCCACTCGCGCGCTGAAAACCACGTTCGATTCGACCGGTCGCGTCCGCACGGCGACCAAGAGCTTCGCAGTTTGCCCGCGCGCGCTGGTCGACGACATATCGTGGAATCCTTTCACGTACCCGTGCATCTTGGGTGTCGGAACGCGGACGTATATCGAACCATCTGAAGTCGAAGCCACGGATTGCCGGGATCCATCAGACACCGGGGCGCCAGCTCTCATGACCGCAACGACAACTCAGAGCGCGAGAACCCAGGCGTGGAGAATCACGCGCTCGCGAACCGAGAAGGATAACCCAGCGGTAGTTGCGAGGCGCATCGCGTTGTGACGACGCGAAAAAAGTGCGTATCGAGTCAACTCAGTCAACGTCGAATTCGTTGACTTTTTCCCCGCAAACAGTCAATTCATCCCAACATCGTCAACTTAATTATTCGCACATAGACGATAGACGACGCCTTCAAAACGAAAGCGTTTGTAATTCCGTGTACAGCGCGCGCAGTCGACGCCGTCGAGCTTCGAGCTCTGGTCGCGCGTTACTCGCCGGCGTCGCTTCGATTTCGTCGTCGTCGACAGTTACGGATTGCGAAATGTCCTCGTTCTCCTTTTCACGAGACGTCACATCCTTCGTTCGCCGCCCGTTTCGTCGTCCCGTCGACACGCTAACATCCACATCCGTATTCCTCTCCCGTCTTCTCTCTCGCGCGTCCAGCAACGCTTCCCGCAACGTCGAAATCTCATACTCTAACCGTTCGACGTCTGCTTCGCGTTCCGCCCGCTCTCGCGTCAACGCCTCCTTCAATTCCTTCACCTCGCCCCGCAATCGCGTCATCTCTTCGTTCGACTCCTGAACGGGTGGTTCCACTCGAACGTCACTTCCACGCATCTCCATCATTCGATCCAATCGCGCATCCATCCGTCGTTCGAACGCTTCGTACGCCGCTCGCGCGTCAAACGACCGACGCCTCGCTTTCGTTTCAGCGTCACCGTCATCCTCAACGTCATCACACATGCGATCCCCTCGCGGTCCTCTCCCATCGCCTCCCCGCCGCTCCACCGCATTCCTAAGTTTCTCCACAACCTCCCGAACCTCCCTCGCGTCCTCCTCGTCCGCATCGCGCGCGCACTTTACGAGTTTCGCGAGCGTGTTCGTTCGAACGTCTGCGCGTTCAATCGCCGCTTCTATCGCCCGCAACCGTCGTTCCGTCATCGTCGTCTCCTCGCGTTCGCGCGCGCGCGCAGAAAGCGACGTCGGCGACGACGCGGGACCGCCGGTTCGGCGTCGCGCGTGAAACGCATCCGTCGGCATCGGAAGCGTCGTCGGGTGATTAATGACGTTATGAGAGTCGCCTCGTTCAGCATCTTAAACGTCAGCTTTGCACACGCTACACACTCGACGACGACGCTCGATGGTTTCGGACGAACTCGTGGCGACGTACGCGAGCGTCACGGGCACTGAACCGGGGGAAGCGGCGCGGATACTCGAGGTACGAACGATGGATCGACGACTCGACGGTTTGCTTTGTTTTGGTGAGGACGAAGTTGATGGTGTTTGATTGAAAACGTAGTTTTGTCGCGACGGCAACGACGGCGCGACGGTTTCACTGACGATCATCGAATCGCGTTTGGGTCCAACCTTCTCCTCACAGGCGTATAACAACGATTTGGACGCGGCGGTGGATGGGTTTTTCGATGGAAGCGCGCAGGCGCGCTTGACGGCGCACGAGGCGAGACGACGCGAAGAAGCGCAAAGGTTGACCGCCGCCGACGGCGTCGACGACGACGCGATGGAGATTAGCGATGGGAACGACGGTCGCGATTCCGATGACTTCGATTCGGATGAGGATTGGCCAGTGGAGGAGGAAGAGGAGGATGGACCGATAGACTTGTTGGGTGAGGACGACGAAGACGAGGGAGATGCGACCGCACGGACGCTCAGAGCCGTCATGGCGGCTCGAGAAGCGAGAGCGCAACGAACGACGCGAGATAGGCTAGGCTTTCGAGCGGGTGATGGGAACTCGCGACCGGGGGCAGCAGACAGGGGTGTTGGAGATGACGCGTTTGAGTTGCCAGAAGGTATCGACCGAGAGGAGGCTCGCATGCTTGAAGCCGCGATGTTGGGTGTGGCGTACATTCCGCCGGAGACGACAACGAATTATGGACCGAGCGCGCCCGCTCCGGCGCACGTTCTTGACGCGAGGAACATTGCGGACGAGACGAACAGGGCTTACGAAGAATCGCTTCGAGCGGATCGGGAGAAGGAAGCCGTCGCACGTGCGGAACAACTCGCAAAGGAGATGATTGAAAAGGAAAAGGCTGAAGAACGGGCTCGCATCGAGGCGGAGAAAGACGCGGAGGAACGAGCGCGGATGAAAATCGCTGAGGAGGCAGCTGAGGCGGTTCCGGACGAGCCTGAAGCATCGACGGAGGGTGTCGTGAACATCGCGTTTAAGATGCCCGACGGTTCACGCATCATGCGAAGATTTCTGTCTTCTCATAACGCAAAGTCTCTCTTTTCATTCATAGACGGTTACGAAAAACTCCATGCGGATGGCGCGAGGCTTTCCGTCGAACCTGGATCATATAGATTGGTAGCGCAGCATCCCAGACGCGTCGTCGAAAATACGCAGACGGGGACGATTGCCGACGCCGGCCTGACACACAAGCAAGAGGCGTTGATGATTGATTTGTACCCTTAGAATTAATTCCAATGCATCTACTCAAGTACTGTAACAACACTACTAATCGTTTAAGTTTAGGCGTCTTTAATCTTACTCACGGTTGAACCTGACATTTGCCCTGGAGGTAACGCCGCGGCGGCGAATGCGGCTACAATGGCAACGACGCTGTATCCCGTAAAGAGCACTTGCGTGTCCTGCGTTGAAGTCACCCAATGCGTCGTCGCGAAAGCACCCAACCGAGCAAGCATGTTTGCCCAGCTGTGTCCCGTCGCTCGGATTTCTGTTGGATACGCCTCTGGCGCTATTAACCACGTCATGTTGCCGGCAACACTCGCGCTCAGTCTCGAAGCCATTGCGGCGATGACCATGACGACGTCAGAAACGGGTGCGATGATGATCGGAAACGCCACTGCGTACAAGCCAAAGAAGAATGCCGTCAATGATGACCTGGCGTATCTTTGTACGAGCGTCATGGCGAGGATGTTCCCGAGTAACTCGCCGCCGATGGAAGCGCAGAGCGCCCAATACGGATACTCGACGTCATCATCCGCGAGAGAGGCGTCTCGACCATCCGTCATGAGCACCAAGAACACGCGCGGAAGATACAACACGGTGCCGTAATACAAGAAAGTTTGCGCGAAAGATACCACCCAAACGAGGAGAGTGCGCAACGCGTTGTCTCCCTTGAACAACAGCCTGACATCGAGAGGGTGTTCCTTCTCCTCCACGAGCTCCAGCTCCCCGATATCTATGCCATTCGTCTTCGCCGCTCTCTTAAGAATCGCCTCCGCCTCCTTCTTGCGTCCCTTGACAAGCAACCACGTCGGGCTCTCGTCGACCCAAAACAAACCGAGTGTGCTTATGATGGGTGGAATCGCGCAGTACACGCACATCGTTCGCCAACCTTGCTTCGCGAGCGTCACCGACGCCAACTGTAGCACCATGAACGAACCAAGTGTCCACCACGTCCATAAAGCCATCATAACCACCCCGCGCGCCGAGTTTGGACAAAACTCACACAGCAGATCGTACGGAACGCTAAAACCGCCAATGCCCAAACCAAGCCCGAACCCGTAGAGAATCATCTCCTCCACGCTCCGACTGAACGCAGAGAGCACCCCGAACACGGTGACGAGAAGAATTCCCAACCCGAACGCCGGTTTGCGTCCGTACATGTCTGCGAAAAGACCGAACAAGACGCACCCCGCGATTTCGCCCGCGAACACCCCGCTGGCAATGTCTCCCGTCCTCTTCTCGCTCAGTCCCCACTCCTTTTGACACTCAATCTCGAGGAACGACAGCAAGTTGACCTCAATCCCCTCCGCCATGATGCACAAGCCGGTGATGCAGAACAACCGCCACTGGTAGGTGGACCAACCGAGGGCATCCTTGACCTCTCCGACCGTCCTGGCGCCCACGGTCGAGGCGGGGTCGTTGCGCGCCTCCGTCGCGCGGTAGGATTGCGCACCGGTGGTGGATGCGCTGGCGTCGTTCGTCTCGCTCCTTTCGTCGACGTCGGTCATCGCAGACGTCGAGCGAAGCGTCGCGTGCGCAGTTGTGGTGAGCGCTCTGCCACTCTCGGGGTGTTGAGCCAGTAGACGAAAACGCGCATCAGTTTGCATGGAAAAGCTCCACGTAGCGGTGTTTGATGCGTTTGCGATCAAGCCAGAGCGGATCTCAAGGCGTCAACTCGAATGATAGTATGCTATTATTACGTCTATGGTCTATTCTAGTGGCTAGGCGGCGTGTCGTCGCGAGAGCGCCGTCGGTTTACGAGTGCCGGCGGATGTCGATGAGCGGCTTTGGACAGAGCAAATGCGCCATGATCGGTACGCATTTCTCCCTACAAGCGCCGTAAAAGACGCCTTCGACTCGAAAGTCACGCGTACGGGATGCCCCGAGCCACACTTCGGCGATGGAGTGCGGGACGATGCCGCGGTGATGGGCCCAAGTGAGGAGTTTCGGTGCGGCGCAATCGCCGCAACCGCATGGGAGCGCATCCACGGGTGGATGAAACACGTCTCTCAGCGGAATAACGTCACCGGCGAGACTAGGGAGCTCGTAACTATCCCAAATTTCGTCTTGAAGCGCGTGCGACAACCCCTTTCGCGTCGTCTTGAGCGCGTCGATTTCCTCCCGCAAAGTCGCCACATTGGCCAATTTCGGTGCCACCGCAGCGTCTCTCGCACGCTTGAGCTGCGCGAGCCGTCGCTTCGACGCTCTACTCGCCTCGTCGAGTGCATCAATCACTGTTTTGTCTTCCGCCTCCATCCTGGCCGTTTGCCTCGCCGCCTTCTCTTTCTTCACCTCTGCCGCGACAGCTGCAACTTGCTCATCGGCGCGCGTCACGAGCTCTCGAATCTCAGCTCGCAAAGCCTTCTCTTCGCGCTGCCTCATCTCAATCTCTGCGCTCAAACGTTTAATCTTCGCGTGTTCCTCCGCGTATCTCGGCGTATCGTGAGTCAGCGACCCGACCGGCGGCGCCCATCCGTCCACGCGCCAAGCACCAAAGAGCTGTCCGCTAAACGCCTTCAGCGTGACGCGTTCCCCAGTTCTAGAATCTGTCCCCACGAGCACCCCAATCATCTTCCCACCCTCGGGCTCATCCAAATACTTTGCGCTAAACCTCTCATCCGCCACGTCGGCGTCGTAATCCAACCTCCCGCTCTCTCTCACTCTTTTGCACACCTCGGCCGCAGCTCGCTCTGCTTCGCGCGTCCGCGGTAGCGTGTGCTTCTCACCCTCGCACCGAACACACCGTCCGACGCACGCGCGTTCGGGCGCCCTATCCGCTTCGATGTTCGCTCGCATCGTCTCCGCGTGGCGCTCTTCCGCCTTGAGACGCGTCGCCGATGTGGACGCGCGGCGACTGTCACGCGCCTCTCGTCCAACCTGCGAACCGACACCGTCGCCGTTCGCGCGCGCTCTCACCGCGCGCGCACACCGTCGCGACGCCGACACGCCGTGATGCCAACGCGTCGGCGCCGCTAAGAGTCGCATCGTCGCGGCGACGACGACGCGCATGCAGTCACGGCGTCGCGAAGTAAGGCCTCACAGGGCGACTCCGCAGCAAACTGAAAACATGTCGGCGTCTCGAGTCGTCTTCGGCATCGCCCGCGGCGACGCCGCGAGACGCGTGACAGCGCGCGAAGCGTCGACATCGTCATCTCGCGTGGTGTGGTGTCCTCGCAGACGGCGCGACATCGTCCTCGCGGCGATGGAAACGTGGCGTTCAGACTTGGCGCCAGAGGGTGTCATTCGAGACGCCGCGGAAGCCTTCGTCGAGCGATGGCGAGCGAGCGGGGCGACGCCGAGCGCGTCGATTGATGCGTCGATGGTGTCTCTGCGTCCGCGGGAGGGCGCCGAGGCGAAGCTGTACGTGGAGAACGCGGTATTTGAGAGCGAGACGTTTCGGAAGATGCACTGCGAGCTCGCGTGGGGCGACGGCGGGTTTCAAGTCTTGCACGTGGTGGTGTATCCGTGGGCCGAACGCGCGGCGCCGGTGTTCGCCGCGGACGTCGTCGGATTTGGCGGGCGCATTTCGTTGTGCATCGCAGACGTGGCGCCGGTGACGGAGGATTTATCGCTACCGCCGATGTACGTAGACGCGTTGAAACCGCTGTTGGACGAAACGCTTCGCGGCGACGGGCTGAGCGTGCGCGAACTCCCGGATTGGGGTCGAGCGATCCTAGGCCCACTCTGTCTCTGCGTCGGTCCTCGCGTCGGTCTGACAGCGGAGGAAGAGACGGCTCGATTCTTCGATTACGCGTTTCAGCTCCACGACCGAGCCGCCGAGCTCGCCTCGGACGCCTCCCTCGCACTTCCACCGGGCGACGATTCCGCCTTGCGCGCACAAATCCGTTTCTGCGATTTACAACTCCGGAATCAAAAGACTCGCAAAGCGCTCGAGCGCGCTTTCGGCCCGGAAGTCGCCGATGCGTACATGCGAGACGTGCTCTTCGACGTCACCGTGGATACCCCCACAGCGCCGCCGAGTAGACGGTGATGACTATTACGATATCTAGCCTTTCATTCAAATGTAAAACATCGAAAACGCTCAACAATTCATCCTTACACCGCGACGCGCGTCGCGGATGCCTCGACGGTCGCGCTTCGGTAGTTCGGTTCGATCCTGACATTCAGACATTCGACGGTTCATGACTCAGAAAAACGACCCCCCTGACATGGAAAAACAAAGAAGAGCTTGAACACCATCTGCACCGCATTCGTCAAACATCGACGACGGCTGACGATGCCGAGCGAGCGCACGCCGCTCCGCGCCGTATCGACCGAGGCGTCGTCGTTCACGCTCTTTGGAAACGCCGACGTCGAGCGCGGGGCGAACGTCGACGGCGGCGACGCGAACGCGGCGGAGCGCGCGAACGCCGAGTTCGTCGCTGGAGACTCAACACCCTCGGCGAGTTACCGAGGTTGGCCGCGTCGTAAAGGGTACTCGATCGCGTTTCTCTCGCTCGCCGCGCTCGTGCTGTGCGGCGGGGTGTTGTATAGCGTCGAACCGGAGAGCGAGGAGACGCCGGCGAGCGCGGCGGCGACGCCGGCGAGCGCGAGCGCTGAGACGAGGAGGTTGAACGGGGCGATCGCGCACGCGACCGCCGCGCGGGGCGGCGGAGGGTCGGGGACGTCGTATTCGTCCGAGTCTTCGGCTGTGGCGAATGATGGTGGAGAATACGAGGCACCTCCGACGACGACGGACGGTAATTCGCCGACGTCGACGGAGGATGGCGGGTCGGAGCCAACGAGCAGTTCAGAGGAATCGGCGTCGGCCGCGGATGGAGGAGACGAAACCGGTGGCGGAGGAGGAGGGTCGGACGAGCACATCGTGATCGGTTGGGACGAAGTCTTAAATCCTGTGGTTGAGGAACAAGAGACGGACTTGGATAGCGACGAACCGCTGTCTGACTTGACGCTGCAACCGCCTCCGCCGGCGCCGGCTCAACCGCCGAGTCCGTACTCTCCACCAGCGCCGTTGAGCCTGGCGACGCGACATAGCTTTAGTAACGCAGAGTTCGCGGTGGGTGTCGTCGAAGCGTGTGCGCAGAAGCACACGGCGTCGGGATGTAGCTCCATCGCGAACGTGTACGGGTGCACGTGGACTGGGACGTCTTGCAGAGTCGACTGCGGAACGTTTGAAAGCCGCGTTGGTTGTGAATCTCAAGGAGATTTCTGCGCGTACAACTCCACCGGCGTCGGCGGGTGCACGTACTCGCCGTACCGTTGTTCGGCGTTGACGGATGCGGCGTCGTGCACGACCAACGGAGGCAGGTGTGGATGGCACGGCGGCGCGTGCTTTGAGATGCGCGAGGAGACGGAGCGATGCGCAGCGAAGACAAAGGACGAGTGCCACGCGTCGGCGTTAAATACCACCTCGAGTGGCCACGAAGTGCCGTGCGCGTGGCACGTCGAGCACACAATCATCATAGGAGGGGAGTTAACGTACACGGGCGCAGAAAACGTGACGAACGCGACAGAGCTTCCGGGTATGTGCGTCGTCGGTTTCGAGTGCGCTTCGTTCGCCACGCCGAGTCAATGCGCGGGTCGGTCACCGATGTGCGTGTACGACACGAGCGCCGGCGCATGCGTGCGCACGGCTCGAGTCGCTGAGAACCACCACCTCTGCGCTCCGCTCGCACCGATCGGTCATCGCTTGTGTCCAAACTCTGACGACGGCCACGAAACCTTTTGCAACTTTGCCCTCGACGGCGCTGGATTTTGCCAAAAGTGCGCATCCTTTGGCGTCGTCGACGACTGCGACCTTCTCACCGACCCGCGAGGCCAAGCTCGGTGTAAAGCAAAGTGTTTCGAGGAAACCTCATCGCTCTCATCGAGCGACACATTCAGCGATGCATCGTCGGCGTCGGCCGGTAGACTCGTCGGTTCGCCCGACGAGTAAAAACCGCGCCGACGAAATCCTCAACCGTCACCGAACCCACCCCGTGCCCCCACACCCGATATCGCCCGATGCATTTCATCAGTCATCGATGCTCTTAGTTTGTAATTTGACACCCAAACGCACCGCGTTCAAATCGCGTCTCGCGTCCCCCGACGGCTCGAAAGCGGTCCGGTCCAATCCAGCAATGGATACTTTGACGGTTCACGACTCAAAAAACGGGTCCATATTCTAACGATTCCGTCCACGTCAGAGGGCGTTTCAAATCGAGTTTTCCAATCCGATTCCGAACCCACTCGCGTCACTCAACGCCGAGACCCGAGTGGCGAAGGCGCGATCCATCGCGCGTCGTGCGAAGGGAACGTCCGTCTGTGTGCCCTCGTTTCTTCGACGAGGACCCTTTCGCACGACGCGGGCGTGACTGCGTTTTGTTTTGTTTTTGATTTTCGACTTCGACCGACGGATCGAGGATGAAGCGACGATCGAGCGAGGATGCGGAAACGGGTGCCGGTGAGGGTAAACGCGCGAAATCTGCGGCGGCGGAGGATGCGGAAGACACCGGTGGGGACGAACGCCCGTCTCGACGAAGCACGCGGGCGAGGAATTCGAACGGTGGGTCGGGGAACGCGACAGCGGAGCAAGCGAAAACCGCCGGCGCGAAGGGTTCCGCTGCGAGCAAGCAGCAACAGTCTCAGCGAGGAGGCGCGAACGGCGACGGTGGTGGAGGCGATGAAAACAAATCGACGGTTGAACTGGTGATTCCGGCGACGGTCGTGACGTATCGCGAGGGTGCGTCGCTCGCGGAGCATCTCAAGCTCGAGGGCGCAGACGGGCCGACTGCGATTGACGTAGCCATTCCGGCGGACGCGACGTCGAGCGCGAACGCAAAGTTGCGGGCGCGTCAGTTGTGGGGTACGGATGTGTACACGGCGGATTCGGATCTCGTCGCCGTGCTCGCACACGCGGGATATTACCATCCGACGGCGACTGTGCCGCAAAATTTATCAGAGGTGCACGCCGTGGTCAGAGCTGCGCCGCATCCGGAGGACGGGTACCCGTCTACGAGCCGCAACGGCATTCGATCGAGATCTTGGGGATCGATTCGCGACGGGTGTGGATTCACCGTCGAGAGCGCTCGCGTGGTTACGGTTGACGGCGCGACGACGACGCTCACACCGAACGCGAGCAAGAGAAAGGTGGTGCCGACGTTTTATCCCGTGGAGAAGGAACACATCGTGCACACTAGACACTCTGCGGCGAACAACGACCGCAAGAAGGGTTTGATTCGTGAAGTTACGATTCAGTACAACCTCTGCAACGAGCCGTGGATGAAGTACAGCGTGAGCCTCGTCGCGGATCAGGGTTTTAAGAGATCTCTTTGGACATGCGCTCGACTGCGCCGCGAGGTGCTCTATCTGGAGACGCATTCCAAGAGGTACGAGCTCAGCTGCTCGCCGTCTACCAAGGATGACGAAGAAGACAAGTTTAAGTGGGCCGTGAGCAAGAAGGCGTTACCGCTCGAGAAGACGCACGAGGTGGGCGTGCCGCTGCCAAAGGCGCACGTCGACGTCGTGGCAGACAATTTGAAGTGGGGTGAGATTCTTTGGGGCTCCAACTCCGTCATCATTCGCGGAAAGGAATACAATGTTGTGCGAATTCAGTACATTCCTCGTCAATAAACCGAACGCCGCGGCTTTTTAATATCAATCTCAACGAGCTTTAGTACAATGCGTGCGTGTGTGCGACGTCGTCGTCGTGAATCGAAGGGTGGTTACATTTTGTTACATGACGCAAACGTGGTGTTTCATCAACGAGAAGACAGCTGGCCTCGCGGACCGCGTCCAAAGGTTTCGTCAATCTCCAAGTCGACGCCCCCGAACTCACTACCCTCTGTGCTCCAATCTTCATTCTCGCCACCGATGATAATCTGCTTGAGTCCGTAATATTCACGGGAAAATTGGATGAGAGAGTTGATGAGAACGTCGAGCGCCATTTCGTCGGCGGTGCCGAGATCGACGTACACGCGCGCCCACTCCACCTTGAACTCAACCTCGGACATTTCGTGGAACACATGCGTCGAAGTATCCGTGCTGAACTCGTGCGCCTGCTCCATGGAGTAATCCATAAAGGAGACAGAGTCAAAGTTTTCTTGCGCCTGCATGTTGTAAGAGTTGAATCCGCCGAGCCTTCCGAGGACGAACCAAGCCTTGAACACCTCTTCAAGAAGCGGACGCTCCATCTCTGCGATCGGATTGTGCGATTCGATCCAAATCCAACACCCGAACGGGTTGTACTCGCGAAAAGTCACGAGCGTCGGCACCGTGGATCCGCTTCGCTCTTGATAAATTTTCTCCTGCTTCTCCGCGAACCGCGCTCGAATCTTCTCCTCGATCGCCTGCGGGTTCCCATTCGTCCCTTCGAGCAACGCCGCGATTTCCGGATCCTTCTCCGCATTCTCTTGTAACACCTCCATCCACTTGGGCGTCCCAGATTCCTCCTCTTCATCGCCGCTCGCCGCCTTCTTCTTCGCCGCGTTCGACGCTCCGGCGCCGCGTTCGCGTCTCGCTTCGCGACGCTTCGCCCGCCGCGCCTCCGCACCCTCCTCCTCCCCGGCGCTCGCATCCTTCGCCGCGCGAGCGACGAGACTCATCGCGCGATCACTCACGCGACGATCCACCGCCGCCGTCCCCGTCGTCGCGCGCGCGCCATCGCTTCGTCGTCCATACACACCGCGCAGCGGCGGTACCGACCGAGCCACTCTCGGCGTCGTCGCTCCCACCCATACCATCGCCATCGGTCGTCACCCACCGCGACCGACGCGAATAAACCCTAGAGCGGATCGAAAAAGTCCAACCCGCGTCGTCCGTCCGTCCGTCGCGCGACGACCGATGCCCGCCCTCGGCGTCGACGTCTCCCGCGAGAGCGCCTCGCGAAAAGTGCGCGCGTTTCGCTCGGTGGCGGCGGGACGCACCCCACTCGTCGGTTCATGAACCGTCACGTATAGGGACTCGAGTAAAATATGGCGAGTCACGAACCAGAAATGACCCCCTGATTTCTTCTCGAGGGGAACGAAACGACGTTTTTCAAGAGGGGCTCGGCGATCAATCCTTGAGTCACGATTCGTCAAATCTGGTCATTTTTTTACCTGTCGATCGCGCGCGCGGGCGTGTCGAGAGTTTTCTCGGAACGCGCGTCGTGTGCCTCACTTGTCGACGCGACGAATCTTTCTTCCTCTCCGCGCGCGCGTGGGGATCGAACAAAGCTGCGACGCATCGTGAACGAACGGAAAACGAACCAAGTCTATTTCTTTTCTTGGATTTCGCAACCTTTCGGTTCGACGAATCTCACCACAGATCAATCAACTCGGCGCGATGTTGAGTCCGACGCGCAGAGCGACGGATTCTTTCGATCGATGCGTCGGGACCCCGTCCCGGGTGCAGGTGCGACGGCGACGCGATTTCGGGGACGAGAGTCGCCGCGTTGGATGACGCGTATTTTTTTTCTTCTTATACGTTTGCGCGCGGCGCGCGGTGGTGGGGACGGCGACGGTGTGGGTCGCGTTGGTGTGGGTGTCGGTGATCGAGGGGGACGACGATTGGTGTGCCGCTTCTTTGGAAGACTTTGTGACTGACGGTGTTTTGATCGCCCCGCTCGCGTTGATTAGGTTGATCGATTCATCCCGAGCAGAAGCGCGTTGGATCTCGATGTCGCGCATTACAACTTGTCCCGCGGGGTCGGGGGCGAGGAACGGGAGGCGGAAGTGAAGGAGATCAAATCGCCGGCGAAGGAGGCGTACAAGAAGAGTCTCGCGGATAACTTTCACGTGGAGGATGGAAGCGAATCGGCGAAGATTCTCGCGTTCAAGTCAAAGGCGCCGGCGCCGCCGAGTGGGATGGAAAACTCGGCGCGTGGGGTGTACACGAACAACTCGGCGGGGGTGAAGGCGAAGAAGACGTTCCGTCAGGTGCCGCAAGCGCCCGAGCGCATTTTGGATGCGCCCGAGTTGATCGACGACTATTATTTGAACCTTATCGACTGGGGGACGTCGAACCAGGTTGCGGTGGCGTTGGGATGCACCGTGTACATGTGGAACGCGGATACTGGGGCGATCAACCAGCTTTGCCAGACGAACCCGGATGACGAGGAGGATTACATCACTTCCGTCAACTGGGGCGCGGATGGAAAACACATTGCGGTGGGTACGAACAGCGCGGAGGTTCAAATTTGGGACGCGTCCCAATGCAAGAAGGTGCGTACGTTGCGAGGTCACGCCGCGCGGGTGGGTGCGATCTCGTGGAACGGTTCGCAGCTTGCTACGGGAAGTCGTGATAACAACATTATGATTCACGACGTTCGCATTCGCGAGCATTGCACGTCGACGCTCCAAGTTCACTCGCAAGAGGTTTGTGGTTTGAAGTGGAGCCCGAGTGGCAACCAGCTCGCGTCTGGCGGTAACGACAACTTGTTGCACATCTTTGATGCGACTACGATCGGCAACCAACAAGCGTTGCATAGATTAGATGCTCACCAAGCTGCCGTGAAGGCTCTCGCCTGGTGCCCGTTTCAGTCCAACTTGCTCGCCTCGGGCGGTGGTACCGCCGACCGATGCATCAAGTTCTGGAACACCAACACCGGGGCCATGCTCAACTCTATCGACACGCACTCGCAAGTGTGCGCGCTTCAATGGAACACGCATGAACGGGAGCTCTTGTCCTCGCATGGGTACTCCCAAAACCAGTTGTGTTTGTGGAAGTACCCGACGATGACAAAGATGGCTGAATTGACTGGCCACCAAGCTCGCGTGCTTCACATGGCGCAGTCTCCGGACGGTACCACGGTTGTTTCCGCGGCGGCGGACGAGACTTTGCGATTCTGGAAGTGCTTTGACAACGTCAGCGAGAAGTCCAAGAAGGTGCGTGACTCTAGTGATTCATCCGTTCTTCGCAGGTTCAACTTTCGTTAAGCCGGTTTCGGTTCGCAACCGCTGTACGCTAGTTAGATTTTCCTCACCTCCCACATCACCACCCATCGATTCCGACACACTTTTCCCCCCGCAAACCAGATGGATTCAGGTTTACATTTTCTCTTTAGCCGTTGGCGGCACACCCTGGCACACACAAAATCATTTCACTTCTCACCTTTAGCAGACTTTTTTACACTTCGCGCGCCCGCGTTTCTTGTACCATTGAGAGCCGCTCTTCGTTCCGCACCGCCAAACGCGCTCCTCATCACGAGCGCGGCGAATGAATCTCTCGTTTGCAGGATTTTTGGTCGTTCAGTTTATAAAGTTTTCAGCAGGGTTTCAGCAGGTTTTGCGTTCCAAGGGTGTTTCATCAACACCACCAAAAACAGTTTAAAAGCTTGTCTCTGTCTCCTCCAGTCTTCGCGCGGTTGCAAGTGCAAAACAATACTTTTTACAGACGCCACCAATCTACAAGCGCCAACGAACGACCAAACGAACGAACGGTGCGCCGCTCGATACACCGACGCGACATGCTCGTCGATCGAAACAACTTTCGTACGTTTTCATCGCAGCGCGCTTTGACTTTTTATCGCCACCTCCCGCGCGGTGGTGTGCGCTCGCCGCCCCTCGACGCGCGCGCGCGGTCGTTTTCGCGATCGAAATTTGAAAAAAAATCAAAGCCACTCGCTGCGTCCGACGCGAGCTCGACGACTGACGGAACGGTTCTGGATGACGTGAATGCGCGCAGATCACGTCTACGCGGCATTGCGGGACGATGGGAACAATTGCCCGGTGTTGATTTACGTGAGCACGTCGGATGTGGACTCGTGTTGCGCGTTTCGGACGCTCAAGATGATGCTCGTAAACGACAACGTGCCGTTTTCAGTCTTTCCGGTGAGCGGATTCAGAGAGTTGAAGAAGCGAGGAGAGGAGATTCCGGATGACGGCGTGCAACGGGCGATCGTGTTGATCAATTGCGGGGGAACGGTTGATGTGAAGGAGGAGATGGGATTGAAACAAGGCGCGAGGGCGTACGTTTTCGACTCACATAGGCCTTTGGATTTAGAAAACGTGAGAGCGGATAACGACAACGTGTTGGTGCTTAGAGACGACCGCGAGGGTGAGGAAGATTTTCCCGACATGGGACCGGAAGATGAAGACAGCGATAGCGATGAGGATGACGATGATGAGGCGGGGAGAGAGCAGAGGAGACAGCGCGCGGTGGAGCGTCAACGCGAAATGTACGCGTATTACGCTAGAGGTTCCTTCTATGGAAGAGCTACCGGCATGCTGATGTACGACATAGCGTACAAAATGAACAAAGATAGTCTCGAGAATTATTTGCCACTTTGGCTGGCTGTTGTGGCGATGACGGATCAATATGTTCACCAGCGCTTGTCGCACGAGTTGTACACGGCGGGCGTCATGGAGTTGGCGACTCGGGTCAGCGCCATGTCGAACGCCGATACGCCATCGACGCGTTCGTTGGAAGACGGTACCGTCGTGCGGGCATTCGATGAGCGCCGCATCATGTATAGCGAGGAGTACAGATTCATGCTTCTTCGGCATTGGACCCTGTACGAGGCGATGCTTCACAGCAATTACGTTGCGACGGCGATGCAAACGTGGACGGAGCGCGGGAGAGCCAACCTTCGATCCTTGCTCGCGCACGTTGGCATTCCGTTGGAGGTTGCGCAGCAAAAGTATTCACATATGGCGCCTCAACACATGCAGCAATTTGAAGAGAAACTGGGTGATTATGCAGAGTCCCACGGCCTCGACAACTTGAAGTTTTGGTCCTTCCAATACTCTCACGGTTACTCGATGAAAGTGTGCGCGTCCGACGTCGTGCACGGCGCGACAGCGTTGCTCGAAGGATTCATGGATAAGGATGACAGCGAGAAGACACGCGCGGACAGCTTTTGGCGCGCGGCCCAAGCGTTGTCGCTCGGAAACTGGGAAGAGATGCAGGCGGGCATCAGCCAAGCGATTCGCACGCAGCAAGCGGTTATTCGTCAGGGCGGCATCGCTCTGTCTTCCCGGGCGCACATTCGCACCAGGGGAAGTTTGCGCTTCTTCTCGCTCCTCGATCACGGCTCACCGGGTGATGTGAAATTGTTCACCCATCCGCTTTCCCTGTTAAAGCTGGCCCTGTTCATTCAGGATGGTTTGCGCGTCGTTCGCCAAATCATGAGAGCGCTCGTCGTCATCGGACCGTCCGATAGCGATCCATCCATGGCTTTAATCGTCGGCGTCACGGGTAGACCAAACACGGACGATTCGGTGGACGGAAACTACTTCAACAACTCGTTCAAGGAGGCTGCTAGACGCACGAACGCCCGCTTCGAGTACGACTCGTTTGAGGCTTCGGTGCTCGAAGTCGCCCAGAGCGATCTCGGCCAGTTCATGGAGGCTCTCTCTGACGTCGATGCGGAGCGCGTGGCGCGCGCGAGAATGGCGTTGGAGGACGATTAAAGCGCACGTAGCATATCATTGTCAAATATTCAGATGAAAAAATCTATTCAAAGTACAGCATCTTATACAGTAATGGACGCGACCGCGAACGCGCGTCTAGTCTTTGTGCGACAACCAAGCCAACATGAGCTTGAGATCGGTGAGGCAGAGTTTCAACGCGTACGTCCAGTTTTCGTCCCGATTAAACGTAAAGCTCACCTTCTTCCCATCGATCTTGTCTCCAGAGATTGCAAACGGAAGCTCAAACGCGGGGTTCACTCCTTGTCTCACATCCTTTGCTCGCATAAACTCGCTCAACTCGGAGAGACAGGTGAGAAATCCGAGAAGTGCCTTGTCGTATTTATGAGACGAGATTATGGATACCGGACCGAAGAGCTCGTAGACGTTTCCTTTCGAGTCTAGAACCTTTGGAAAACTACCCATCGGTTTGAGGGTGTACTGCGTAAATGTGAATTTGCATATCCGAGCCATGGAATGCAAAAGAAGACAGGAGAGTCCAAACGCGACGTTGATTTCGTCCCACTCCACGGCGACGTTTGGTAAACGCCCCAACCGAAAACCGTTAATCGTCCCGAACGCCCCGTCGGTCCAGATGTGGAACGCATCGTTGAACACGTTCGTCTTTTCTAATCGATTGATGTGATTTTGCGCCTGCTCGATTCTCGACAGAATCGAATCCCGTTTCTCCAAGTGCGCGTGCAAATTTTTCTTAAACGTGTGAAACTCTCGCCAATAATGATCCTCCGCTTCATCCAACGCCGCCGCTTTCTTGGCCAAGTTATTCCTCGCCGTCCGAGTCGACGCCAACTCAAGCTTCAAAGCATTGATCGTCTCCATCGCCTCGGCCTCAGACTTTTCTAAATCCTTGACGACATTCGTCAACGCCCCCGGAGCGCTTTCCTCCTCCTCGTTCGCCTCTCTCAACCGTTCCAACGTCTCCTCGTACCTCGCGCACTCCGCCTCCGCCTCGGCCGTTTTCCTTCGCACTTCGCGCAACACGCCCAACGAACACGTCTCGCACAACGGGTGATCCTTCCCGCTCAAATCGCTGGCAACGTCAAAAATCTTAGCCAAAACGCTCGCCTTGACTTCGCACTCGGACGCGTCGCCGTTTGGAAGCATCACGAACGACTCCCCCATCGCACCCGCCCGGTGGTGCGCATCGACGACTCGCGATCGCCCTGGCGGGCTTCGCATGGACCCATCCCCACCGAACCCACCGCCAGGGAGCTGACGCCGACGTTCACGCGTCGCGAGTTCGGGCGCGAGCACGACGAAAGATTCATCCAAACTCGTCGCGTTCGCGTTCGTCGTCGTCGGGCCGACATCGCACGAGAAATCCAACGCGCACGCGCACGCGAGACACCGAAATTCCACACCGCCGGCGTTCGGTGGTCCGTCCCGTCCGACGGCGGCGGCGGCGACGGGTGCCATCGCGAGGCGTGATCTCGCGTCGCTATAACGGTTCGTTCGTTCTGATTTGTATTAAAAAAATCAAAATGTTCTTTCTTCTATTACGCGATTCACGACGACGTCGACTCATCAGAGACGTCCTGATTATTGTCGTCGGCGGCGTTCTCGTCGGATTGCGCGCCGTCGGCATCGTTCGCTGCGGCGAACGCGGCGTCCAAGTCGATGCGATCGAGGACGAGTTTCAAATCGTCGCGTTTTACGAGCGAGAGCGCTTGGGAAATCGACGCTCGAAGTTCGTCGCGATCAATGGCGGCGAATCCGCTCTCGACGTAGAGTTCTCGTGGCCAATCGAACATGTACTTGATGCACGCGTCTTCCGCGGAGGAGGCGTCGCGGACGTGCGTAAAGCTTTCAATCTTGTCGATTTCTTCCGCGGCGGCGGACGCGTCGCGTTGAAGCAGCGCGAGCTTGGCGGCGGCGAGGTAATAGAATGGTGTTTGTGGCTTTGGATCGAGGGCGATGGCCGGATCGAGTTCAATCCTGTTACCGACTCTCGTACCGGCGTCGATCGCCGCGTTGATCTCCTCGGCGCGCTTGACGCGCGCAATCGTGGCGTTTTTGATGCTGTCGAGGTAGCTGTCGCGACCAAAGGACGCGGCTTCGACGTCGCCTCGCTTGACGGATTCAACCAGGACGCGTAAAAACACCTTTGCCGGAAGGACGGCGCCGCTCTCGATGAACGTACGCGTGTACTCCATAGCCAAATCGAAGAGGTTGTAGTTGAACGCGGAACCGATGACGGACGCGGTGGCAAAGTGATGCAAACCAAACTCTTCGCGCGTGGCGTCGTACAACTTGTACGTCGTCTCAAACGGCGCCCTGTATACGCAATAATACGCCTGCTTCATCAACCTCGCCGTGGGCTTGCCTCCAATCAAATAAATGTTCTCCGTCATCCACAACGCCGTGTCGAAATCTTCCAACTCGTGCATTTTTGAGTACAAATCCAAAAAAACGAGCTCGGTCCACTGCTGTCGCACTCCCTTCTCCGACGAATACTTGGCCACCCTAATCGCGTGCATCTTCGCCATCAGGTCCAGCACCGTCTTGATGTCCTCCTTACTCGCAATCTTCGTCGCGATTATACGCATCGCCCTCGAGCTCGGGGTGTACTTGCCACTCTCCACGCGTTTCGTCGCGAGTCGCGCCGCGTCCGCGCACGTCTCGGCGCACGCCAACTCGGCGTCCGACGGGTTCTTCACCAAAAGCGATCGAAGCATCGGCGGATCGCGCGGAACCTCATCCGGGATGACGTACGGCTCTTTTTCCTTCCTCGCTTTACCCGCTTTACCCGCGGCGTCGCCCCCGTCGTCGTCTATCTCTTCAGAGTCTTCTTCTTCAGACGCCGAGCTCGACGTCTCCGTCGCCTCGTCCGGCGCAGTCACCGTCGCGTACCCACACCTCGCTCCGCTCGCCGCGAACCCACCGTGACGCGACAACGCCGACGCCACCTTCCCCGCCGTCCCCTTCGTCGCCACGAACCGTCGTCCACTCTCCTTTCCGTTCGTCAGCCGCCGCGTCGCCTCGGTCGACCCGTCTCGCGTCTCTCTCGCCCTCGTCGCCGCCGTCGTCACCGCGCCACAGCCGACCGCCACCGCCGCCCCGCGACCCCCCACCGAGGTCGTCGATAACGTCCGCGCGGCGTCCACGGCGACCCGCGCCGCGATCGCGTGCACGCGTCGTCGCGGCATCGTTTTTCCTCGCCGCCCGCGCGCGCCGCTACGCGAAAATCAAATCAAAAGCCTTCCGTCGCCGCGCGTGAGGCTTCGCGAAACGACGACGAAGTCGACGACGACGACGACACGGGCGTCGATGACGGCACGACCCGATGTCCGCGCGCGCGTTCCCCCGACGTTCGGAAACCGGTGGGTTCGCTTCGTTCTGGCGTCGACCCGCGACCCGCCGGCCATCCATCCATCCATCCATCCATCCATCGAGTAGGGTTTAGGGTTTAGGGTTTACGGACCCGATCAACAGCCCGTAAAGCCGACTCGAGTGATGGTGAAGCCGAGACTATATAGTGACCCGTGTTTGAAAGTCTCGCCGAGCTGAGCCTCTCTGGCGAGGGGGGAGGACTTCAAATCCTTCGGGGCTTGACGGCCCAGTGGTTCGATTCCACCTGAACGGCGACGACCGACGCGATCGATAGTTTTGTCGAGCGCGGGGGGTCGATTTCGGTTTCGTTTTGGTTTTCGGTTTGGTTTCGCGAAGTTTTTACACCGCCCGACGCGTTCTCACATCTCAATCCGTTCGCACCCGCGGGTGCGACCGCGACGAATCGGAAATCGAATCGACCGGTACGCCGCGAGTCGGTCGCGGCGATGATTCCTCTACGCTACGAGTACTAAAAGTAAACTTAAAAAACAAAAGCTAACACTCCCTCCGCTAAACCCCCGAGACACCGCCCACCCGCCCTACCCGCCGCCGACGACCGCGTCGATCTTCCGCCAAATCGGCATCGCGTACCTCTCGTACACCGGCACCGCATACTTCGCGAGCGCCGGTTCGACGTACCG
>Ga0255780_10000378_pt1 | contig 43620 bp, 16 predicted proteins | sample 071ome_32_FD_179978 | JGI IMG/M metagenome (GOLD analysis project Ga0255780, IMG submission 179978) | Coastal salt marsh microbial communities from the Groves Creek Marsh, Skidaway Island, Georgia - 071405AT metaG (version 2) | ecosystem: Environmental > Aquatic > Marine > Intertidal zone >... | reverse complement strand
CCGCAACAGTTCCTGGGCGCGCTCCGCGAATGTCTGGCCCGAAAACCTCCCCGAGTGTCCCCTTGTTGTGTCTCTCGGCGTCGGTGTTGCCGTGCGTCGCCCGGCGGCCACGTTCGTGCCAAACGTCAAGTCCGAGACGGTGGTGGCAAACCCGAGGGTCCGCGGCACGGGGCTCCTGGGCACGGCCTGCCGCGGATCGACGTGAGCGCCCGGGTCTCTGTCATTCAATGCCATATCGATGCTTTCCGGATCGCCAGCGCTTCCCGGCAACGGCAGGCCGGCCCCGCTGCTCAACAGCTGCGCGCGAAGGCGAGACCGGAGGTCCAATATTTGGGGCGAGACGCACCCCACGGGCGAGGTCAGGTCGACGACAGAAGCCGCGCGGCCGCTCTCTGGTCGCCGGTCGTCCCAAACGACACCTTCGTCGCTGTCCGTGTCCAGCAGCAGCATCCGAGGGCGACGGCGCGGGGGCGCCGACGTCTCTGGGATCTCCTCAATATCCGAACCGGCACTGTCGCCGTCGCCGTCTCCCTCGTCTCCCGTCTCGGAATCCGTATCGATCCGCATCGGCCTCACAGCCCGCGTCGATCGGGTCGATCGGGTCGCTCGCCGCCGCGTTCGCCCGATCGGACTGTCCGTGTCGACGAGGGTCTCGTCCATCAGCCCGTCCCCCCGCCCCGGGGCCCCGCGCCTGGCGGCCTCGCACTGCTGACAGAACCATGCGTCCTCGGGGACAGCATTCAAACCGACACAGAACGTGTGACAGGCCTGGTCGCATCCGTCGCACAGCATCAAGCGGTCCTCGTCCTCCGAGCCGTTGCACACCACGCACCGCACCGACTCGAGCCAGTCGATAAAGTCCCGGTTCTCGAAGATGGCCCGCTGGTCACGCGCCGGCACGACTTCCTCCGCGATCAAGGCACCGTCCGTGCCGACCCTCCGAATGACACCGAAGCGCGAGCGGCAGAACGGGCACCGGCTCTCGATCGAGCTCCACTTCAGGATACATGCGTAGCAAAACGCGTGCACGCAGCTGTCGATGACGCCTCGAGCTTGTTCGACGAGGCTCTCGTGACAGATACCGCACTCGTCGTCGCCATCCTGGGCGTGAAACCGCGGCGCCGGGGTCGCCATTTCAAACGTTGATGGATCGATCTCGAGACGAGCCAAAGCCAACACACAACTCGAGGGATTGGCAACTCCGCGCCCCGAGTGCTTGGTGTCGGCTTACGTATACGCACCGACTCCGAGCGATCCAATGGGTGAAAAACGGTCTGTCGCATGCGACATCCGTTCGCACGGAATTACAGTAAAGCCAAATAACCCGGTTTTGGAGCCTAATCCCTCGATCGCGGTGCGGCCTTGATGATATCGTCGACCCGCAGGATCATTTCGACCGCGTCGCTGGCCGACGCCAGGGCCGTCGACTTGACCTTGAAGCTCTCGTAGATGCCGAGCGCCTTCATATCGCCGGCTCCTCCCGCGACAACGTCCACGCCGACGGTCGACGACGCGTCTGCCGCGTTGGCCGCGCGCATCTGCGAGACGATCTCGGCAAAGTCCAGGCCGGCATTGTCGGCGATGATCTCGGGTATGCGTCGGAGCGCCCGCGCGAACGCCGACATGCACAGCGACTTCTTGGAGCCCACGAGCGCGGCCGCGCGATCAATGTCCGCCGCGGCGGCCACCTCGGCCCAGCCACCGCCGTAGATGACCCGCGTGTCGGCCGCTGTCTGGCTGAGGACGCACAGGGCGTCGTGAAGGGACCGCTCTGCTTCGTCCAGTACGTGCGTGGAGGCACCTCGGAGAACGATGGTGCATGCTTCCCCCAGGGAGCAGCCGCTGAAGTGGATCAGCGTGTCGTCGCCGATCATCATCTCCTCGACGAGATCGCAGTGGCCGAGCTTGACGTTGCTGGGATCGTCAAAGGTCGACGTGATCTCGCCGCCGGTGACGAGCGCCAGCCGCTCGATGCCGTCAAAGTCCGCGTGCTCGATGGCCATGATGCCGGCGTCGGCAAACAGCTCCTCCGGGTAGTTGTAAATGAGCTGCCTGTTGATGAAGATGTCTGCGCCGTGCCCGATGATGGCATCGCACTTTTGCTTCATCTTCTCCTTCTCTGCCAGCTCGATATCAGCCACCTTGGCGAGCGAATCGGCCTTGACGCGCGCGCCGTAGATCTTGACCTTGTCCGAGTCCATCGACGTGTTGGCGACGAGGATCTTGGCGTTCTCGACCCGCTTCGGCTGACCGACTCCGATCCGCTTGTCCAGGATGAATCCCTCGTCCAGGAACGAGTCGCGAATGGTGCCTCCAGGCTTCTTCAGGATCTGGATGGCCTGCAGGTCCGTCGACCCCTTGAGGCGCAGCACAGCATCCACCGCAAGCTCGGCAAAGTGGTCCTTGTCTCCCGTCAGAATCTTGCTGCTCAGCGTCGTGCGCGCAATGTTCAGCAGATCGCGCCGGAGCGCCTCCCTGTCATCGCCATTGTCGAACGAGATGGCCTCGAGGGTCGCGCGCGCAATCGTGGCGGCTTCCCTGAAACCGGCGATGATGACCATGGGGTGGATCTTGCCAACGCGAAAACGAGCGAGGGAGTAAGCGAGGGAGTAAGCGAGGGAGTAAGCGAGGGAGTAAGCGAGGGAGTAAGCGAGGAAATGCGCGAGGGAGTCGTCGTCGGCGTGCGAGGGCCGAGTTAGAGCGTTTGCGTACCTTCTGCATGACGAGCTTCTCGGCCTCACGGAGCAGCTCGCCCGCGAGCACAACCACGGACGTGGTGCCGTCTCCGACCTGTCGAACGATCGCGAGTGGAGTGAGCGTCCGGGGGTTCGAGATCAGGACTTCGGATCAGCATTCATCGCTCGCCAATCCGGTCCCGACGGCCAAAACACCTACCTCGTCGTCCTGCACCTTGCTGATGTCAATCAAGACCTTGGCCGCCGGATTGTCGACGTAGATTGACTTGAGGATCGTCGCACCATCGTTCGTCACGGTCACTTGCGACCCTTTGCTCACGCTCTGCAGAATCTTGTCCATGCCCTGGGGGAGAAAGCGCAAGCGTGAGCGTGAGCGTGAGCGTGAGTGAGAGTGAGAGTGAGATTTGGACATTGGGACATTGGGACATTGGGACATTCGGGCATTCGGACATTCGGACATTCGGACATTCGGACATTCGGACATTGGGACATTCGGACATTCGGGCATTCGGGCATTGGGATATGGGGCGAACGGCGTCGGGCCGCGCGAGCGCTCGCCGGTCGAGTGCGTACCTTGGGGCCGAGCGTCGTCCTGACCAGGTCAGCGATGGCCATGGCGCCCACGAAGGACGAGAGACGGGCATTTTCGCCCTTCTCCTCCACAGCCCCTTGCTGAAGTACGCTTTGCGTAAAGTTACTGGGAACCTGCGACGTTGGACGGGCGAGTCAGTCGGTCGGTCGTGATGGGTCGTCGGCGTTTCGTTCCAGCGGCTGAAACGACGACGAGGGTGGCGCTTGCGTGGGCGTATTCGGCGTCAGGCCACGCATCGTTGTTCTCCCCACGTACCCCAACTTGCCCCATCTATCTGAATGTAACCGTGCGTGAGGGCAGGCGGTAAAACAAGCAATCGAAGGCCGCGGATCGATTCGAATTGTTCTCCGTGGCTGGGCTGCTACAGAGAGGGTGGTCGGTCAGGCCGGTGCTCCGAGGTATTTTCACGACGACTGGCTGAGACGACTGGCTGAGACGACTGGCTGAGACGTGGTCAAGAGATTCGAAATGAACGACGAACCGGAATTGACCCTTGTCGCTCAAAACCAAATCTGCGTGCGTCACGCTCCAGACCCGTTCACGTATCGGGCACTGGCTACCTTATCGACGAGCCAGGGCGGTAGCGAAAGCCTCGTTCGCTCGAGCGAGTCGTCCTGGCCCCTGCGTGATTCTGTTGTTGGCAGACCAGGATGGACACGCTCGCGAAGGCCGACCGGGCCTTGGTCGCCGAGGTGCTGGCCAGCGGCGAGCGCAAGAAGCTCTCGACGAGCTTCTTCGCCAACCTGCAGGAAGCAGAGTCCACAGCGATAGAGCTTTTCCTCAACGAGAGCGAGAACCTGGTCGCGCTGTCGGACGCCGTTGAGCAATGCGATACCATCCTCGGATCGCTTGAAAGCGTGCTGAGCAACTTTGACTCGACACTAGACGCAGCAAGCGATCAGATCTTGGAACACCAGCGTCGGAGCAGCACCCTGTTTGCCGAACTTCGCGACAAGCGGGAGCTCCGGGACCAGGTCCATCTGTTCGTGGAGGCCCTCGTTCTGACCCCCAAACTGATTCGGGATGTCAGCAGTGCGCCCGTCAACGACGAGGCCTTTGCGGCGGCGTTGGGCGAGCTGGATAGAAAGTTTTCGTTCGTCAACGGGAGCCAGCGCGTGCGGGACTCGGCGGCATACAAGGATGTCGCCATTGAGATGGAGCGGCTGCGACTGACGGCCGTGAAGCGGGGCAGAGACTTTGTCTTGCAGAAGATGTACGAGCTGAGGCAGCCGGGCTCCAACATCCAGGCCCAGCAGCAAGTGCTCATCAAGCATCGGCACGTGATCCGGTTCCTCTGGGAGCACGGCAACAATACGTACGCCGAGCTCCGTGCCGAGTACTGCGCCAGCATATCTTCCAGGTTCGTCGACGTCTTCAAGAGCTATTGGGCCAGCCTCGAGGGCATGGAGGCGAGCGACGCCGGCGTGCTCCTGGGCACCGCGACGCAGCAGTCGGGCTACTATTCGTACTTCGAGTCTTTTTTCGAGTCGAAGGACAGCATCCAAGCCGAAAGCGCGCAAGAAGCTTTCTTCCAGCTGAAGGACCGGCTGGCTGACTCTTCCAAGCGGGTGCACGAGCCGCCGCTGATGCCGTCCGAGGGCCGGCGCGGCAAGGAGCCGTTCGAGGCCGTATTTGCGTCCATTTCCCGGCTTCTGGTTGACACGGCCGCGCACGAGTACCTATTCTGCAAGAACTTCTGGCAGAAGGAGGGACGAAGCGTGTTCCGGGACGCCTTCAAGCCGATCCTCGACTTTGTCCACGGGTCGATCAGTGCAGCCCTGCAGGAGCAGGAAGACGTCATCGCCCTTTTGCTGTGCATCAACATCAACAGAGAGCTCTTCTTGGTCATGACCAAGCGGAGTAACCCGGCCCTCGATGACCATTTTGACGCGATCAACATGCTGCTCTGGCCCCGGGCCAAGCTCATCCTGGATCGGCACCTGCAGTCGGTCGTGGAGCTCGGCGCGAGCTCGGCTGTGGACGATAGAAAGCATCGTAATGATGAGATTCTACCGCTCACCAGGCGGTACGCCGCGATGATGGCTTCGGTGCTCGTGATCGCCGAGTTCATCACCGACGGCAACATCTCCCTCAACATCGAGCAGCTCCGCTACTCGGTCCTGGACTATCTGCTCACGGTGAGTCGTAGGTTCACGAAGCGCGGCGAGGGGACAATTTTCCTCCTCCATAACCTCTACCATGTCGTCTCTGTCCTCAAGACCAGCGGTCACGCGCAGAAGGGATTCGACGAGGCGTTCACTCGGGCCCTCGGCCTGTACGTCGACGCCAAGCTCGGCCCATACCTCGAAGTTCCGAAGGAAATGAGCGCCGCGGTGGTGAAAAAGCTGCGGGGGGAGGTTCGGAACGAGCTCGGCGGCGGGGGCCAGGGGGAGCTCGCGGAAGTCGTCGAGAGGACGACCATGTCTAGCCTCTGCGAGCGGTGGAACTCGCTCGTGTCCGGCTTGCCCGATGACGACCGGGGGGGGTTGGCGAGCAGCGCCGAGGTGTTCCGATGGTCATCCGCATAGCAGATTTGCTTACGCGACCCCCCCTCCTACATTTTTCATTGCCCTTTCTGCGAATGTCACAACAGATCGTGTCAGATGGGGCGGGTGGCGGTGCCGACTTGGCGCAGGAAGCCGTCGACGTACAGTGGCAAACGAGTTTCTTCTCGCAACTCGATTCGAAGCACTGGCTCCCTTCCGAGTACAGTTTCGACAAGCGCACGCTCGACATGAAGAAGTTGACGTTTAAGTCGTCATCTGTGACGACCGAGGATGTACAGCAGGCGAAAAGCAGCGGAGGGTATGATTCGATCGACGGGGCCAGCGCCTCCCGTCAACCCCGCTCCGCTCCGAACAACTCACTCGTCCTGTGTTCGCTGCCTCCGTGTAGATGCTGCATCAAGGGCTGTGGAAATGTCCTCTCGAATACGTACTATCGCAAGTACAGGATCTGCGAGGAACACGCCAAGTCGCCCGCGGTGACGGTGGTCGGTGCGTGTTGAGCGACTCGACCGACACGCGCTCGCGTTCACGCTCCCGCTTTGCTCTCACTCGCGCTCGCTCTTTGCTCGTTTGATCGCCAGGAGTCCCCGCCCGTTTCTGCCAAAAGTGCTCTCGCTTCCAAGAGCTCGGGCTCTTCGATGGAAATCGTCGGTCGTGCCGCGCTTCTCTCGAGGCTCACAACAAGCGCAGGCGAGCTAAGCTCTTGAACAAGGACTCCACGTGGAGAGTTTCCAACAAGAAGGAAGCATTGTCTCCGAATCCCTCGCCGACGAGGTCCAAGGCGACTCGCGAGGCCTCGCAGAGGCGCCCAAAGGGTCGTAAGGACTCGGAAATGCTCTGGTACGAGACAGATGACGTGAACAGCGCAGATGGTGCCAAATGGAGAGAATACATCAGCGGTGACAACGGGGCCGAGATGCCTCTGGGCACGGCAGATATGGGCTTGGACATCTTTCTGGATGACGAGAACAATCCCGAGGATCTCCACCCGGCATACAAGACGGAGTTCCTCGAGCAGACGCTCTCGTTCAAGCTCCACGACGCGACTCCCGAAGATCTTCCCTTGAGCCTTCTCAGCGACATCCAGCTTCAGCTTCCCTCGGTTGACGCTGAGATGACTTGGTGCGAGGGTGCTGTCCGGCCGGGCTGCTCGCACGTGTCCTTGCGTATGAGGGTGAAGGAGGGCAAGGACGCCGACAGGCTGAGGAAGATGCATGTAGAGCAGCTGACTGCTGGTCTGGCGAAGACATGGAGCGGTCTCAAGTGTTTGTCCAAGGGCATGGAGGTACAGATGGGCAGTTCGGTGACTCACTTGGGGAGCTCGGGGTCAATGTTCACGCTGAGTGCGCTCCCGGAGCTCAGTGGGTCCCCCAGCCTCCAGGTGGTGCGAAGTGGCCCCCGGGCCGAGTTGGAGGTCGCCATAGAGGACGTCGACCTCGACAACAAGACGTTTGCGGTCTTCTGTCGACAGAACGGCACGTATCTGACCACTTCGGTCGCCTACGACGTCCAGCATGACGGCGATGGGATCAACGTGTGTGGTGACGGTGAGGATAACAGCGACGGCGACGTAGAGGGAGACGACGGCGTCTGGGACGCTCAAGAGGACGATGATGCCTCCATCTGCAGCACTGAGTCGGATCGCTCCGTGTCTGGCGCAAACTCGGTCAGGAGCGAACCGAGCATGATGAGCCAGTTCTCGGTCTTCCGCGGCGAATCCCGTCGTCTCGTGCGCGTTCTCGGGCTCGCTCCTGGATCGTGCGAGCTCGAGTTAATGGTGGACGGCGTGCTCACGCCGCCCATTGCGGTCCTCGTGCTTCCCTCGGACGAGTGCGTCAGCGAGGCGAGGATCATGCTCAAGGGCCTGCCCAAGGGGCAGGTCACGGATTTCATCCGCGATGCCGGCCTCGTGTTGAGGCATGTGTGCACTCCAGAGACGCTTTTGCCGTCCGATCTGCCGATGATCCGGGGCTTGGCCGTCAAGACGTGCGAGTGGGCGATGGAGAGGCGCAGCCTGGAGCTCCTCCGCATCCTTCAGACGGCCCTACCCCCCGAGAACGCGTGCTGCGGTGGCTCGGATCCCACAGTTGACGAGATAGAGGACGCCATGCCGTTGGACTCGAAGCCTGCTGCGCTGAACAAGCTGGAGGAGCTCAACATGGCCTATCCCACCGGGAAGCTGTACGAGTCGTACCAATCGTACGAGATGGAGATGGAGCGCGCCATCGTCAAAGCGCTGTGCGATGGGGTCTCTCGCCTCGGAGTGGAAGAGAAGAAGACGCTCCAAGAGGGGCAGAGCTGGAAGAACATCGCCTTCCAGGTGGTCGCCGGTCTTTGCCTGGTCGGCCTCGCGTGGACCACCTCGACCACCTCGATCTAGTGCTATACACCTCTTGATCTCTTTTTCCAAAAATTGTTGAATGAATGCATAATCTACTGAATATTAACGATCTCGATCTCGAACACGAGCGGTTCGCGCTTGTGATTCTCCAACTGCCGGCCGGTGGCAAACGTCGGCATCGCCGGCTGAAGCCCGCTCCCCGCCAAATATCCGACTTCCGGGGGCACCAGGACCCGCCGTCTTCCACCCTTCTTCATACCCTGTATGGCCTCGACGAGTCCCGGCAGCGTCGATTCGTCCAGCTTGATCTTCACCGCACCCGTTGGTACATCGGCTGGCTGGAAGGAGACTGAATCAATCGTCGAGTAGATGAAGTAGCCATTCGCTCGACGTAGCACATAATCCAGCAGCACGGTATCGCCGGCCCGGGCCTCCCGGTCCCCGGTCCCGGCGATCAGGTTCTGAACAATCACGCCCGAGCCGAGTTTGACGAACTTTGGCATCGACGGGTCCTCCTCTTCCGCGAGGCCAGGGGTCGACCAGTCCCCAGAGTCGCGGGCCTGTGCGGGCTGCATTACGTTCGCGAGCAGTGCCAGAACACAACTCGCAGCTTGTCGCCGGGTCACCTTGGTCGTGGTGGCGCCATCGGCAGCGTGGGTGGCTTGAAGACTTTGGGGCGATTGCCTGTTCCTTCTTCTTGCGCACACGCTGCGTCGCACGTGCGAGACACGGACGCAATTTGTCAATGCCAACAACATCGTCGTCGTGGTGGCATTCAATGTGAGAACGATAAGTGAAGTGAATCGAGTGAAGTGAAGTGTATCGACCGATCGGTCGTCACGGAGTGAGAGAGAGAGAGTCAACGGACACCAAAAACCGGAAATCACGTTCGAGTCCATTCCTTCCTGCCTGCCTATCGTACTCGACCCGTTCGTCTTACGCTGATTTATCGCCCTCTGTACCATGATGAGTGTCGCCTCGCCGCTTGCTTGTTCCCCTCTCTCTCGCCGCCGCCTCGGCCACCCGTGAACTCTGTAGGGTCTACAGGACAAACACGACGACTCGCTCGCCTTGCAGGTTGAATTCATGATGGACATTGGATTCATACGATCCACGGTCGTCGCGACAATGATCGCGTACATTCGCGCTCACACTGGCGCTATCGTCGAACCTGCCGTCTTCGACGACCTTGATCTCCTGTTCTCCTCGCTCGATCTGGATTCGCTGGATGTGATGATGCTCGCCGAGGAGCTGTCTGAAAAGTTGGAGATCGAGATGGAGCTGACTGCGCTCATCGATTACCCGACGGTCGGCCAGCTCACACGACACATCCATGGGCTGCTGGGAGGGGCAGGTGGGGACGGAGCAGGAGGGGGGGGCGACGGAAACGCCCGAGACGTCCGCGATGGAGCCTCGATCGATTCGGCGCGGTATTCAGACGAACGACCGACCGTGTCGATCGTTTGCGCGAAGCACCGGCTCCCACGCGGTGCTTCGGCGGCGGCGGCGGCTTCGGCATCGGCGGCGGTCGGCTCGTTCGCCGATGACACCGTCGTGACCATACCGCTCGAGCGGTGGGACGTGGAAGACGAGATATACGGCGTCCATGGAGTCCGCTTCGGTGCTTTTCTCGAGTCGATCGAAGCGTTCGATCCCACACCGTGGGGCCTCTCCGCCGGGGAATGCGAGCTCATGGACCCGCAGCAGCGCCTCGTGCTAGAGTCGGTCGCAGAGCTGGTTCTCGATGCGACGAGTAGTTCTGGTGGAAAGCCTGCATTTGATCGTGCTGGGGTGTTTGTCGGTGCGTCGGCGAGCGAGTATCAGTCTCTGATCGACCTCCGGGCCCTGGTGCAGACGCTGTCGCCCTACGCGGTCACCGCCGGGGGCATCGGGGTCATTCCTGGTCGTGTCGCGTATCATCTGGGCATGCAAGGTCCCGCCCTTGCGACCGATACGGCGTGCAGCTCGAGCCTCGTCTCCGTCGGCGTCGCCGTTGGCATGATGGAGCGCGGGGCGCTTGCGGCAAGCTTCGCATGTGGGTGCAACGTCATGCTCGATAAAAGGGGGTTCCAACTGTTCCAGGCAGCCAACATGCTTGCAATGGACGGTAGATGCAAAGCCATGGACGCCGCCGGCGACGGATTTTCGAGGGGCGAGGCCGTCACGTCCTTCGCACTCGCCGTCACCGTCGGGCCGGGCGCCAGGGCCAGCGCGGCCGGAGGCGAAGGCGGAAGGGACGGCAACAGCGACGGCGACGATATCCCGATGTGCGTGATACGTAGCGTTTCAATCAATCAAGACGGAAGGAGCAGCCGGTTGACGGCACCAAACGGGCCGGCCCAATCGACACTCATCGCGGACGCGTTGCAGCACGGTGGCATGTTGCCGGGAGACGTCGCCAGCCTCATGCTCCACGGCACCGGGACGCCCCTGGGAGACCCCATCGAAATAGGCGCGGCTCTAAAAATGTTTGCCGCTTCGTTGGAGCAGCAATCCTGCGTTCTGAACCTCAGCGCCGTCAAGACGGTCCACGGGCACAGCGAGGCGGCTGCGGGCGCCGTCTCCCTGGCAGGCGCCGTCCACATGGAGGCTTATCGAGCCACCAACCCGACGCTCCATTTGCGCATAATGAACGAGAATGTCGTTCGACTCTGGGACCACCATGCCATCCAGGTCTCTCGGTCGCCCGGCGGCGTGCCGACCTCGCGTTCTCGCTCGTCCGACAGATGCCGCGCGGTGGGCGTCTCGAGCTTCGCGTCGCAGGGCACGAACTGCCATATCATCATCTCGCACGAACATGCCACGGATTGTCCCACCCATTCGTCCGACGGATCGGTGTCGTCTCGTCGCCCGGTCTCACACGGGCGTATCTCCCATCCGGTCCACCGGCCCGAGGCGCTGCCGTGGGCTCGGCAGTCGATCTGGATCCTCCCGCGACTCTCTTCGCGTCTTCGGCTTACATCGATGACCCATAAGAGAGTCGAATTTGTCCTGAGAGACGAAAGGCGAGGATCCGACATTGTCGGGGACCCGGACTGGTTTCTCAGCTCGCTCGCCGTGGCGGCCAGACGGGGCGTCGAGCTGCTGCGTGACGCGCCGGGGCCGGGTCGCCCGGAGCATCGAGTCTGTATTCTCGGATTGTTCGTCAATGGCGTCGGTCGGGAGACAGATGACTTGCGTCTGATACTCGTCGGCGGTTCGGTCACGGCGTCTGCCGGCTCGACGACGGCCGCCGCGACGGTCGGAGCGCCGATCGGGATCGCCGGGGTTCACGAGCGCCGCCTGCTCGATTCCAGTGGCCTCAAACATCGCATGCTGGGTATCGACGATCGGCACACAGCAACGGTACCCAGCGCCGTCGCCTCCGTCGTGACTGGCGACGCTTCCCGTCCCACGTTCACTTTGGCGCTGGCACGGTCCGCCGGCGCACCGCCGTCCCGACGCGTCTTCAAGTCGGCAGATGCCGCGTTACTGGACGACGACGACAACGGCTGCTGCGGAGACGCGTTCGCCATCTCCCACTTGCCGGGACAGTGCCGGCTGCCCAACCTGGCGCTCGTCGGAACGGTGGTTTTCACAGAGGAAGAGGCCGTCCGGAGCCGGGCAGACTCGAGCGATTCGAGCTCGTCGATGGAGCGTTATCATGTCATGCTGGCGGACGTGCCTGTGTGTCACGTCGGCGATTCCTCCGAGCAGCCACGGGGGGTGTCCATCAACGGCTGCCGGATCTCCTGCCGGCCGCCCCCGCCGACCGCAACGGCGACGAGCCTGGAAGCCGCCAACGTGACGACGGCACTCACGCTGCTGCATCACAGCATCGCTCTCGTGAATAAAACCTCTCTGGAACCACACCCCGGGGTCGTTGCCTCGCTTTGCGCGGGGACAAACGCCCATCACGACCTCGGCTTCCCCAGGCGGCCCTCGGTGCGGGCGTTCGACGTGTCCGTCGACAGTATGGCGCGCTCTGTCGTGCGGGAAATGTCTGACGGCTTCCATTACATGGGATCGCCGACCATAACCTGCGGAGTCCGGTCGGTGAGCTCGCTGGAGCGACGTGCACGTGCACACGACGGCGGCGATTGGCCGCTGCACCCGATGCAGCAGGCACGCCTGGCGACCCAGCCCTCGCAGCCCCTCGTCATTCACGGTGGAACGGGCGGCTTAGGAGAAGCGTTGTGTCAGTGTTTCCGAACGCATCGCGCCCCATTGATCGTCTCGAGCAGATCCGGGCTCATGTCTGGTACCAGTGGAGGCCGCCTCGCGGCCACCGGTCTCCATGATGGGACCCAGTCTGCGGATCTTCTCGTCATCCGGAGGTCCATCTCGGGCCTTCAAGAGGATGATCTCGACTCGAAGGAACATGCACGTCTCAATGTGCGGGAGTTTCGTCTCGTGCTCGCGGCAGGCGTCCTCCGCGACGCCCGCCTCTGCAACCAGACGCCGGCCATGGTTCGCGAGATGCTCGCCCCAAAAGTCCTGGCCGCAGAGCTTGCATTCGGTGCTGCTTCTGGATTTAGGGTCCCAGTGATGGCCGCGTATGCGTTCAGCTCCGTCGCCGCCCTCCTGCATCCGGCCGGCAGCTCGACGTACGGGGCGATCAACGCCGTCATGGAGTCCATCGCGACCAAGACGATGTGCATGGGCATCGAATCCGTTGCGATCCAATGGGGCGCTTGGAGCTCTATCGGCATGGTCTCGACCTCACACAGCGTGGAGCGTGCGATGAGGAAAATGGGCGTGGGCATGATCCGGCCGGTCGATGGCCTCGCCGCGTTCCTCGCACTCTTCGGGCGCCCGCACGCCGACCCGGTGCTCGCGTGCGTGCCCTTCGCGGAACCTCCCGTTGCAGTCCATCGCATCGATCACAGCTATCAGAGCGGTCAGAGCGGTCAGAGCGATCAAAGCGGTCAGAGCGGTCAGAGCGGTCAGAGCCGTCAGAGCGATGACCGAAACGACCGGGAAGGTGTCGTGGAGCGGATCCGCCGAGTCCTCGCCGCCGTGCTCGGTCACCCCATCGACAGTGCGACCGAGTCACTCGTCCATTACGGCGCGGATTCGCTGTGCGCGATTGATATCCAGCAGACTCTATCGAGCGAGTTCGACATAGTCCTGCCGCCGACGGTCCTCTACGACTATCCGACGATCGACGCCATGGCAACGGCCGTTGTCGGCGCCAGTGCCGGGCCGACATGCACCGCGATTCGGCCCGCTGTCCGGCCACCCTCGATGCAAGACACCGTTGTTGGAATCGAGTCCATGACACTGCGCAGTCCGGCCTCGGTCGACGGCGACGTGACGACCGACTGCACGACGGTCGCAGCGTACGAGCGGTGGGACGTCGACGAGCTCGCGACGGATGCTCCCAAGGCGCGTTTCGGCAAATTCCTCTCAGGATATGAGCTGTTTGACGCGGAGTTGTTCCGAATAACTGCGCAGGAGGCCGTCTCGATGGACCCACAGCAGCGGATCCTGCTCGAGGACTCGTTCGCCGTCGCCGGGACGGCGACGCCGACGGACGTCGGGGTCATCGTCGGCATGTCCTTCTGGGACTATTCGACCATCTCCGAGCAGCTCAACGGAGACATGGCGTCCCAGTCACACGCTATGAAGCTCACGGGGAGGAACCTGAGCGTCGCCTCGGGACGCATCAGCTATTCGCACGGGTACCGGGGCCCGGCCATGACGATCGACACGGCGTGCTCTTCGAGCCTCGTCGCCGTTCACATGGCCACGTCCATGCTCGCACACGACACCCCAGCACCTAGCAAGGTGCTCGTAGGGAGTGCGATGCTCTCTCTGGCGCCCGACGTCATGCGAAGCCTGTCGATGGCGTCGATGATCTCGGACGAGGGCCGGTCCCGAACGCTCGATCGGCTGGCCAACGGGTACGGACGTGGTGAGGCCACTGCCGTCCTCGTGATGCGAAACACGTCGCGTGTGACGAGAGACGTGAGACTCGCGGGGGTCGTGGTGGGCTCGGTCGTCAACCAGGACGGCCGCTCAGCGAGCCTCACGGCGCCAAACGGCCCGTCGCAGCTCGACCTGCTTCGCCAAGCGTTCGCCAAGGCGAACGTCCGTCCATTCGACATCCTGCTCCACGAGCTTCATGGGACAGGGACGCCGCTGGGAGATCCGATCGAGATGGCGGCCGTCGCAAAAGCGCAGGAGGGCGGTGGACCGGGCGCCACCCCGTCCCCGGCGATGGTCCTTGCCGCGACAAAAACGGCGTTCGGCCACGCAGAGCCCGCAGCCGGGTGCGTCGGACTGTATTCGATAGTCGGTCAAATGTTCGATCGGGCGAGGCACCCGCTTCTCCACCTCGGCTCGGTCAGCCAGCACGTCGAGCACGTGCTCGCCGGGAGCGACAGGGGGGCAGCAACGGGCCGAGTCCTCGTTCCGTCTCGATCGATAGCACCACTCCCTGAAGGGACTACATCGCCTTCGCTGGCGTCCGATAGTGCCTTTGCGTTCCAAGGGACGAACGCCCACGTGATTGTCGAGTCTGGCGGGTCGGCCGGCGTCGCCAGATGCCTGCCCGCAGAGGTCGCAAACGCCGCCGACCCGAACAGTCCCGTGTATCGAGGCCAGAGGCACTGGTTCGCCGGTATTGTTCACTCCTGGATGCATCCGACGATGCATCTGGACGCTCGACGCAATCCCCATTCCGGGGACGCCATGACGTGGGCGGCGCACCCGGGGCGGCGGGTGATGCATGCAATGCGCCAGCATCGCGTGTTCGGCAAGATCCTGTTGCCTGGCATGGCCATATTCCGCATCATGTCTGATGTGGGTGCATTGACCGTGGCTGGAGAGAGGATCGGGGCGCCCGAACCGCGCTCGTCGGACCTCCCTTTGATCCTCCTGTGCGCGTCGTCCATCCACACGCCCGTGATCCTCGACGATCAGAGCCCGGACGAGCTCACCGTTCGCCTCTCCCGCGGGTCGGGTCGCGTTCGCATATCGAGACATATGGGAGCCGACGATGTTGCATCGGGAGAGATTGCGCTGGCGGCCAGGTCCGCTGCCCGCAGGACCAGGGCCCGGGCGGCGCCGGCCTCGGCCGCGCTCCGGTCGACCCTTCGGACCGCGCTTCGCTCCCTCGAGTCCCTCGTTTCCCCCCACTCCACCAGGAATACAGATTGCATATCGGTCGGATCACTGGCGTGCAGTCCCGACAGCGTTCACGACGAGACCATCACGGAGCCGTCCATCGAGGCCTTGGACTCGTCGACGCACTTGGCGGCGTATCGAGAGTCCCGAGTCGGCTTGCTCGTTTCCGTGCCCGTGAGTTGCGATGCGATGGACATCACATTCCACCGAACTCCTTATTGCAGGCCATCGCGTCGTGCGGCCGCGACCGTATCGTGCAGCGACGACGGCAGCAACCGCGACGGCAAACGCGCACGAGGGTACAACATCCGGTCGCCCGGATATGGAGAGCGCCGCCTTCGGTCTCTCCACTCCAAGGTCATCGGGGCCCCCAGGCGACGGGCCGTGGACCATGTGGCGGAGCAGGTCCAGGTCGGCGAGATCGAGGTTGGCCGCGCCGATGGACGGGTGGCTCTCGGACGGTCGCTCCAGCAACCCGTGGAGCGGTCGCTGGCATTCCACGAGTGTATCAGGGCTTTCCTGATCGAGACTAAATCAATCGCGCCGCCAGCCCGCCGGGATCCGATGCTGGACGGCCAGCTCCGCGTCGCCTCGTGCGAGCTCGGGTGGTCCCTTGCACGGCCGACGGTGATGACGCCCGTTCCCTGTCCGACGACCGCGACGTCGCTGGACATTCGCGACGGATCGCGCTCAGCGCTACATGTGATGGTCGGGGGGACGAGTGGGATCGGTCAGGCGATGGCCGGATGGGCGGCTGCCCGGGAATCGCGCTGGGACGACGCGGCCGGCGCGTTGGCACCAGACCACCTGCTCCTGGTCGGCAGACGGGGAGTCCTTGGCGCCGCGTCCTCCATCTCATTCTTAAAGCGCGGCATGTGTACCGTATCGAGTTTGGACTGCTCGCGTCGGACTGACGCAGGCGCGCTGCTGGGAATGTGCTCGCGGGCCGCCACGCCCAGGTGCGCCCTCGTCCACGCGGCCGGAGTCATCCACGACGAAGCCTTCCTCGCATCCACGTCGCGCGCATGGAGAATAGTATTTGCTCCGAAATACAGCGGTCTGCTTGCGGTGTCGTCGATTGCTGCGGCCATGCCTGTCGAGGACCTGCTCGCCATGTCGACGGCATCCATCGATATCGGCAACCGCGGCCAAGCCAACTACGTGAGCGCAAACCTGGCCATGGAAGGGTTATCTCATGGCTTGAGGCGCTCCGGCATCCCGAGTCAGATTGTTCGCTACGGTCCGTGGAAGGCCGTAGGAATGCTCTCCGGGACGACCCACAGCGGCACAAAGTCAGACTCCCGCGCCTCTGTCACGAAGATCGCTGCACAGCTTTCGCGCATGGGACTGACCCTTATGACGCCTTTGGAGGGCATCCGCGCGACCGTTGACTTCTTGAGGTCGAAGCATGCATGCGCGACGATCGGTCTCGTCGACTGGCCCACGGCAATCGGAAGCGGGAGCGCAAGCGGGCCAGCCGGGGACGTTGTCCGCACGGCGCTCGGCGGCTTGCCAGCTTTCGAGAGCATGTTGACGCGCAATCGTATCCTGAAAACAATCCAGGACATTGCGGGCGACGAGGCCGACTTCTTTGGCCTGGACTCGCTCGCGTCGATGGAAATCAGGAACCGGCTGAGCGCCGCCCTCGCCACGCCGTTGCCGCCGACCCTGTTGTTCGACTACCCGACCGTCGACAAGCTCATGGATCATCTGGTCGCGCGTTTCGTCGTCCCGTCGCCGACGGACGCGGTGGCGCGCTCGGGTGCAGCGGGCGGTGGACTCGCTCGCGATCGACTCGCGCAACTCGCCTCGACGACTCTCCCACCCCTCGAGGCACTCTCCTCCTCAATCCCGACCGTGTATGTGTCGAGAACATCGCAGATGATCCCACACGTCACATCCACGTCGTTTGAAGCTATATCGGGCGTATTCCGCGACAAAGAAAATCTGCAGCGACCCGTGCCGCTCGACCGGTGGGACCAGGACGCCCGCTTCGGAGCCACCGGGCCGCAGTCCGTCTACACCAACTTTGCCGCGTTCGTCGATCGACTCTGGGCGTTCGACGCGGGGTTATTCGGCATGAAGACGCACGAGGTCCTGCACACCGATCCGCAGGCTCGGTGCCTTCTGACCACCGCGGCCACCGCCCTCGGCGGCCAGGGGAGACGGCGCGTTGCCGGGAACTCCGGAGGCGTGTTCGTCGGCTGCATGTTTTACGATTACTTGAGATCCTTCGAGGTGCCCAACAAGGGCTTGGAGTCATCGGTGGTGCTCGGCAACGGGTCGCCCTACCTGAGCGGCCGGCTGGCGTACACCTTTGACCTCGACGGCCCGTGCGTTGGGATAGACACGGCCTGCTCGAGCAGCCTCGTCGCCATTCACAGCGGGCGGACCGAGATTCAGACTGGGTCGATCGGCGAGGCCGTGGTAAGTGGTGCGAACGCCATCATCCTGCCGCAAACGAGCGCGCTGATCTGTCAGCTCGGGGCGCTCTCAAGGACTGGTCGGTGCCTGAGCCTCGACGCGACGGCCGACGGATACGGTCGCGGCGAGGCGTTCGTCACATGCATCCTTTCTCGAGACACGGACGACGAGACATTGGCCGTCCTGCGCGCGACGTCCGTCAACCAGGACGGTCGGAGCATCTCGCTAACGGCGCCAAACGGGCCCAGCCAGGAGCGGCTGATCTTCGCATGCCTGGCGGCAGGCCGAATCCGGCCCGACGATGTGCGGTCCGTCTCCATTCATGGCACGGGGACTCTCCTCGGGGACCCTATCGAGACGCAGGCTCTGTCGAACGCATACATGGACGTTGGCGCCCCGACGGCCGTGCCGGTGACGATCGTCGCCAACAAGGCGTTGCTCGGCCACTGCGAGGGTGCAGCCGGCACGACCGGTCTTCTCAATGCCCTCTGCAGCGCTTACCATCGGCATGCTTACGGTATCCATACGTTGCGTGACACGAACCCGTACCTGGTGCTCGGGGCCCTTGCGCCGCGCCGAGCGAGCGGGCCAGTCCTGCCGCCGGCCCAGGGAACGTCGACCCCCCTCGCGTCTGGAACCAGTTCGTTTGGAATGAGTGGGACCAATGCACACGGTATTGTGACGCCGCACGAGGCGCCCCTTGATGCGGTCCGTGGCCATAGAGGGGCCAGCGTGGACCCGAGGTCGTGCCTGCGGGAGCGGCTGTTCCCGCAGTCGGGGCCGGCCGGTCGGATCGCATTCGTCCCCATGCCTTCGGGTGGACTCCTGCTATTCCACGTGCGCTACACGCAATCACATGCCAGTGACTTATGTGACCATCGCGTACGCGTCGGCTCGGGGGCGGACCCCGTCCGCCCCCTGCTCGCCGCCGCGACGCAGCTCGAGGTCGCCGCCAGCCTCGTGAATGAGCTCGCCTCGGACAGTGGACGCGACGTGCTCCATGGCGTCGCATTCATTCGCCCAGTCATATTCCTTGGAGGCTCGCACGAAACGATGGTAGAGATGGACGTGACGAGGGGCGCGATCTCGCTGTGGGACGGGCTCGAGCGGCGGGGAGCGAGCGGCGCCACTCGCCCGCACGCAGCTGCGTCCGTCGGGCGTGCCGCCAGCTGGGATTCGATGACCATGCAATCGGAACGTCTTCTGAGACGCTTCCCTGCGCTCGTCTTGCCCGCCCGCACGGGCAACATCCGCAACACGGCCGTGGTCCGCCGCCGGGGCGTATGCCGGGGCCTCGCGAGCGCCGCCATAGACGCCTCGCTGCACCTGTCGGTCGTTGGCCAGACGGAGCACCATGAACCCGAGCAGAAAGTTCCTGTATCGTGCGATGCTGTTATGTGGGAGCCCTCGATGCGCTTTACGCCGCCGGAAACGTCGTTGTGGGCGACGGACCACCGGCTGGGCGCCCCGGCGGCGGCGGCATCAGCGGCGTCGACGGCCACGTCGTTTTGCGCGGTCGGCCTCGTCTCTCGTCCGTTCAATAGGCTGAACAAGCTCAAGGGTTGTGTATCATCGTCCGTCTGGACGGCGAGTCTCGTTGATCCGTTGCGTGCGGTCCCCGCCGGGCCGGCCCCGGCGAGGGTCGCCAATGCCGCACGCCCGGCAGCCGCCTTCCGGAGCCTCCGCGCGATCCAGCTCTTGCAGCAGGGCCACGTCGCGGACCTTGAACGCTCCAAGCTTCCATACATGGTCGTTCAGGCGCTCCGACGTGTGCATGCGAACGAAGCCGGCCGTCATGCTGCGGTGGACGACTCCTTCCTTTCCCCGCTCGACGTGCCGCAGACGTCGGTATCGTCGGTATCGTCAGCCGACGTCGCGCTGACGTCGTTGGGCGGCATTGGGTCGCTCGTCGCTCTGTATCAGACGGCGTGGGCGTGCGACGTGCGCGCCTGCTGCAGGACGCAGGCGGGTCGGCGGCGTTTCGAGCGACACCTCGCCAGCCGATCGATCCAGTCGGCCGGGGCGAACGTCACCGTCGTCAACTTCGATCTCGCGCATCGCGAGGACGTCCGAGCATTCGTCGTTCCCTCTGTGGGTATCACGATGCATCATACCGCTGGGACGCTGCGAGACGCGATGATACCCAACGTGACGCGCGCCGACGTGGCTGCGACGCAGGCGCCAAAGTTGCACGTGTTGGAGGGCGTCATCGCAGGTCTCGGCGCGTGCGCCGTGGACTCTATCTGTGCGTTTTCTAGCATAGCATCTATTTTCGGGACGCGTGGACAGGCGACGTACGCGATGGCCAACGCCGCCATGGACGAGCTCGTGACAGCGGCATGGTCGTGTGGCGTGCCGTGCGTTGCCGTCCAGTGGGGCCTCTGGGAGCAGCACGACGCCGGCATGACGGCATCCCTGAGCCATATCGCGACGACGAAACTCGCTTCGCTTGGGTATTTACGCCTGTCGCCGGTGGAGGGTCTCGGGTACCTCGAGCGGTGCCTGGCGGTGGGGTCGCACGGCGGCGCTCCCACCAAGATGGTCTCCAAGATGGACGAGGCGGTCCTCCTGTCCCGCGCCATCGAGGCACCTATTCCAGACGGAGTATCCACTGCGGCATTTGTGAGGAAAATGGATATCGCAGAGGTGCTGCGACGGGTCTTCTACCAGACGGCCAGCGAGGCCGTCGACGAGACGGCGCCCATCCTGCAGCAGGGCCTCGACAGCGTGTCGTCGGTGGAATTCACGCAAGCGCTCGAGAGCGCTGTGGGTTTGCGGTTGCCTCAAACGCTCGTGTACGATTATCCGATGCTCGAGGACATGGTGGCGTACATCCGAGACTCCCTCGGTGACAGTGACAGGGACGGCGACGGCGAAACCGCCCGCGCTACCCTCCCGCTCCCGCGCTCGCGCTCCGTGCCCACGGCATCCTCGGCCCCGGTCAGGCCGCGTATTGCAATTGTATCCGAGTGTTCCAGGTATCCGACGCGGGGGACCGGCGGCCGACACGCGCCATTCGAGGTGGACGGAGCCGCGGTGCTCCGGCGCGCCCCCTTCCATTCGTTCGACTCGTTCGCCTCGGCGTTCGACCACGACGAGCTCTACGCTTTTGACGCTGACCTCTTCCGTCTGGGTCGTGGAGCAGCGCTGTCCATGGATCCCAACATCCGCTGGCTCCTGACGCAGCAGGTCGGCCTGCTGGCGGCCGGCGCCGATGCGGCCGCGTTGGCGATGCCCTCGTCGGATGCGGGCGTCTTCCTGGGATGGATGTGGAGCCATGAGCACAGCGAAGGAATGGAAGTCTCTCCGAATGCCGTGACCTCAACGTCTGCGCCGTTCGCCGTCGGCTACGTGGCCTATCTTATGCAGATGTGCGGCCCGTGCATGCCGGTCGACACCGCCTGTTCGTCGAGCCTCGTCGCCCTTCACCTGGCCAAGGCGGCCATCGAACAAGACGACTGTTCTATGGCAAGTGTGAACGGCATCAATGCGTTCCTCAGCGTCGCGACCTGGTCCAAGATCCAGAGCATCTTGGCCGGGAGCCGGGACGGGCGGTGCAAGACGCTTGACGCCGCCGCCGACGGCTACGGTCGAGGCGAGGCTTTCGTGTCGATGCTGCTCCGCGAGGTGTTCGAACACGATATCGATACATCGCTTGCGATTGTATCTGGGTCGGCCTGCTCGACGGCAGGAAGACGGTCCGCGCTCACCGCGCCCAACGGCCCGGCGCAGACGGCGGTCGTCCAGGAAGCCCTCCGGCGCGCCCAACGGCCCTCCCTCGATGGTGTTGGTTTGCATGGCACAGGAACGGTGCTTGGAGATCCGATCGAGATACGAAGCCTGTTGACGTCGCTACCGACGTCGCAGAGCTTCCACCTCAGCGCGCCCAAGGCGGCCGTCGGCCACACAGAGGGGGCGGCCGGACTGACTAACGTCCTCGCCGCCATCGCCAACGGGTCCCAGCGTCGAGTGGCTCCGTTCCAGAATCTCGTAGCACTGAACAAACTGTTATTCGCCGATCTGCGAGGATTCGTGCCTCGGCAAGCGGGCCCGGCCGTCACGGCCGAGCACCAAAGAACGCGCGCGGTGGGCGGGTGCAGTTCGTTCGGCATGTCCGGGGTCAACGCCCACGTGATTGCCAGCTGCTCCACGTACGATCGAACGCCCGATGGACGTGCCGGCCAGGGATTCGCCAAGAGGGCGCCCGTGTTCGCTCCGTCGGCCGACCGGCACGTGCTCGTCCCCGGATCGATCGGGTCGGCGGCCGGCACGCGTCGTCGACTCGTCACCTGGCACCTCATTCCGTCCATGGACGAGGCCCGTGTTGCGTGGCTGACGGATCACGTCGTTAACGGTCACTCGATCCTTCCAGGGACGTTCTTCCTGGCCATATCCGAGATGGTCTGCGAGGCGCTCCACCAGTCGCCCCACCGGTCGCACGAGACAGACGGCTCGCCCGTCCTCGGCAACACCATCTGGACGCGCTCCGTGCCAGTGCATGACATCATGCAGATTCGCGTGATCACGTCGGACGACGGCATCATCTCGTGCGGATCGGCGTTCGCGACGGTCCCGGGGCTGGCAGCCGCCAGGGCAACGGCCGCCGATGCCCCAGCCGCGGTCGGCGCCTCTACACGGCCTTCGATCCGACCGCTGTCGGGCGTTGTGCGCCCATGCATGCCAATTCAGAGTCATGTGCCTACAGTCATTGCGCGGCTCGGCTCAACGTGTGCGTACACGGGAGACGCTCGGTTTCCGGCCGTCGCTCGGACGGACGCAGCGCTGCACCTCACGGCGACAGCGACAGCGACCGCCGAGGCTGGCCAGCTGTACGTGCCTGTATCGCTCGAGTCATACATTTCCCACAGAAGTCGTCTGTTGGACACGCGTAGACCGCTCGGGAGCTTCGTGTCGGGCATGTGCCCGGCATCGACCGACTCGGGCGACGGGCGACGGGTGGTGGGCGCATGCGCCAGCGAAGACATGGCCCTCGCCGACCTAGTCGGGTCCTCGCTCGGGCCGCATGACCATGGTTCGATCCTTCGAGGTATCCGTGCCGTTGACGGCATCGCCGACACGATTCCCTTCGACGACGTCCATCACGTGGCCGAGCGCGCCGCCGACATGACGTACGTGCTCGAGATGGTCGCTGATGGCTGCGCAGCCTCGGAGCTGTCCATTGATCGCGAGCCGTTGCCGCGATCGCGACTCTCTATATGGACGAGTCCGTCCTCGTTCGCGGCCAACGTGGCCGCCCTCCAAGCCGCGCCCGACGGGCCGGCGGGCCCGTCGGGCGGGGCGCCTGTTGGCCTGGTCCACGTGCCGATCGACGCGTTCAATTGCGATTCGAGGTCGTATGTCAGGGCAAATCGCTTATTGATGGATGTGTATCGCGCAGAGACGGGCAGGGTCGGGTGTGTGCCCGCGGGCAAGCCTCGTGCCGCCGGGCCGTGGGCACCGCCGACGGCGTTCCGGCAGGCCGTCGTCCCCGCACGGCGCGTCCACCGAGACGCCTTTCCCGTCCATCTTCCGACGGCGACAGCGTCGAAGATGCCGGAGACGACGACGATGACCACGGATTCGATGCACCCGGCCGGAGTGCGCGTCAGGGTCCAGTCGGTGGCGCTCAACTTCCGAGATTTCCTCTTGGCCATGGGCCTCTACCCCTCGGCCGTCGACCCCGCCTCCATGGGGAGCGACTTTGCCGGCACGATCGTCGACGTCGGGATCACAATACGCCCCGAGTGCTCTCTCAAGATCGGAGATAGGGTGTTTGGCCAGTCGAAAGGCGTGTTCAAGGACCGCATCAGTGTGGCGGCCGAGCTCGTCGCGCCCGTGCCGAGCGTCGTCACTGCCGAGGAGGCATCGACCCTCTCGACGGTGTTCCTGACGGCCGTTCACTGCATCAAATGCATTGCATGCGTTCACTCCACCGGACAACGTCAGCGGTCGCTGCTGATCCACGCGGCCTCCGGTGGCCTCGGCCTCGCCCTGGCGCAAGTCGCTCGGGCGAGGGGCATGACCGTCCTGGGCACCGCCGGGTCCCCTTTCAAGCGATCGTACGTTCGCAACCAGGGCATCGACGTTGCGTGCAACAGTCGTGATCTCGAGTTTGCAGACATCCTGATCGGCGAGCCCAGCCTCGCTACCCAGGGCGTCGGGGGCGTCGGGGGCGTCGGGGCCGTCGTCAACACGCTGACGTCGCCGGGTATGATCGCCGCCTCCCAGAGTATCCTGGCTCTCGGCGGCCACTTCATCGAGGTTTCCAAGCGTGACATCTTCAGTCACGCCAGGATCCTGCAGGACCGTCCCGACCTGCGGTACCACATCGTGGCCGTCGACATGATGCCGGCCGAGGCGCTGTCGGGCGACCTGACCGAGATTGCCGCCATGCTCGCGCGCGGCGACATTGCGCCGATTCCAGCCACGACATACTCATTGTCTCAAATGTCGCGCGCTATGAGTCGATTCAAGTCGTCCCGCGCGATTGGCAAGACGGTCTGCTCGCGGGCCAGCGAGACGTCCGGCGAAGGGCCCCGGGCGACGTGGCTGGTCACGGGCGGAGCGGGCGCGCTCGGTGCCGTCGCCTCCAGCCTTCTCATTGAGACGGGGAACGTCGAGCTAGTCCTTCCAATCCGTCGTCTGCGCGACTCGGGCACGGGCGATTCGATGGGGGTCGTCAGGTCGGCGTCGGCGTCCGTGGTGAACCTAGTCCTCGCTGACGTCGGTGTGCGGGCCGACTTTGCGTTCCTCGAAACGACCAAGGTACACGGTCTGGTGCATTCGTCAGGCACGCTTCGCGACGGGTTGATTCCGGGTATCAGGAGCACGCGCCCCAGCGACGAGGTGTTTGCAGCAAAATCGGCGCCCATGCTCGGCCACCTCCGGGGCACCAGCGGCACCTTCCTCTCGGCCGCGGAGCTCGTGGTTTCCTTCAGCTCCGTTTCGTCCGTTATTCCCAATCCGGGACAAGGGAACTATGCCTGGGCCAACGCGCTGCTCGATGGCGCGGCGGAAGAAGACGCTCACCGTGGCCGGCGGCACGTCGTCATCAACTGGGGCCCGTGGGCCGGCGGTGGCATGGCCGCGCACCTGGACGAGCGCGCGCTCTCTGGCGTTCGCATGATAGATCCTAAGCTCGGGTCGTTCGTTCTCGAGGGTCTGCTCCGCGGGAACACGCAGCCTGTGGGCGCCCCGACTGGCGCGGCCGTCGGTCGCATCGTGTGCCTGGCAGCGACACCAGCCCGGCGTGCCGAGCTTCTGGGCGGCTCGTCCTCAGGCTCCGAGCGCGATGAAGACACGATGATCGCACTAACGCCAGCAACAGAGGTGCCTGCTTCGTCGTGGGACGTGATCTCCGTGACTTTGGCAATCCAGGGGGTGGTCGCGGGGCTGTTGGACGACGCCAACAGAGACGCCCTGACGACCTCGGTGCCGCTCATGCAGGCCGGTCTGGACTCTCTGGGCTCGATCGAAGTCGTCACCGCGCTCAAGGCTATGTTTGACATCCCATTGTCGCAGACGTTCCCCTTCGATTGCCCCACTATCGACAGCATGGTCGAGCACATCGCGCCGCTGGTGGTGACGGCCGCCCCGGCGGCCTCACCGCCGGCGACTCCGGCCGATCCTGCGGCGACGCCGGCGGCATTCGATCACACGGATGTGTATATATTGGACTGGATGGCCGCGTTGCCGGCCACCCGTCCGGTCCCGTTCGACCGATGGGACCCGGATCGGTCGGCCGGCCCCGCGCCGCCAAGGTTCGGAGGGTTTGTGGACTCGGCCAGCATCGAGCGGTTCGACAACCAGGCATTCGGCGTGTCATTAAAAGAATCAGTGCTGATGGATCCGCAGCATCGCATCCTGCTGATGCAGGTCATGGAGGTGCGCGGCGAGTGCATCCCCCAGACGGCAGTCGCCGTGGGCATCGGTCGCCTCGAGGACCCCTGGCACGTCCTGTATGCCACCGACAGCTTGATTCGCGAGGGCAATGGACTCGTGTCGACGTCCAGAGCCGCGAGCGCGAGCGCCGGAAGGATTTCCTACCACTTTGATTTCCGGGGCGGGTGCCTCGCGATCGACACGGCGTGCTCGAGCTCGCTCGTCGCCCTTCGTGTCCTTTTCGAGACGCTCGCTCGCGGGTCCGACGCCCGCTCGCGCCAGCATGGCATTTTGGGCGGCGTCAATCTGCCAATGAGTCACCAGACGAGTGCCATGTTGGGTGCCAGCGCAATGCTCGCGGCAGACGGACGGTGCAAGACGCTCGACGAGCGCGCCGACGGATACGGTCGGTCCGAGGGGGCCGCCGTCCTCAAGATGAGCAACCAGTTCGACGAGTCCACGACGGCAGGCCAGATGCCGGTCGCTGTGATAGGCGCAGCGGTCAACCAAGACGGCCGGAGCGCGGGGCTGACCGCGCCGAGCGGACCCGCGCAGGAGGCCGTCGTCCGGGCGGCCGTCGCTGGCATCGCGTCCGTCTACGTCGCGGGCATGCACGGAACCGGTACTCCTCTGGGGGATCCGATCGAGGTGAGTTCCTTGCAGCGCGTCTTCAAAGGTATGGAGGGGCAAGCAAAACATGTCACGCTCGTCGCGTCCAAGGCGGCGCTCGGGCACGCCGAGACGGCCTCCGGTATCTTTGGCCTGCTGGCCAACGTACGGATGACTAGCGCGATGACAATAGACGCAATGCCATCATTGAGGACCGTGAATCGCCACGTGTTCATCGATTCGATGGCCGTCCTGAGGCAGCCCGGGCCGTGTGTCGCCGCGGGAGGCCGACACGCGACACCCTACGTGACGTCTTTCGTGAGCGCGTTTGCATTCCAGGGCTCGAACGCATCTGCGGCAGTCTCGAGCTTTCCGTGGGATGGGGGCCCCGCAAGGGCGGCACCGAACTCCCTCTCGACGCTCTCGGCAGTCTCCGTGCTCCCGGCGCTGCCGGCCGGGCATCCGCTCATCACGCACGTACGATTCGACAAGAACGTTGCGTTCGAATGCCGCATTATGCATCCTTCCATGCACCTGTCGGACCACCGGGTGGCCGGGAGCGCCATCTTCCCGGCGTCGGGCTACGTCGAGGTAATGAGCGCGGCCGCCGAGACCATGTCGGGCAGCAGCTCTGGCACCAAGGTCGACGACCTTCGCGTCCCGACATTGGCCAATATCGGGTACAATAAGCCGTACCTCATGGACCCGGCAGACTTTTACCTTGTCTTGGAGGTCGACGTTGTCAGCGGCCGGACGACCGTGTCGGACGCCGTAGACCTTCTCTGCTCGGCGATGGTCGTGAGTAGGACGGTCCCTGTGATGGACTCTATGGTAGGACGGACCGAGTGTTTGCCCGACGAAAGCGGGAACAGGATGGACGGGAACGCTCGTTCGACACGAGGCGCGGCGCTGGCCGCCGTCCGTATCGGGTATGAGGATGTGCCCGCCGTCACCGCCCGCACATCCATGCACGATGGGCATATTGTCCATTGCATGGATAGTAGCTGGCATCTGTGCGCGTTTTTCGTCGCGTTGGAGGAGCGCCAAGATACCGCGCCGGCCCTTCGCATCCCTCGAACGCTCGGGGCCTTCTGTCGCCAGCGGGCCGCCGGGAGTGGTCATCAGACCGTCGACGTGAGCCTCTCCAGACGTTCGTATGGGATGTTCCAGACCATCTCGAGCTATTTCAGTGGGGCAGGCTTGCACTTGGATCGCGTTGTCAAGACCCAGGCCGGGGTGGCCCGGCCGGTGCCGGGGCCAGTGACGGTGCCGGTGTATGCGATGAGATCCCTCACCGCCCAAGTCGTCCAGGAGTCCCCTCGATCTGGGGTTCGCCTCTCCCACTCGACGCATGTGGGCACTTTGCTGAGCGCATTGCAGCTCGGGGTCGTTCCGGACAGCACCCCGGGTCGCCCGAGCGGCCCGAGCGGCCCGACCTGCTCGAGTCGCTCAGACGCCGTCCTCGGTGCCGGCGTGGATGTCGCCGGCTGCATTCAGGACGGGCCCCGCCCGGTCGCGCCGACGCATCTGAAGGACCGGTTGTCAATTGACGCTGTGGGCAGCCGCGTGGATGTCCACAGCCCAGCTGCGGCCATCGATCGAGAGACCACCGTCGTCGTCGCTGGCGGTGCCGGGGCCGTCGGCTCGTTGGTCAGGAAGTTTGTCGCGATGCAAGCTTCTGGTGCTCATGTGGTTTCGGTGTCCCGCACGATCCGAATGAATCGCTCGAATGCTTTGACCGGTTCAGAGGGTTCCAACGGTTTGGACCGCGTCGCGAGGGAGGAGCGTGCGGGACATGCGTCCATGGTGTGCGCCGACGCTGCCCTCGACGGCCTGGATGGCGTCTGCGGGTCGCCTGCCTGCCGTCCACGCAAGATCGCCGTCATCAACGCGGCGGGCGTCCTCATCGATCAGCCGCTCCGAGATGCCGACATGGCATCCGCGCGCGCCGTCTTCGCACCCAAGCACGCCGGCACGGCGGCGCTCGCCCGATCGGCCGGCGCACGCCCCGTGACGTTCCTCCACTGCGGCTCCATCGCCGCGCTGTTTGGTAACGAGGGCCAGGCGTCATATATCATCGCAAATGCCATTATGAACCGTCTGAGTGAGCGACTCTGTGAGCAAGGCGTGCCCTCAGTGGTCGTCCACTTTGGCCCCTTTGCCGGCCTGGGGAGGGGGATGGCCTCCGCGACCGTCCAGCGCACGTTGCAGCGCCGAGGCGTGCCCTTGTTATCTCCCTTCCATGGTCTGTGTGCGTTCAATACTGCTCTTTCGAGTGTTTTGTGCGATCAGGTTTGCGCCTTCGATCACGTGGCGTACTTTGCCACGCTGGCGGCGGGGGATTCTCCGATGACGGCGGCCACGGCGGCGGCGGCGACGGCATCACGGGTTCAGGTTCGTAATGAGCGCGAGCCGGCATTGGTCATCATCTCTAAGATTGTCGACCGTCTCGTCGACGGCGGCTCGTCCGACGGCCTCCTGGCGGCCGGCGCCAAGTTCGTCGACCTGGGCCTGGACAGCCTGGCGGCCGTCGAGTTCGCTGAGGCGCTGCGTCAGGAGTTTGGCATGTCGTTTACAAACACAGTCGTCTTTGATTATCCCACGGTCGACGATCTCGCCACGCACGTCAACGGCATGCGGGCGGGGCGCGGCGACCAGGCAGTGGCCGCCGCCGGGCTCGTGCGGAGTCACGACAAGTCCGACAGTCGCAACCGTCCGGTCGCCATCGTGGCTGCGACGCATCGGTTCCCGAACGGCGGATGGGACGACAGCTGTGGCGTCGGCCGTGGTCCACATGCCTCGACGTCGACTTCGAGGTCGGCGACAACGCGTTGGACCGCGGGCATCGAGATCCAGTCGCTGGTGCCCCCGGCGCGTTGGGACCTGGAAGCGATTTACGCGCCAGCGCAAATGCGCGAGCACATGTACGTACGGGTCGGCGGCTGGCTCGACCGCGTGGACATGTTTGACCACGCGGCGTTTGGCCTGTCACGGGACGAGGGGCTGGCGATGGATCCCCAACTGCGCTTGCTGCTGGAGCTCACCCACGAGCTCACCCACGGGCTCGACCACGGGCCCACCGGAGCTCGTGGAGCAGCCTCTTTGTCGAAGTCGACGAACCTTACGTCGAACTTCGCGGGGTGCATGTATCAGGAGTATCTGGATGGCGTGCTCGGTCCAGCGGGCATGGCAGATACGACGCCGGCAGCAATCACCAGCACGGGCATGTCGTTCCTCGTCGGACGTCTCAGCTACCACTTCAATCTCCGTGGACAGTCTGTGGCATGCGACACGGCATGCTCATCGAGTCTCGTTGCCGTGCACTTGGCTCGTGCTGCCATCCGGGATGGACCCGGTGGGCCCGGGCGGCGGGCCCTCGCACACGGCGTCAACATGATGCTGAGCCCTCAGACGACGTCGCGGATCTGCATGTTGCAGGCATTGTCCCCTGTTGGACGGTGCAAGACTTCGGATGCCTCCGCGGACGGATACGGGCGCAGCGAGAGCGGAATGTCGGTCCTCCTCGGCGGGTGGCCGGACGAGGGCACCGCGGGCGCCGAGGGCACGGGCGAGGCGCTCGCGCATCTCCTGGGTTGCGGCATCGGTCACAACGGGACAACTGGAGGCATTTCTGCGCCTCATGGTCCGTCCCAGACCAGGTTGATCGCCGATGTTTGGGCGGAGGCTGGCGTCGACGTGCTCGGGGCGACCTCTCTCCACGGCACGGGAACCGCTCTGGGAGATCCCATCGAGTTCCAGGCACTTCAAGCCGTCTTGCAGCGACGCTGGAACGCATCCAAGGTGAATCCGGGTATGGATATGGGCATGGATGGGGACGGCTCCACCACCCCGACCCACCCGCCCATGCCGCTGATCGCGACAAAGGCCTGGTGCGGCCACATGGAAGGCACAGCGGGTCTCGTCGGTCTGATGCTGCCCGTCCTGGAAAACAGGACAATCGCTCCCATGGTGCACCTCCGAACGCTGAACGAGCACATCTCTCGGCAGGGGCTGCGTGACGTGTACGTGTCCCGAGGTCGAGGCGGCCGCGGGGGCCGCGGCGGTGGGGTGTCGTCGAGCAGCTTTGGCATGGGTGGCACCAACGCGCACGCAGTCGTTGATGTCGATGTCGATGCCAATGACGACGGTGGCGCTCTTGACATCGGTACTGGGGGCCGCACCCCCATCTACAAGAGGGAGCGGTGCTGGCCGACGGTCGGGCCGGCGCCCGTCGTTGTCCCGCAACGCCTTCTGCAGGCAAATGCTGCAGCCGTTATCCTGGACATTGACGCGCGTCATACGTTCTGGATGCAAGATCACGTCGTCGGGGGAAAACAGTTGGTCGCGGGAGCGACCATGCTCCACGTGATCTCCGACGCAGGTTCCGCCGCCATCGTGCATCATCAGAGCGCGGCGGCAGTCGCTTCAATCGTCTTTGTCACGTCGGTTGAAGTGGCACCGACCATGCGATTGTCTCTATCGCTAGTCTCTAGCTCCGGCTCCGGCTCCAACGCCGACTGCCGTGCCGTCTTTTCGGTCGCCGGCGTCGGGGCGTGTACGGCGTCGTACGCCCGCGTCGCGGACATGGTCGCGGACCGGGCCGGAGAACCGCCCACGTCGTCGCGTCTCCAGGCATTCAGAGCTATTATCATGTCGTCGTCCATCGGGTCCACGGGGCAGCCCGTCTCGCCACCACGAACACGCACCGTTGTCGCGTCGATAGATCGGCGCGTGCACCCGCACCTCAGCTCATTGGCACCGTGCGTCGCGGATGCCTCAATGCATTTGGGCCTTGTGACTGTGGATGAAGGGAGGATCCCGGTGTCGGCCGGGGTGTTCCTCCGGGACACGCTCGATCCGACGACAGGCGTGCCCACAGTGTCGTCCGCGTCGTTCGGGGTCGGCACGGATGCGCACATGGACGCGCGTTCTGAGAAGCCTGACGCGATGCTCTGCGAGGTCCGTTCCAAGCCTCTACGGCTGACGGTGACTCGTCGGCCGATGGTGGACCTTCGCGGGGTCCTCCCGAGCCGGCTGTCTGACTCGGCCGACGTGTCGGTGTCTGCGCCGAAGTCCAAGTCCGAGTCGGAGTCCGGGTTGGTGACGGTGGGACACACCACGAGGCTTCATTCGGCCGGCTGGCAGGGCTTATTTTCGGCCGTGGCACAGACCTTGAGAGACGATGGCGGCTCGAGAATCACCATATCGTCGACGACCTCCATGGGCAAGGCACTGGCGGCGGTCGTCGACAAGGAGCATCCGGAGCGTCTCGCTGGCAACGCGACGACGAGCGAGTTCGTCAGCCTGCCCCTTGGAGACGCTGTTTACAGCGAAACCAATGCTTTCAATGTTGTGACCGGCGCGTTCGGAGGGATCGGAACGGTCGTGGCCGAATGGCTCGCGGCCCAGGGCGCCCCGGCCGTTCTCCTCGGAAGGCGGGTGCGACTCGCACATCCGGGTTCTCAAGGGCCTCGTCTCGCCGTTCTCATGCAGTGCGATACGTCGTCGTCGAGCGATCTTCGCGCCGCGCTCGACAACCTGACCATCGGCACGCTCCATCACGCCGCCGGCACGGTCAAGGACGCGGCAATCGTGCGGACCACGCCGGCAAATGTCCGGGCCGTGGCTGCTCCGAAAGCCTCGGACCCCGTGCGATCTTTCATCGACTTCGGACCGGTGCTCGGCGGAGCGCGCGCGGTGCTGCTCTACTCCTCCATCACTGGAGTCACCGGGAACCGTGGCCAAATTTCCTACGCATACGCCAACGGTCTCCTCAACAGGCTAGCCGAGGTGCACAGTGACCGAGGCATGTCATCGTACAGCATCGCTTGGGGCGCCTGGGCGGGCAAAGGTATGGCAAACGGGCTCGAGCGGGCCCTCGCCGCCAGCGGCGTTGGTGTCCTGCGGCCAGTCGACGGCCTGCGCGTCCTCGAGGACCTGCTGGCGACGCAGATCCTCCACAACCCGATCGTTGTCGCCGGCGTCTTTGACAATGTTGACGCTTTGCTCGCTGGCGGGCACGAGACGCCTGGCTTGGCGCATGGCACGTCGGACGGGCCGGCTGGGTCGGCCGGGCCAATCCCGACGCCATCGTCTTCCGTCGAACTTTCCCCCGTGCCAAGAATGGATCCGGAAGCCATCGAGAGTTTGGTGCGCAGTGTCCTCGAGGACGCCGTCGGAGAGGCCAGCGACGAGTCGATGTCGGCGCTCGACAGCTTGACGACCGTGAGCATATCGGACAAGCTCGCGTCGGGCCTCGGCGTCACCCTCTCTCCGACGCTTTTGTACGACTATCCGACCGTCAACAGCCTCTGTCAGCACTTGGTAGCGATTCAGAGCGTCGCGGACGAGAGGAGGGAGGCCGAGAGGAGGGAGACCGAGGCTAGGGCACCCACCCCCAGCGCCATCACAACGACGAGCCCGAGCGCAAAGACCACCATCGACGTCCCTATCGACAGGCGAGTCAAAAGGTTTGCGCTCCGAGACGGCTATTACTGCTCCCCGCCCGTCGACGTCCTCAACAGCATGGACGACGACGAACTCCGCGCCGTCAACAACCTGGTGATAGGCCGTGAGAAGCACGGATCGGTGCACTTCCTCTCCAGTGTCGACTTGACCCAGGTGGATCTCAAGAGAGAGGTGCACATTGGTCGGCGGGGAATGTCCATGAGCCAGGGTTCCAAGCCTGGCGAGCGCCTAAACCAGCCTGCACTCGCTCGATTTACGGCGCCCCAGCTCAGATCCTCGGCAGTCACTCGGCGCCGCGTCAAGAGCGCGCTCGCCCGGACCCTCCACGAGAGCACGAGGCTCGTGTTCATCGATGAGGACGCGGGGTGCCTCTGGCTGATGATCGAAGACTGGTTCTGATCGACGGTCCATCGGTCGACCGATGGACCGTCGATCGAACTCACTTCTCCTCTAGAGGCGCAGCTGGGGTCTGATCGCCGCTGTACGCTGGCTGTTTTCGAATACCGCGGTCTGGATCGTCGTCGAGTGGTTTCGAAACGACAGGCGGTCCGTCGTCATCCTCAGGCATTTCCCCGCTGCCATGTAACCACATTTGCCACCTTGCGGGTACCGTTGACGCTTCCCCCACGAAGTCCTGCGCGCTCTTGATCCCGTGGTATTTGACCTGGCGAACGGGCGAAGCGCGTAGCGCGAGTGAGAGTCGGGGCGTGCGAAGAGCGAGCGCACGTCGGTCGAGGTCAATACCCACCGTTCGTCGCTCGACAATCTCACCAGCGGCGTTCTTCACGGCCTGAACGTAGAAGACGTTGCCAGCGCTGCGTCCGACCTCGAGTGGCAGCCCCAAAAGCCTGCGGAAGAGCGACCCCATGGTCTCGTCGACGATCGGTTGCGAAAACAAGGCTTCGACTGCCCCGGGAAAGTCTCGCACGTCCCGGCCCTGGAGCTGGAGTGGAGCTGCAGTGCAGCGTCGAAGAGATGGCCAGACTCGTGGTGCGCGATATTCCTCACTCTCCAAGGCAAATTCGTAGTGGTGGCCATGGCCACTTTGTTTTGTGTCTCCAGCGTATACGCGGACTCACGTCGTTCGCTTGTTATTCTATCGCCCCACCAGCTTCCCTAGGTGGTGGTCACGATACAAACACGGTCAACAGGAGCGCGCGGGGATCCCAGCGGGTATATCGAGGCGGCAGGACTCGATCGAATATCGAGTCGCTCGACCACCACCAAAAACACCAGAGGGTCGCACGCCCACCCCATACGTTTCGCCTCGGGTCGACCAGTGACCGGGAGGCCGGATAGATGGTCGCACACGCCAACAAGGATGAGGCTTTGCGTTGCGAAGTCATCTCAAAGCGTGCCCTAGCCGACGGTGACGTGCGCCGCGCCCGCAAGTTTGCGGAAAAGGCCGCCGCCCTCTTCCCACAACTTGAAGGCATCCGAGAGCTCCTCAACCAGATTGATCGAGCAGAGACCGACGACGGGCCGTCGCCGTCGACGCGGACTGCAGACACCGCCGAAACTGCCTCGGCCACGGCGTCGACCGCGCAGAACGGTGGGGCGGCCGCGCAGAACGGCGGGTCGACCGCTTCGAGCCGCCAACGCGGTGCTGCGGCGTCCTCGGATCCCCATGGCCTCGTCAAACTCATCCGGTCGAAGTCATGTCACTACGACGTATTGATGATCTCGAAGACGGCAAACGACGACGAGATCAAACGCGCGTACAGAAAGCTGGCCCTCAAGCTGCACCCAGATAAGAACAAGGCTGAAGGGGCCGATGAAGCATTCAAAAAGGTGAGCAGGGCGTTCTCGGTGCTGTCCAGTGCGGATCAGCGGGCCGCGTACGACAGATACGGCGACACGGATGGGATGCCTGCACGTGGATTCGGCGGGTTCCGCGGCCGGGCGGGACCCCAGTATGCAGCCTCATTTAACGGCATGGAAGTCGACGCCGAGGAACTCTTCAGGATGTTCTTCGGTGGCAACCCGTTCATGGGCGGTGGCTTTGGCGGTGCAACGTTCGGTGGTCGACAGCAGCAGCAGCAACAGCAACAGCGCTATCGGCAACAACAATACCGGCAGCAGCAGCAATACCGACAGCAGGAGCAAAACACCCAGCCGATCCTCAGGCTCTTGATGTCCATCGCGCCGATCGTCATGCTGCTGATCTTCAACCTGTTCTCCGGCTCGGTCCCGGCGTACTCGCTCCAGCAGACGCGCGAATATCCGTTTCCAACGATGACATCGGCCCACAAGGTGCCCTTTTACGTGATGGACAAGAACAAGTTCATGAAGCAGTACCGCCTCGGGAGCCACGAGCGGGTGAGGTTGGAGTACGAGATCGAAGCCACGTTCAAGGAGCAGGTCCAGCGGCGTTGCTACCAGGAGCGCCTTGTCAAGGCGCGCTACGAGAGCTACGGCCAGGCCGACAAGGCCGCGAAAGCGTCCCTGGCTTCTTGCGAGCTTCTCGACGCCACGTTCAAGAAGAAAAGTTGAGGCGCTGGTCGGACTGCGTTACCATATCATGCCATGCCATGGCATTTCATGTCATACTCTCGACGTCAAACATCATTTGTTCCATGTAGTTCCGGGCCATGTCGCCCCCGAACCGTTTCTCCAGGATCTGTCGGGTCTTGTCGTTGCTGAGCTGGCAGGCGCTGTACCTGACGTGGCTCTCGTAGATCTCTCGTTTCCTGTCTACATCACTATCTCCAACTGGCAGGGCAAGTCGGGCGAACTGGAGGTGGAAGTGGACCAAAGCCAGGGTATACTTGAGAAACCTGCCGACGTCTTCGGGGCTCTCGGGCCGCATCTGGATGCAACACTCGGAGAATATCCTCTTGCCCCACTCCGGAATATCGGAGTTTGTCTGAACGCCGTACTTTTGCTGGAGGGTCGCGACGGGCGTGGCGTACATCTTCGGCAGCGACAGGTCCTTGCTCACCGGGCATGCGTCGACGATGGCAAAGGTGGGGCGCCCGTTGTACGCGACGAGGTCTAGGGACAGGATCGGAACGTCAAAGACGTTCCGGGGATACATAACACAATGGAGAACCTGCAGACCTGGCGAACACACGGGCGCAAAGCGCCAAAGATGCGTGAGCGCGCGAGTCGGGGGAGGCGTGCGGCGAGTCCAAACGCCGGCCACCGGACACCGAGTACACACCGTCTTGCTGCACTGCCACCTCGATGTGGAGCTTCCTGAAACAGAACGACTCGTATACCCTGTTCTCGATCTGCATTCTGGGCCAGGCTGCGTCCGTCTTGGCGGGGTCAGGAAGGTTTTGGGCCATGCTGTGCTTGTTCCGGACGTCCATCGTGTCCATGTACATGAAGGGTCCCGATTTATCGTCGACTCTGACCGGTCGCAGGTCGGGAAGGATGTCACGGAAGGCCGCTTCGATCTGCGAGACCAGGAGCTCGATCTGTGGGATGGCCAGGCGGGCCAAGCGCCACGACCCCATCCTCATCAGCTCGGCGACTGCCTGCGCCGTCATGGGCTCGTCCGGGGCATTTGCGGGTTTTGCCGCATTCGGTGGCTCCTGGCCCGACGAGACAAAGTTCCACTCCTCGGAAGAAGGAGAGGAGGAGGAGGAGGCGCGGGGGGCCCTGAGCCCACAGCTGACGGACGACGAGACGGAAGGGGGGCACGGTTCGATGGTCGATCCGATACGCCTCGGGTGCATGAAGCTTCTCTGGGGCACGTTCAGTGCCTGGACCTCCCGCATGCACGGCGAGAGACGCTGACACGACGCCATTCTAAACTTTAAAGTTTACGACGAAATTTCGTCGTTCTGAGGCACCGGCCAAGACTCGTACATAATTGCGTCGCTGCCCAACGTATGCTTCAGGCCATTGTGCATCCCACCGAGAAGCAGGCGACGACGACGACGCAAGAACAGCCCCGAAAACTCCTCCAGGGCGGACATGCACTTGGCTTGCATCCCACCACTGACAGCATGACCAACACACCCGAATTCGAGGCCTTAGGCATTGACGCCAAGCTTTTGCGGGCTCTGCACAAGCGAAAGTACGAGAGACCGACGCCGGTCCAGGCGGCGTGCATCCCCAAGGCGCTGGCGGGAGCGGACATTGTGGCCACCGCGAGGACGGGCGCCGGGAAGACGGTCGCGTACTTGGTTCCGGCGCTGCAACGGCTGCTGGAGCAGGAATCCGCACCCGAGGAGGCGAGAGCAAACCGAGGGAAAACCTCTGCGGGCAAGAAGAGGAAGGCGTTCCAGACGCTGATCCTCGTCCCGACGAAAGAGCTGTGCGAGCAGATCCTTCAGGAAGCCAAGTTGCTGGCGCTGGCGTGCAATGGAGCGATTCGAGTAACGAGTTTGAGCGGCGAGGGCCGAGCGCTGCGCCAGTCCGCGACGACGGCCGGACAGATCGTGGTGGCCACGCCGGGTCGCGTCGCAGAGCTGATAAGCGGTGGGGTGTCGGTCGTGGGCGAACACACGTTTTTTTTGGTGTTGGACGAGGCCGATTTATTGCTAAGCTACGGCTACGAGGAAGACATGGCGGTCATCGCCCCGGCGGTGCCGAGGTCGTGTCAGTGCATGCTGGTGTCGGCGACGACGTCAGAAGACGTGCAAAAGCTGACCAAGTTGGTGCTCACCAACCCGGTGATGCTGGACCTGACGGGCCTCAGTGGTGACGACGGCGAGGGCGGCGATGAAGATGGCGGCGGTGACGCCCGCGTAGACAGCGCAGACGTCGACCACAGAAAGCTGGCTCTACCGTCGTCTTCCGGAAAGCCTGGGTCGCTCTCGGAGATGACTGAGAGGCTGTTGCTGCTGCTGACGTTGCTCAAGTTTGGGCTGGTGGACAACAAGGTGCTCATCTTTGTCAACAGCCCGGATGTGGGCATGCGGGCAAGGCTGTTCCTGGACGCGTTTGGCATCCGGTGCTCGGAGCTGCACGCCGAGATGCCGTTGAACACGAGAAACCACGTCTTGCAGCAGTTCAACCGCGGTCTATTCGATTACCTGATCGCGACGGACGACGTGTACGTGTCGAGCGAGGTGGGCGGCAAGGGGTGCAAGGGCGGCAAGGGGGGCAGGGGGGCCAGGCAGGGGAAGAAGGCCGGCAAAACCAAGAGCGAAGAGGCCGGAGTCACGCGAGGGATCGACTTCCGAGGCGTCAAGACGGTCGTGAACCTCGAGATGCCGCCCAACGTGTCGGCTTACGTGCACCGTGTCGGCCGCACCGGCCGTGCGGGCGAATCTGGCACCGCGGTGACGCTCGTGTCCGGGTCGAACGCCGACGACGGCGATATGAAAGCCGGGATCGAGAAGAGACTTTCCAAGGCCCAGCAGGAGCTCCGGGAGTTTGACAAGATCACCAAGGCGGCCGTCGAGGGACTGCGCTATCGCGCCGAGGACGTGGCGCGGTCCATCACCAAGAGCGTCATCAGGGAGGCCAGGACCAAGGACATCAAGACGGAGCTGATGAACAGCAAGAAGCTCGAAGAGTTCTTCGAGGAGCGTCCGGCCGACTTGCAGCTCATCAAGCACGACCGGTCGGTGGCCTCGACCGCGGCGGGCGCAGCGGCCCCGCATCTGAAGCACGTGCCCGGCTACCTCCGCGACCCGTCCCTTCAAGGCAAGTCGTTCGTGGGCCGTTCAGGCAACGGTTTCTTGCCGTTGCGCAAGCGGCGAAAGACGGACGCCAAGATCGACCCGGTCAAGGGCTTCATGAAGGCCCCCCGCAAGGGCGGCGATGCCGAGCCGACGGCGATGGAGAAGCGAGCGGAGGAGGCCGGCAAGCGCGAGCGGAAGCGGCTCGCCAAGAAAGGCGTGGCGTTGCCAGGACAGGATAGTTTCGTCCACAAGCAGAACGTGCGGAAGAAGAAGAGATAGTGATACTACGAAGACCATTCTGTTAGCTCGATAGGAGACGCACACACATGCGCTCGCTGCGGTGCGTATTCAGAAACAGATACGGATAGGTATAAATAGATAGGTGTACAATGACGCGGCTGTCCGTGTCGGGAGAGAACCGCGGCTGTTGTGTTTGGCTGCACAGTCGGTCACGAACGACGACAAGACGACCGACACGACGGACGACGGCCGTCCGGACGGTGGCGTTCAATCCGAACCCGTACGAGCCGATGGAGAGGGCCATCGGCGTCGTCAACAGGGTGATCAGTATCGGCGAGAAGGCGCAGTGGAAGCAGGAGGAAGGCGGGGACCCGACGACGCAGTCGAGGTGGGTGCAATGGCAGTCGACGACGAGCTGCAGCGTCCCCGTAACAACCGAGGACGAACAATTGCTACGGGACTACCTGGCGTTGCCCACGTCGCAGTACAACTTGCTCGACCCCAAGTATGTCGAGTCGGTCTCGGAAGACACGTTTGTCGTGCGGGTCCCGTTGAGCGACATCGTGGGCGTCGACCTGACGCCAGCCATCTCGATCGTCGCGACGCCCCATCGGCGAGAGGGAACTGTGACGTTCGTCGGGACCGAGGCCACGCTCGGCTCGCCTGCGCTCGATGCCCTGTTCAAACTCAAGGTCACCGCCGTGCTCAGGGGGAAGAAGGCGTCGCTGCAGTCGCGGGTGAACATCACAATGGCACTGAGTGTCCCGCCGCGGCTACGGGTGATTCCCAACCCGCTGCTTGGGTACGCGGGCCGGCTGATCACCAAGTCTGTCCTGATGGCGACCGTCCCAAACTTCTCCAACCTCTTGGTGGCCGACTACGAGCGTTGGGCGTCTTCGAAGGGTTCGCTCCGCCTGAGCGGGGACGGAGATGATGTCGTCGAGGGGGACAACGCGGCTGTCGTGGTTGACGTCGAGGTCGTCCACGAGGGCGGCGAGAGGGAGGAGACCGACCACGGACATCATCATCCTCGGCACTAGGGAAACCAATCAAACTGTTGTTCGTTTAAACGAAATGATACCAAAACTGTTCTGCGGAATGCCCCAGTCAGCCAATCAGCCAATGCGCCAATCAGCTACTTCCCAGGCCCACCCCAGCGGACGATCGCAGCAGCCCACGAGAGACCGGCGCCAAAGCCGGCGAGCCCGAGCACGTCGCCCTTCTTGATGTCGCCGCGCCTGACTGCCTCATCCAGGGCGATGGGGATGGACGCGGCGCTGGTATTTCCGTAGTCGGCGAGGTTGGAGACGACGCGTTCCGGAGGGACCCCGAGGCGGTCGGCCGCCGACGCCAGGATCCGCATGTTCGCCTGGTGCAGCACCAGCCAGTCGAGGTCCTCCTTCTCCATGTTTGCGTCCTTGAGCGCGGCAAGCAGGACCTTCGGCACGGCCCTGACAGCAAACTTGAACACCTCCTGGCCGTTCATAAATAGGTTGTTGTACGCACCTGCGCTCGACGCCTCGTCTCCCTCGGGCTTGTTCCCTTTTCCGGCGAAGGCGCAGTTGAGGTTTTTGAGCCCCTCGCCGTCCGAGTGCATGTCGATGCCCAGCAGGTCGCACGCCTCCCCTTCCTCGGCAGCGCGCAGCAGCACGGCTCCCGAGCCATCCCCGAACAGGACGCACGTGTTCCTGTCCCTCCAGTCGACGTACCTAGAAAGGACATCCGCACCGATAACGAGCACGTTCTTGTACGTCCCACTCCGAATAAACTGGGCGCCGGTCGTGAGCCCCATGACAAAGCCGCTGCATGCCGCCGTCAGGTCGAAGGCGGCGGCCTTCTTCGCCCCGATCGTCGCCTGAACGGTCGTCGCTGACCCAAACAGGTCGTCCGGCGACGACGTCGCCAGGATGATGAGATCGACGTCATCCGGCGAGACGCCGGCCATCTCGAGCGCCTTAGACGCGGCGCGGGACGCGAGCCCCGCGAGCGTCTCGCCCTCGCCCAGGATGTGCCGCTTCTTGATGCCCGTCCGTGTTGTGATCCACTCGTCCGACGTGTCGACGTACTTTTCCAGGTCCTGGTTGGTCAGGACGAGCTTCGGAACGTCCGAGCCCACCCCGGCGATTTGCACGGCAGCATTGGCCTTCAGCGAAGACGATGCGCCATTCCGTGCCCGATACCGCTGATTCGGCAGTCGTGTGATCGAGTCGTGTGATCGAGTCGAGCAAAAGGAGCTCGAAACGAGGCCGAAAGCCGGCATCCTTGACTATCCGGAATGAAATCCGCTATCAGGTAGGTAGCGAGTCCGTCTGGGACCCCGGGGAAAGTCGTCACGATAACGTTATTGGATAGAAGTAGTTGTGAGGGGGAGATCGACGGAAATGCGTGGAGGTGGTGGCATGGATCGGACGGAAGACAGCCATGACAGGGAACAAGGACAATCAATCCATCAAGAGGCGGAGGAAACGGAACCGCACAGCTCAAAATAATGCGCCACGCCCTTGTCCTGCATCGCGGCCTTGGGGTCACCATCGACGCAGCGGAACTTTCCCGAGAATGCCTTCTCGGCGACCACCCCGGTCCACACGAGCTTGCATGGCGGGTCGTCCTCATCGTTCTCGTCGTTCTCGTCGTCCTCGTCGCGCCACTTGATCCGCCGCAGCATCAGGTGTTCGTAGCGCCGCAGCGTCTTCGGGCCGCCCTCGACCACGACGATCGTCATGTCCCGCCCGACGACGCACGTCCCCGTCAGGTGGTTTTCAAACGCGTTGACCTCGATTTTGAAGCGGTTCTGCGACGTTGGTGCGTGGTTGATCCTGTAGACGGCCACCTTAACCTCCTGCAGCGAGTCACCCGGCACGGCGTCCAGGAGCTTTTTCATCTTCTTCTGCCGGCGCTCGGCTGGCGACAGCATCCTCGCCAGGTTCCGGTCCTCGTGGGCCGCGTGCCGCTTGGCCATCTCCTTGGCCACCTTTTTCTCGATCGCGGTGGGGTCGGCCGTCGCGTCCGCCGACAGCACGCGCATCAGGTTACTCAGCTTGACCTTTGGCTTGGGCGGCTCGATCAGGCCCTGCTGGATCAGCTGCTGCTTCTCCTCCTCTCGGGCCAGCCTTCGCTGGGTCCGGAGCTTCTTCACTTCCTTCCGCGTCAGCTTGAGCGGGGCGGGCGCGATGACGGCCTCCTTCACGACGGATTCAAGCTCCTCCGGGTGCTCGACGTAGTGCGTCAGCTTGTCCATGAGGATGGTCTCGTCCAGCACCTTTTCGGGATAGGACTGTTTGTTGACCAGGATCTTGGCGTCCCACCATTCGACGTCGGGCGGCGGCTCCCGGCGCGACGCGACCTGCGCAGCCGGTGCCGACGCGGTGGCGGCCTCCTCCTGCCTTCTCGCCTCCTCCCGCTCGCGCTTGCCCTCTTCGTCCAGGAACTGCAGCGCACGAGTCCGACGTCGGCGGGCGTACGACGCGCCCTCCGGCGCCTGGATGAGCTCGAACGCTGCGCGCTTCCGTTGTGCCGCTTGGGTGCTCGGGGTCGGCTTGGGGGCCTCGGAGTCGGCCCCGGGGGCCGCCTTCTGGGATTTGAGCTCATCGAGCTTGCGCTTCAGGTTTGCCTTCTTCGCGAGGGCTTCCTTAGCCCTGGCGAGCACGTCGCCCGCGGTCTTCTTGCCCGCAGCGGGGGCTGTGCGCGAGTCTGGTGCGGTTGGCTGCATGTCGTCTCTCCCCTTCTTCTTCTTTGCCTGTCGTACCTCGACCTGTCCCGTCGCCTCGCGACCGTGTTGCCGCGTTTGGTCTCTGATACTCGTCCGTGGATGGCTGCCGTGGGGGTGGGACGCGAAGACGAGCGGTTTTTGTCTGACCGGCAAACGATTTTTTCTCGGAGCCTTCTCGCAGTTGCCGGGCTCTCGGTCTCCTTTCCAGCCACCAGGATGAAGGTGGTGACGCCTTCGACCGGTGCGCACACCCGGCGGCGACATCTGGCAAGGTGCCAGGCCACGCCATCGCGGAAGGTCGACGTTGTCCTGTACGTCGATCGACGTCAACCGTCCACGCTCGCGCCCTCCCTCCCTCGCTTCTTCTCACTCGTTCGCGCACCGCCTCCCTCCTCCCCCTTTCACCCCTCCCCATCCTCAGGTCGAGCGGATTCCTCGCGTTCGGCGGACACTGCGGCTTCCTGCAGGCCGTCCTGGACGCCGACCTGGAGGTGGCCGGCGTGATGGGCACCTCGTCGGGCGCCTTGGTCGGCTCGCTCTTCGCGGCCGGGCTCACGCCGCTCGAGATCCTCGCAGAGTTCGCGAGCACAAAACCTATCGAACGAATACGACTAAATAGCAGCCCTTGGCGAGGCATTTTCAACCTGTCGCCCGCCGTCGAACGGTGGGTATTGATCTCACCGACGTGCGCGCGCCCGCCCCGACTCTCTCACTCGCGCTGCGCGCTTCACTCGTTCTCCAGGCTATCGCACCTGGTGCCCGGCGATTTCGCGGACCTCGAGACGCCGTTGGCGGTGGGCGTCGTTTCGGCCAACGGGCGTCAATACGCGGTTATCAATAGCGGAAAGCTTCCCGAGGCCGTCGTGGCCAGCGCGGCCGTCCCCGTGCTCTTTGCGCCGGTTTCCATCCCCGGGCGGGCCGGCACGTACATCGACGGCGGCATCAAGTCCCGGGTCGGGCTCGAGGCGTGGCGAGGGATCGATCGCCTCCATTATCCGGCGGCGATACACGTCGTCGGTCGGTCGTCGCCGTTCAGCGGATCGTCCGTCGTCAGCAGCGGCGAGAGCGATGGCGACCAGAGCGGCGGCGAGGGCGGCAGCGAGGGCGAGCAGGACGAGGGAGCGGCCGACCTCGCCGACGTGGTGATCGTTCACTCGACGCGGAGTAAGAGCTCCCTCTGGAACCTTGACGAGTCCCGGTTGCGCGCGCATTTTGATGCCTCGTACGAGGCAGCGCGTCTCGAGCTCGCGGCGAGTCACGACAAGCTTGCGAGATGATGATGATGATGCGTTCTGGGATGTAAAAGAACTCAAGCGTACGTTTATCTCTAAATATTTGCTCACTGCTGCTTGCACTCGGGGTTCTCGGCGTCGACGGGGACCTTTGCCGGGGCGTCGTCGTCATCGTCGCTCTCGTCCTCGGAGTCGTCGTCCGAGTCGTCGTCGTCGTCGTCGTCGCCCT
>Ga0255780_10000369_pt1 | contig 43940 bp, 42 predicted proteins | sample 071ome_32_FD_179978 | JGI IMG/M metagenome (GOLD analysis project Ga0255780, IMG submission 179978) | Coastal salt marsh microbial communities from the Groves Creek Marsh, Skidaway Island, Georgia - 071405AT metaG (version 2) | ecosystem: Environmental > Aquatic > Marine > Intertidal zone >... | reverse complement strand
CGGCGCTCATCCATGCCCAGCGCTTCCGCGCCGCCGCGGGTGGCCATGCGGAGGGCTTGGTGCGCGGGCAGGGCGGTGGCATCCCCGGCCACGGCCTTGGCCAGAAGGGCGGCAACCTGGAGCTCCCGGAGCATGGAGAGGGCATTGTTGGAAGCCGCGCCGTCTGTGCCCAAAGCGACCCGAAGCCCCGCTTTCAGGAAACGCGCCACGGGGGCAAAGCCGCTCGCCAGCTTGAGGTTCGACTGGGGGCAGTGCACTACGGCAACGTTGTAGCGCTGGAGCCGCTCGAGGTCACCGTCGCTTACCTGGGTAAGGTGTACGGCCTGCAGCCGGGGCGAGAGGAGTCCATAGCGCTCGAGGCTGGCCGTGGGCCGTTCGCCATGGGCTTTCATGGCGTCCTCGACCTCGGCTGCGGTCTCCTGCAGGTGGATCTGCACCGGTAAATCCAGCTCCTCGGCCAGGGTGGCGATGCGAATCATGTGTTCCGGCGCGAGGGCGTAGGTGGAGTGGGGGCCAAAGGCCACCTGGATCTGCTCGCTGTCCCGGTACTCGTCCCGCAGCGCTAAGGTTTTCCGCAGTCCTTCCTCCGCGCCGCTGGCCCAGGCCGTGGGGAATTGGATGAGGGGGCAGCACAGCTGGGCGCGAAGGCCGGCCTTCAGGGCTACGGAGGCGGCCACCTCGGGGAAGAAGTACATGTCGCTGAAGGTGGTGGTGCCGCCCCGAAGCATCTCGGCGGCGGCGAGGGCCGTGCCATCGGCAACGAATTCCGGATCCACGAAGCGCCCTTCGAGGGGCCAGATGCGCTCCTCGAGCCAGGGGCCCAGGGCCATGTCATCGGCAAAGCCCCGGAATAGGCTCATGGCGGCGTGGCCGTGGGCATTGATGAAGCCGGGAAGCAGGGCTTGCTTGGGCAAGGCCTGGCGCGTGGCCTGGGGCCAGCGTGCGGTGAGGGCCTCCTGGGGACCCACGGCGGCGATGCGATCGCCGGCGAGCGCTACCGCCCAGCCCTCGCGGCAAAAGGGCCCCTCATCGGTCATGGGCAGGACCCACTCAGGACAGAGGACGGTGGTGACGGGGGTGGGGGTCCCTTCCGAGCCGGTCATGGCGTGTTTCCTTTTTTGGGGCGCCGAAGTATAGCCCAAAGTGCGGTTTCTTCGCCCGCCAGGACAAGCACTTAGACGACTTTCCGGGGGCCGCTTGGGGGGCGCTTATGGTATGCTTCGTGCTGGCTTTGGGCCTCTCCCGGGAGGGGCTCGTGGGGTCTTCAAGAAATCCTAAGCGAGTATTGAATGTCAGAGCTTGGCAAGGAAGTTTTACCCGTCAATATCGAGGACGAGCTGCGCCAGTCCTACCTCGACTACGCCATGAGTGTCATCGTCGGTCGGGCCCTGCCCGATGTTCGCGACGGGCTGAAACCGGTGCACCGCCGGGTGCTGTTCGCCATGAGCGAACTCAACAACACCTACAACCGCCCTTACATGAAATCGGCACGGGTGGTGGGGGAAGTCATCGGTAAATACCACCCCCACGGGGATTCCGCGGTGTACGACACCATCGTGCGCATGGCTCAGGATTTCTCCATGCGCTACCTGTTGGTGGACGGGCAGGGCAACTTCGGCTCCGTGGACGGCGATCCCCCGGCGGCCATGCGCTACACGGAAGTGCGCATGTCGAAGATGGCCGAGCCGCTCCTCGCGGATCTCGACAAGGAAACGGTGGATTTCGTCGCCAACTATGACGAAACGCTTCACATGCCCTCCGTGTTGCCCACCCGGGTGCCCCACCTCCTTGTGAACGGCTCCTCCGGCATTGCCGTGGGCATGGCGACGAACATCCCGCCCCACAATCTGACGGAAGTGGTCAACGCCTGCATCGCGCTCATCGACGACGACAGCCTGTCCATCGACGATCTCATGAACATCGTCACGGGCCCGGACTTCCCCACGGCGGGCATCATCAATGGCCGCGCAGGCATCGTGCAGGCCTATAAAACCGGCCGCGGTCGCATCTATGTGCGCGCTCGGGCGGAAGTGCTCGTGGATGAGAAGACGAATCGGGAAACGATCCTCATCACCGAACTGCCCTACATGCTGAACAAGGCTCGGCTCATCGAGAAGATCGCCGAGCTGGTGAAGGAAAAGCGTATCGAGGGGATCAGCGAGCTCCGGGACGAGTCGGACAAGGACGGCCTCCGGGTGGTCATTGAGCTACGCCGGGGTGAGTCCGGGGAAGTGGTGTTGAACAACCTCTACGCCCAAACCCAGCTCCAGTCGGTTTTCGGAATAAACTGCGTGGCCCTTGTCGACGGGCAGCCGAAGATCCTCAACCTGAAGGAAATGCTCGAGGCCTTCCTCCGCCACCGCCGGGAGGTCGTCACTCGCCGGACCATTTACCTGCTTCGCAAAGCGCGGGAGCGGGGCCACATTCTGGAAGGGCAGGCCGTGGCCCTGTCCAATATTGATGAGGTCATCGCGCTCATTAAGGCGTCCCCGACGCCGGCGGAGGCGCGAGAAGCCCTCTGCGGCCGGGGCTGGGCCTCGGAAACCGTGGGCCGCCTCCTGTCCCGCACCGGCGCTGAAGCCTGTCGCCCGGATGACCTCGAGCCCCAATACGGGTTCCACGATGGCCAGTACTGGCTATCGCCGCAGCAGGCCCAGGCCATCCTCGATCTCCGCCTGAACCGCCTGACCAGCATGGAGCAGGACAAGCTCATCGAGGAATACGAAGGGCTGCTGGAAGAAATCGCCGGCTACCTCGAGATCCTTCGGGATCGGACCCGCCTCCTCGCCGTCATTCGGGAAGAGCTCGTGGCAATCCTCGAGCAGTATGGAGACGAGCGGCGCACGGAGATTCGCAGCAGCTTCGAAGATCTCACCTACGAAGATCTCATTGAAGAAGAGGACATGGTGGTGACGGTGTCGAACCGGGGCTATGCCAAGGCTCAGCCCCTCACCAGCTATGAAGCTCAGCGCCGGGGGGGGCGCGGAAAGGCCGCCACTTCCGTGAACGAAGAAGATTTCGTTGAGCACCTGCTGGTGGCGAATTCCCACGACACCATTTTGTGCTTTACCAATCGGGGCAAGGTGTACTGGCTGAAGGTGTATCAGTTCCCCCAGGGCTCCCGCACGTCCCGGGGCCGCCCGGTGGTGAACATTCTTCCCCTGGCGGAAAACGAGCGCATCACGACGCTCCTCCCCGTGAAGGAGAACGAAGATCAGGGCTTCATCTTCATGGCCACGGCGAATGGCACGGTGAAAAAGACGCCCATCGATCAGTTCTCTCGACCGCGGTCCGTGGGCCTCATCGCCATCGACCTTGAGGAAGACAACCATCTCGTGCGCGCGGTCTACACCGACGGCACGCGGGACGTCATGCTGCTGACCTCCTCCGGCAAGGCCGTGCGCTTCAAGGAATCGGACGTGCGGGCCATGGGCCGGACGGCGCGGGGGGTCCGCGGGGCGAAGCTTGGCAGCGGCCATCGCATCATCGCCTGCATCGTCCCGGACCCGGGCACCATGATTCTTACAGCCAGCGCTCACGGCTATGGCAAGCGTTCCGAGGTTGAAGACTTCCCCCTCCGGGGCCGGGGCGGGCAGGGGGTCATCGCCATGCAAACCACCGAGCGTAACGGCGACATGGTGGGCGCCGTGCAGGTGGGCGAGGGCGACGAAATTATGCTGATTTCCAACCAGGGCACGCTCGTACGGACCCGGGTGGGGGAAATCTCCGTGCTCGGTCGCAATACGCAGGGGGTTCGCCTCATTAATCTTCGCGACGGCGAGCAGCTGGTGGGCCTTGAGCGCATCGTCGAAACGGAAGAGGACGCAGCTGATAACCAAGAGGAATCTAACGAGTGAACCGCGCTTTTAATTTTTCCGCAGGGCCAGCCGCGCTGCCCACCGCCGTGCTTGAGCGAGCGCAGCGAGAACTCCTGGATTTTCAGGGGACGGGCATGTCCATCATGGAGGTCAGTCACCGCGGATCCACCTTCCTGGCCGTCGCCGAAGCGGCGGAGGCGCGGCTGCGTTCCCTCATGGGTATTTCGGAGGAGTACGCCGTGCTCTTCCTTCAGGGCGGGGCGACCATGCAGTTCTCCGCTGTCCCCCTGAACCTGTCCACCCCGGGGCAGACCGTGGCCTACGTGAACACTGGTGCCTGGTCAAAGAAGGCCATCAAGGAAGCTGGGCGCTACGCGAACGTCGTCGTTTCGGCGAGCAGCGAAGGGGAGAATTTCACCACCATCCCCGAGCGCGCCAGCTGGAACGTGCCGTCCGATGCGGCCTACCTGCACGTGTGTGCCAACGAGACCATCGGCGGCGTGGAATTTCCCGAGGCCCCCGATGCCGGGGGCGTGTCCCTAGTGGGGGATTTCTCCTCAACGATCCTGTCCCGGCCCATCGATGTGAATGCTTGGGACGTGATCTACGCCGGGGCTCAGAAAAACGTGGGGCCCGCGGGGCTGACGCTGGTAATCGTGAAGCGCGAGCTCCTCGATCGCGCCCGCAGCGATATTCCGGCCTTGCTAGCCTGGAAGGGCTTCGCTGACGAAGACTCCATGCTCAATACGCCGCCTACTTTTTCCTGGTACCTCGCCGGGCTCGTTTTCGAGTGGATCGAGCAGGAGGGGGGGCTGGCGGTGATGGCCGAGCGCAACGAGCGCAAGGCGAAGACGCTCTATGCGGCCATCGACGCCTCGGATTTTTACACCGCCCCGGTGGACCAGGCCTACCGGTCCTGGATGAACGTGCCCTTCACCTTGCCCGATCCCGGTCTCGATAAGCCCTTCCTCGCCGGCGCCGAAGCCGCGGGGCTCATGAACCTTAAGGGGCATCGGAGCGTGGGCGGCATGCGGGCCAGCCTCTACAACGCGGTGGGCCAGGACGCGGTGGATGCGCTCGTGGCCTACATGGCCGACTTCGAAGCGAGCCATGGCTAGGGACGAAGGCGCTCAGGAGGCGGAAGCCCTCGCGGCCCTTCGCGCGGAGATCGACCGCCTCGACGGCGAGCTCCTCGAGCGCTTCAATGCTCGGGCCCGGGCTGCGGAGGCCGTGGCCGAGGTCAAGCGCCGCTTTGCCGAACCTGGCGCGGGGGATGGCCTTGCTTTTTACCGCCCCGAGCGGGAAGCGGCGGTGCTGGCGCGGCTTCGCGCGGCGAATCCGGGACCCCTTTCGGACGATGTCATCGCGGGCCTTTTTCGGGAAGTGATGTCCGCCTGCCTGGCCTTGGAAGCCCCGCAGCGGGTGGCCTACCTGGGGCCGGAGGGAACCTTCACGGAACAGGCCGCGGAGCGGCACTTTGGCGCTTTCGCCGATTTCCGCCCCGCCCCCTCCATTACGGAGGTGTTCCGCGCGGTGGAAGCGGGGCAAGCGGACTTCGGCGTCGTCCCCGTGGAGAACTCCACGGAAGGGGTGGTAAATCAGTCCCTCGATGCGCTGCTCTCCACGCCGCTTACCATCGTGGGCGAGCTAGAATTGCCCATTCACCAGCACTTTCTCCTTCACCCTGAGGCCTCCCTCGAGGGGCTCACAGCGGTGTGGTCCCATCCCCAGTCCCTGGCCCAGTGCCGGGGTTGGCTCGATCGACACTGGCCCCAGCTCACCCGCGTGCCTGCGGCCAGCAATGGCGAGGCAGCCGCGCAGGTGGCGAAGAATCCGCAGCTCGCCGCCCTTGCGGGCGATCCCGCGCAGAAACGCTATGGCCTCCGAGCCGAAGCGCGCTGCGTAGAGGATGCCTCGGACAACTGCACTCGCTTCTTCGTGCTGGGCCGGCAAGCCGTGGCGCCCTCCGGAGACGATCGCACGTCGCTGGTGGTGACCACGAAGAACGAGCCCGGCGCGCTTTTGCGCGTCCTCGAGCCCTTTAGTGCCGCAGGGGTGAACCTCCTTCGCGTGGAGTCCCGGCCGGCACGGCTAGGTCAATGGACCTACGCCTTTTTTGTCGATTTAGAAGGGCACCGCGAGGATGACGCGGTGCGAGGAGCCCTGGGCGCCCTCGAGAGGCTCGCCCTGGATTTGCGCGTGCTGGGCTCCTACCCTCGGCCGCAGCGCTAGTCGCAACCACGATCACTCCCATTCCACGGGACCTACAAGGACAGCACTTAGCATGGCAGCACAGGCACTCGACGCCCTTCTTCAGCAGGCTCGCCCGGAAATTCGGGCCATGCATCCCTATGAGCCGGGGAAGCCGGTGGAAACCCTCGAGCGGGAGCTCGGCATTCGGGAAGCCATTAAGCTGGCCAGTAATGAGAACCCCCGCGGCCCCGGGGCGAGCGTACGCGAGGCCCTGGCGCGCGCGGCCTCCGATTTATCCCGCTACCCCGACGGCAGTGCCCACACCTTTCGGGAAAAGCTGGCGGCGCAGCAGGGCCTTCATCCCGATCAGATCCTCCTTGGGAATGGCTCAAATGATGTGCTTGAGCTGATTGCCCGAGTGTTTCTGGCCCCGGGGACGAAGGGGGTGATCGATCAGCACGCCTTCGTGGTTTACCCCCTGGCTATTACGGGGGCCGGGGGCACGGTCTGCGCCGTGCCCTCCAAGGATTATGGCCACGACCTCCCGGCCATGGCCGCTGCCGTGAAAGACGCCACGCGCCTCCTATTTATCGCCAATCCCAATAATCCAACGGGGACCGTGGCCAGCCTCGCCGAGATTGAAAGCCTGCTTCAGGCCGTGCCGTCTCAGGTGCTCGTGGTGGTGGATGAGGCTTACTGCGAGTACCAGCATCCTTCGGCGTCGGGGACGGCCCTGTCCCTGCTGCCTCGCTATCCGAATTTAGTCGTGACCCGGACCTTCTCAAAGATCTACGGCCTGGCGGCGCTTCGTCTTGGCTACGCCGTGGCGGCCCCGGAGATCGTTAGCCTTCTCAATCGCCTCCGCCAGCCCTTCAACGTCAACAGCCTGGCGATGGCTGGGGGGCTCGCAGCCCTTGATGATCACCGCTACGTGGAAGAAAGCCGTCGCCTCAATGCGGAAGGGCTCCAGGCCTTGGAAGGCGCGATGACCGAACGGGCCATCCCCTTTATCCCGAGCGCCGGGAACTTCCTGACCATAGAAGTGGGCGCGGCGAAGGCCTACTACGATGCGCTGCTGCAGGAGGGCGTGATTGTGCGCCCCGTGGCGGGCTATGGCCTCACCCAGCACCTGCGGGTGAGCGTGGGCTTGCCAGAGGAGATGGCCCGCTTCCTCGCAAGTTTCGATCGCGTTCGCGCGCAGCTGGCGGCCTAGGGTTTTGCGGCGGGTCACCATCCTTGGCACGGGGCTCATTGGGGGCTCCATGGCGCAGGGGCTTCGGGCGGCAGGGGGGTGGACGCTGCACGGGGTGGATACGGCAGCGCCGGCCCGCGCCGCGGCGGAGGCCTCCGGGGTCTTTCACGCCCTCACCATGCCGGAAACCCTGGGCCCGGAGGATGTGATTGTCCTCGCTATGCCTACGGCGGCGGCCGCGGCGGTGCTCCCCACCCTCGCGCCGGCCCTGGCGGCGGGGGCGACGGTGACGGACGTGGCCAGCGTCAAGGGGCCCCTTGCGGATGCCCTCGGCGCCCTACCGCCGGCCCTGCAGCGGCAGGTGGTGCTGGGGCACCCCATCGCAGGGTCCGAGCGAAGCGGCATGGCGGCGAGCGATGGTGCTCTGTTTCAAGGGCGACGCGTGGTGCTGACACCGTTCGGGGACACGGCCCCGGAAGCCCTGGGGAAGGTCGAACAGATCTGGAGCGCCCTGGGCGCCGAGATTGAAACCCTGTCCGTTGCGGCGCACGATGCGGTGCTGGCCCGGACCAGCCATCTGCCGCACCTGCTGGCCTTCGCCCTGGTGGACGCCCTCGGCGCCGATCCCCACCGGGAGGCCATTTTCCGCCTCGTGGCCGGGGGCTTTCGGGATTTCACCCGCATTGCGGGCTCCGACCCCACCATGTGGTCTCAGATTTTCACCACCAACGGACCGGCGCTCTTGGAGGCCTTGGATCGCTTTGAGGCGACCCTACGGACCTTCCGCGGGGCCATTGCAGCGGAAGATGGCACCGCGCTTTTCGAGGCCATTGCCCGAGCCCGGGCCACCCGCGATGCCGCCCTAGCGGAGAGTTTTGGAGAAGCCCATGACGCCCCCTAAGGCACCGGTGATCACCGTCGATGGGCCCAGCGGCGCGGGGAAGGGCACGCTATGCGAGGCACTGGCGACGCGCCTCGGCTGGCATTTTCTCGATTCCGGCGCCCTTTATCGGGTGCTGGCCCTTGATGGGCAGCAGGCTGGGGTGGCTCTGGATGATGCGGAAACGCTAGCAGCCCGCGCCCGGTCCCTGGCTTTGCGCTTTGCCCCCGGCGGTGGGGTATGGCTCGGGGATCAGGACGTCTCCCTGGCTATCCGCACCGATGCGGCGGGGCAGGCCGCCTCCCAGGTGGCGGCTTTGCCGCCGGTGCGGGAGGCGCTGTTGGCCCGGCAGCGAGACTTCGCCCAGGCGCCGGGCCTCGTGGCCGACGGACGGGACATGGGCACGGTGGTTTTCCCCGGGGCGCCGCTCAAGATTTTTCTCTCCGCCAGCGCCCCGGCTCGCGCCGAACGTCGCTATAAGCAGTTGATAGAAAAGGGCTTAGATGCTAATCTCCGCGCCCTTTTGGATAGCATTCAGGCCCGGGATGAGCGCGATCAAGCGCGATCTGCCTCCCCGCTGCGCCCGGCGGACGACGCGCTCGTGATTGATTCCACCGCGCTCGCCATTGACGACGTCTTCGGCGCCGTCTGGCACGCCGCCCTTCAGCGGGGCCTCTGGGCCGAAGGCTAAATCTAAGGAAATAGGCCGGCGCCTGCCGGCGTGTGGGCCTAGCCCGCCGTGACCGATCCCAGCCGAGTCACGGGCTAGGCAATTTGAGCAGACAGCACCAGGCTGGAGGTGCTGAGGGCGTAAGCCCGATTTAATGAGGTTCTTACCTAATGAGCGAAAGCTTCGCGGAACTATTTGAGGAAAGCCTAAAGGCCGTCGAGATGGAGCCCGGTGCCATTGTCACGGGGACCATTGTCGACATCGATGAAGATTGGGTGACGGTCCACGCGGGCCTGAAGTCCGAGGGCGTGATTCCCCGGTCCCAGTTCGTCGACGAGAAAGGAAACTTCGAACTGTCCATCGGCGACCAGGTTAAGGTGGCCATGGAAGCCGTGGACGATGGCTTTGGGGAAACCCGCCTGTCCCGGGAGAAGGCCCGTCGCGCTGAAGTTTGGATGGTGCTTGAAGAGGCCTTCGAAGGTGCTAAGAAGATTCCTGGCTTCCTCCAGGGCAAGGTTAAGGGCGGTTTCACCGTCGACATCGACGGCATCCGGGCCTTCCTCCCCGGCTCCCTGGTGGACATGCGCCCCGTGCGCGAAGTGGCCCACCTCGAGGGCAAGGAACTCGAATTCAAGGTTATCAAGCTCGACCAGCGCCGCAACAACGTGGTGGTGTCGCGTCGCGCCGTGCTCGAGGAAGAGAATTCCGTCGAGCGGGAAGCGCTGCTGACCTCCCTCGCCGAGGGCATGGACCTCAAGGGTATCGTCAAGAACCTCACGGATTACGGCGCCTTTGTGGATCTCGGCGGTGTCGACGGTCTGCTCCATATCACCGATATGGCTTGGCGTCGCATCAAGCACCCGAGCGAAATCGTCAATGTGGGCGATGAAATCCGCGTTCGCGTGCTCAAGTTCGACCGGGATCGTCAGCGCGTGTCCCTGGGCCTCAAGCAGCTTGGGGAAGATCCCTGGGTGGAGATCAAGGCCCGTTACCCGGAAAATCACATCGTGGAAGGGAAGGTCACGAACCTCACCGACTACGGCTGCTTCGTGGAAATCGAAGAGGGTGTGGAAGGCCTCGTGCACGTCTCCGAGATGGATTGGACCAACAAGAACATCCATCCCTCGAAGGTTGTGCAGGTGGGCGACGATGTGAAGGTGATGATCCTCGACATCGACGAAGATCGCCGCCGCATCTCCCTCGGCATCAAGCAGACCCAGATGAACCCCTGGGAGCAGTTCTCCGCCAGCTTTGGTAAGGGCGATAAGATCACCGGCACCATCAAGTCCATCACGGACTTCGGGATCTTCATCGGCCTCGACGGCGGCATCGACGGTCTGGTGCACCTCTCCGACATCTCCTGGAACGACACGGGCGAGCAAGCCGTGCGCGATTACCAGAAGGGTCAGGAAGTCACCACCGTGGTGCTGGCCATCGACCCCGAGCGGGAGCGCATCTCCCTAGGCATCAAGCAGCTTGAGGACGACCCCTTCAATGACTACGTGGCCGTCAACGACCGCGGCGCCATTGTCACCGGCACGGTGGTGGAAGTCACGGAGAAGGAGGCCATCATCAAGCTGGCCGAGGAAGTGGAAGGGGTGCTTCGCGCCTCCGAGCTTGCCCAGGAGCGGGTGGAAGATGCCCGGACCGTCCTGAAGGCTGGGGAGGAGGTTGAGGTGAAGATCACCGCCGTCGACCGGAAGAACCGCACCTTGAACCTGTCCGTGAAGGCGAAGGACATCGAGGACGAGCGGGAAGCCATGCGGGAGCACAAGGAGCGCGAGCAGGAAAGCTCCGCGGCAACCACCATTGGCGATCTGATCCGCGAGAAAATGGATCAGCAGGGCAGCTAAGGCCCGGCTACGGCGCCACGCGTCCGCCCGGGCGCGTGGCATCGCCGTTGAGCGTCCCGGAAGCCTATGCTAGCTTCTCTAAGCGATTGATTTTCGTAATGATGAGTGGGCGCCGGGGTTCCCCGGTCCACTATTGGGGTGAGGGGCATGACCAAATCGGAGTTGATCGAGCGCATCGTGGCGCGGCAAAGCCAGCTGTCCAGCAAGGACGTGGAGCTCGCCGTAAAAACCATGATTGAGCAGATGGCGCAAACCCTAGCCCAGGGTGAGCGGATCGAAATCCGCGGTTTTGGCAGCTTCTCTCTTCACTATCGTGCCCCGCGGGTGGGCCGTAACCCCAAGACCGGGGAAGCGGTGGGCCTCAGCGGAAAGCACGTCCCGCATTTCAAGCCCGGGAAGGAACTCCGGGATCGGGTGAACGCTAGCCTCCTCACCCACCCCGAGCCGGCAGCGGAAGCCTAATGCTTCGGGCCCTAGCGGTCCTCACCTACGGGGGCCTAGCCCTTCTTCTCTTACTTCTGGGCGTGCTCCTGGGGATGGATAACTCGGAGGATGTCTCCCTAACCGTCCTCACCTGGGTGAGTCCCTCCGCACCGCTCTTTCTCTGGCTTTGCCTCGTTTTTCTCGCAGGCCTGCTTCTTGGCTATGCGGTGGCTGGGGTGGGAACCCTTCGTGCACGTCTCGCTCTCCGTAAGCTGGCACGCAGCCTTCCCGGCGATCGCTCCCCGTCTTAAGTTGCGGAAGCCGGTGGGCCTAGGCTGACACTCCCTTCCGCGGCGTCCTATCCCTACCCGCGCTTCTTTCGCTCTTTCTCTGCCCTGCCCATGGGAAATCCTAGCGGTCCGCCTCTCGGGGCGTCATTCAAGGATAAGGAGCACTCCTATGCATACAGCACACCCTGCGGGCCCCGCGCTCGCGCGAGCCCTCCTGCTGGGCATGCTTGCCCTTCCCCTGGCCCTGTCTGCCCAGGCAGCAGAGCCAGCGCCCGTGGCGGCGGTGGAGAAGGTCGATATCAATACGGCGGATGAGGCAGCGCTGGCTGCAGCGCTGAAGGGCGTTGGCCTTCGGAAGGCCGCGGCCATTATCGAATACCGAGATCAGCACGGGGGCTTTCGCACCATCGATGAGCTCGCCAATGTTCGCGGTATTGGCCTGAATACGGTCGATCAAAACATTGAACGGCTTACCCTTAGCCAACCTTAAAGCACCAACCTTAAAAGCCGCATGCACTACCGGGGTCCTTCGGGCCCCGGAATTTTTCTTATCTTTAAAAGGCGGTTTTCTCAGCTTTTAGTATTGGTAAGTAGCATTCTCAGGAAAGCGAATTTCCTCTCCTTATTTAAGCAATTATTTAAAGTAAAGCCTTAAAAGGTGCGGTTTACTCAATTCTTTGGCCCTAGGGTATTTGCAATTTAAAAGTATCGGAGTATAAATACGCCTAATCTAACCAGATGGGGGTAGTTGCGTGACCAGCCTTGTCCAACTTCAGAAGAAGCAGGAAGAACTCGAGCGTTTACAGCGCGATATCGAGCGTATGAAAGCCAGCGAAGAAGTTCAGAAGGAGATGGCCTTTATTGAAGACCTGAATCAGCTTCTCGCGAAGTACAACAAAACCGTTGCTGATTTGGCGCCCATGGTGCCGGCCAAGGCCAGCGGTGCTGCTCCGGCTGCGGGCCGCCGTCAGCGCAAGCTCAAAGTTTATGTGAACCCCACTACGGGGGAGAAGATCGAAACCCGGGGTGGTAATCATAAGGTGCTCAAGGCCTGGAAAGCAGAGCACGGTAATGATGCCGTGGAAGGCTGGCTTCAATAAGTTACAGCGCCTTTAAGGCCCCTTGGGGCCTAATAAAAAACCCGGCTTCGCGCCGGGTTTTTTATGCGCGTTTAGAACCGTTTATTTAAAAAACAGTTGCCTGTCGCCGAGCCCGCCGAGGGGAGGAGGGCGGGGAGCCGCGCCCTAGGGTAGGCTTGAAGAGTTTTGAAAAACTCGGAAAGCGCTATGGCTTTGAAGTCTCCCACTCCCTATCACACCCTTGGGTCCCTCGCCCCCGTGGGCGATGTGCAATTGAATTACGTGCTCGAGGGGGACCCCCACAAGCCCCTGCTCGCGCTTATCCCCATGGCGCGCCATAACCTCACCATGTGGGAGCGTTTGATGCCCGATCTGCTCAGCCAGTTTCGCGTGCTGCGCTTTGATATTCGGGGCATGGGGCGGAGCACCGGGGGCGCGCCAGAGGGCTATCGCTTTGAGCAGTACGCCGATGATCTCGCTGGGCTTTTAACGCACTGCGCGTTAGGTTCGGCCATTGTCATGGGGGTGGCCTACGGGGCAAGGACCGCCGCGGCCTTTGCCCTTCGTCATCCTGGGCGCCTGGCGGGTCTCGCGCTGTTTGATGTCTCCCTTGCCCCACCCGTAGATCAGAAGCGTCAGGGCGTGCTCGGGGAGGCCGCTCGTGCAGCCCTAGCGGCGGCGGGGCAGAGCCCGGCGCCGGCGGAGCGCTACTGGCGCTTCTACGAGGATCGCCACAGTGCCGATGCCATGCACCGAGCCCACGAGGGGGCACCGGATCTCACCGAGCCTCTTGGGGCGGTGCAGGCACCGACGCTCATCGCCTGCGGGGCCTACGATGAGAACTTAAAGGAGGCGCAGCGCATTGCGGCCTGGGTGCCCCCGGCCCGTTTCCACCTCATGCCTATGACCGGGCATGGCTCTCCGGTGTATCGACCAGCCTACGTGGCGGCCCTGTTGGCGGCGCACTTTGGGCGGCCCGCATAGGGTCTTCCTCAGGGGCCTCTGGGGCAGGGGTAGCCGTCAGGCCTAGTTCCACCAGGCCCGGTCGCTGTGGGACCGAAGGTCTAGCTCGAAGGTCCAGGTGGAGCGGGGCTGGCGGGCCAGCTGGAGGTAGGTTTCGGCCACGGCCTCGGGACTGATGAGGCCGCCGGCTTCCCCGCCTTTGGCTGCCCGTAGGGCGGCGAAGCGTTCCGGGCCCAGCATCTTTCCCAGCGTATCCGGTGCGTCCACCGCGCCATCGATCACCACGTGAGCCACATGGATGCCCTGGGCCGCATATTCCGCGCTCAGGCTTTGGCAAAGCAGGCGTCGTGCTCCCATGGCCGCCGCATGGGCATGTTGGCCCGGATTCCCGCGCAGCGCCGCCGTGGAGGCGGTCACAAACAAGTTGCCCTGGCCCCGGGCCGCCATGGCGGGCAGCACGGCGTAGGCTGTGCGATAGAGAGACAGGGTCGCCATACGCCAAACGCGCTCGAAGGTTTTGGGGGAGGTGTCCACGAGGGCTCGATCGCCAATCTGCCCGCCGAGGTTGAAGAGGACCGTATCGATGGGGCCGATGGAGGCTTCCGTTTCCTCGATCACCGCCTCGAGATCCTCCGGCGCCGTCGCATCCATAAGCCGCCCCTGGGCCCAGCCTCCGGCGTCTCGAATTTGCGTGACGGCGGCGTCTAGCCCCGCCTGGTCCGTGCGGCGGCACAGCACGGCGCGGTAGCCTGCGGCGGCAAAGCGGGCCGCCGTGGTGGCGCCAATGCCGGCCCCGGCGCCGAGGACCAAAACCACCGGCGCGTCTGCGGTAGAGTTCATGGATCGCTCCCCTAAGGCGAGCCGCTCCAGCGCGGCCCCTAGGGGAGCTTACGGGTTTTCACGGGAGGAGGCTTTCATGCCACGGCTAAAGCAAGCAGGACGGGAGGCGGGGAACCCCTACGCCAATCAGATTTTCGACATGCTTTTTGGCGACCGGGACCCCATAGCGGAACCGGGGACGGCCACGGGCACCCCGGGCAACTGGTGGACGGTCTTTAATATCGTGCCCGACGCCTTTGCGCACACGACGGACGGCTTTCGGTTTTATCGCGACCCCAAGCGGGTCCTGGATGCGCCGCTACGGGAGCTGGGTCAGCTTCGGGCTGGGTACCTCGTGGGGTCCCGTTTTGTTTACTCCCAGCACTGCAAGGCGGCGCGGGACGTGGGGCTTTCGGAAGCACAGATTCAAGGCTGTCGGCACTGGGCCGTGGCCGATTGCTACGACCCCCGGCAGCGGGCGGTCCTGGCCTATACCGATGCCCTGGTGCTGGAGCGGGGGCGAGTAGACGATGGGGTCTTCGATGCCCTTAAGGCCCACCTTTCCGACGAGGAAATCCTGGAATTCACCTACATCACCTGTACCTACATGATGCACGCCATCATGAGCCGGGCTCTGCATCTCGAATACGATGAGATCGAGGATCCGGTGCAGGAGATCGCGGCCCCCAGCGGCGACGCCCAGGACGTCATGGCCATGGTGGATCGCTAGGCTACAGCTGGAGGCGCACCGTGGCCCGGAGCTGGCGGGGTTCGAAGACCTTGAAGTGGAGGTCTTCCACCCCGTCGGAGGCCTCCCGGGGAAGGCGGGAGGCGTAGAAGTAGTCGATGTCGTGGTCCTGGGAATCAAACAGGTTTAGCGCATCCAGCTGGAGGGCGAGCCGCGGCCAGCGCCAGCCTAGGGCGAGACTCACCAGGGTAGAGCCATCGCATTTTTCGCCGTCGTCTTCCCTTAACGGATAGGCGCTGAGGTGACGAAGACGCAGGGTGGAGAAGGGCCCAAGGGCGCCGCCGTAGGTGAGCGTGCCGCTGGCCACGAGGGGCACGGCGCCGGGGATGTGATTGCCCTCCGGCGCGTCGCCCTCGAAGCGGGCATGGGTCCAGGACAGATCTACCTCGAGGCGCCAGCGCGCCGCCGGCTGCCAGAAATTGTTGAACTCTACACCCCAGCGTTCGCTGCCCCGGGTGGCCTCCGTATTCCCCGCATCCCCCACGAAGAGCAGCTCCGATTCGAGGCTTAGGGCCCAAAGGGCTAGGCTGCTGTTCAGGCCGCTCGTGGAAGTGAACTTAAGGCCCAGCTCGCCCCCGGTGCTGGGCACCAAGGGGTCCACGGGGTTGGCCGCTTCACCACTTTGGGGATCGCGCCTAAGAGTCGTGCCCCGGGCGTCGTTGGAATGGAAGCCCCGGCCCAGGCTGAGATAGCCCTCAAGGTTCTCGCGGAAGCTGTAGCTGAGGTTGAATTTGGGGCTGAGGATGGCGTCCTGGCGCGTCCCGCTGTTTTCCATGCTGGCGGCGTCCACGGAAAAACGATAGGCATCGCCCCGAAGCCCCAGCACGGCTCGCCAGCGGGGGGCGAAGGCCCAGCTCATTTCGTAAAAGGCGCCAAGGCTGCCTTCATCCACCGCGTCATCGCGAAACGCGTCGAGCCGTTGGCGCCCTGCGGTGCGGTAGAGGCCCACGTTGTCGATGGCATCGAAGCGCCCTTCCAGGCCCAGGCGATGTTGCCGGTCCCCCGCGTCCCGCCAGCGGTAGCGCAGGGCGCCCCCGGCCACGGTGCGATCGTCGAGCTGCTCGAACTGATCGCCTCGGACCGGATCGTCTAGCCCGTAGGTAAAGTTTGACCATAGGCGCAGGCGGTAATCGATGAGGTAGGCCTCGGCGGTGAGGACGCCCTCGCCCAGGGTTTGGTCGAGGGCCCCGGAGAAGCTGAAGCGATGGGTTCGCCCACCCAGCGCGGGGTCGAGGGAACCGAGCGGGTTCAGGACCCCCGAGGCCACGGCCCGGGCGGGAATTTGATCGGCGCTGCGCCAGCGGTTCTGGTAGCCCCGAAGGCGGAGCGTCCAGCTTCTCTCCTCGCCATCGCTTGCCAGGAAGGCCTCGCCGTTGAGCTTCTCCATCCCTTCCTTTAGGTCCCGCCAGGGGCCGTCGTAACGGGCCCCCTCAAGGGCACCCCCGGCGGCGAGCCCGGGGCGAAGGGTTTGCCCACCCTGCGCGACGAGGCGCTGAAAGCCATTCGCTCCGGCGCCAAGGGTTAGGGAGAGGGGCTGGGCGTCTCGCGTGGAGGTCATGCGCGTGCCCCCGGCGGAGGAAAAGTCTCCCAGTTCCGCGTGGTAGGGGCCCTTCACAAAGGTGAGGCGCTCCAGGGTTTCGGGGATGAGGAAATTGATGTCCGTGTAGCCCTGACCGTGGCCATGGGTGCGAAGGTTGACTGGCATCCCATCGATCCAGGTGGCGAAATCCGTGCCATGGTCCAGGTTAAAGCCGCGGAGGAAAAGCTGGTTCGATTTACCCGCCCCGCTGTGCTGGGTAACAACAACCCCTGGGATCAGCTCAAGGAGATCGCCGGGGCGGAGGAGGGGGCGCAGGGCCAGGTCCTCCGCGCCCACGGCCCCTTCGGACGCCGACCGGGCCAGCCCCAGGAGGGAGGTGCGACGTCCTTCCACTAGGACTTCTTCGAGGGGGCCGGTGGATTCTGCCGCCAAGCCGGGAAGGCTTGCTAAGGCTAGCGCTGCGAACAGAGCCGTGCGCTTCACGGGCGCTCCTCCTAAATTAAAAACGTATTGTTACTTAATAACATAGCGAAGCTGTGACGCGGCGGCTAGCTCCGGGCCAAGGGCTTTGCTAGCGTTCAAGGAGCCCGCGCGGGGTTCACTGACTAAAAAGGAACGTTTCATGGCAGCGTACGATCCCACGAAGGATCCGCGACTCGATCCGCGGCAAGTGCCCTTTCTCCAGCTCCTCGCCATGAACGGGGGTGGGAGCGGTGGCGACGTGGTGGATCGGGAAAGTTTCGTCGCGGCGGCCAACACCCCGGAAGCCCTCGCGGCGATGGAAGCCTTTGCCGGCATGGATGATCTTGCGGCCGTGCCTGCCGAGGGGCTTACGGTGGAAACGTTCGAGATGACCTCTGCGCCCGATGGCAACACCATCAAACTGCTCTACACCCGGCCGGCCACGGACGCGGTGTTGCCCTGCGTCTACTACATCCACGGGGGCGGCATGATGTCCGGGTCGTGCTTCTACGGGCATTACAAAACCTGGGCCAGGCTTCTTGCGAAGCAAGGCCTCGCCGTGCTGATGGTGGATTTCCGAAATTGCTTGACGCCGTCTTCCGCGCCGGAAATTGAGCCCTTCCCCGCGGGGCTGAACGATTGCGTCTCCGGGTTTCATTGGGCTAGGGCCCAGGCCGACGCCCTGAAGATCGACCCGGAGAAGGTGCTCATCGCCGGGGAAAGCGGCGGCGGCAACTTGGCCATTGCCACCACCCTGAAGCTGCTTCAGGACGGGCAGGGGGACGCGGTGCACGGGCTTTATGCCCTTTGCCCGTATATTTCCGGAACCTGGCCCCGGGACGATTTGCCGTCCTCCTCGGAGAACGACGGCATTTTCATTACCGTGGGGAACAACCACGGCGCGGTCGCCTACGGCATTGAAGCCCTGGAGGCCAAGAACCCCCTAGCCTGGCCGGGCTTTGCGACGGAAGCGGACGTGAAGGCCTTTCCGCCGACCATGATTATCGTCAATGAGTGCGACCCGCTACGGGATGAGGGCATTGCGTTCTATCGGCTCTTGCTCCGCGCCGGGGTGAAGGCCCAGTGCCGGCAGGTGATGGGATCGGTGCACGGGGGCGACCTCATGGTGAGTTTGCAAGCGGACATCAGCCGCACCACGGCCCGGGATATGGCGGGTTGGATGCAGGAGTGTGGCGTCGCCTAGCGGCGCCCTAGGTTTAGCGCAGCACGCGGGCCCTAACGCGACAAGAGGACGGCAATGAAAAACCGTGGATTACGCGGGGCCCTGCTGGCCCTGCTTCTAGCGCTCGGCGCAGGTGCCTGGGCGGCGGAAGGCTGGGAGGAGGGGGTGCACTACTTCCGCCTAGCGGAGCCTCAGGCCGTGGAAGTCCCCAGCAAGATCGAGGTGAAGGAATACTTCTGGTACGGCTGTGGCCACTGCTATCACTTCGAACCCCTAGTGAAGGCCTGGAAAGCGGAGCTGCCGGAGGACGTTGCGTTCGTTCAAACGCCCGCCGTGTGGAACCGCATGATGCAGCTGCACGCCCACCTGTTCTACGCCGCGAAGGATCTCGGCGTCTTCGATGCGCTGCACGACGGGTTCTTCCATGCCCTTCAGGAAGAGCGGAACCCCTTAACGGATCCGACGGAAATCGTGAAGCGCTTTAAGAACGCCGGGGCCCCGGAGGCCGAAATTATGGCGACCATTGAAAGTCCAGCGGTGGTGGAGAAGGTTCGCGCGGCAGCGATGGCCATGCAGGCGGCGGAGCTTCAGGGGGTGCCCGGGCTCGTGGTGGCGGGGAAGTATCGCATTGGCGCGGCGGAGGCGGGTTCCCAGGAAGCGATGCTGGAAATCGCCGATTTTCTGATCGAGCAGGAGCGGGCGGCCCCGGGGGGCGCGGAGTAGACAAGGAGGCAGGCGCCATGGAACACGGTCTTGGAAAAGCGCTGCGCGGCGCTGTGCTCGCCGCGGGACTGGCGGGGCTCCTGGGCTGCTCGGCAGAGGCGCCTTCGAAGGCGGAGGAAGGGCCTTCAGGCGCACCCTGGCAGGTCGAGGTCCGCTTTACCGGGGCCTTAAGCGAGGCCCCTCAGGACGGGCGTCTCCTGCTCATGCTGTCGACGAAGGCGGAGGGAGAGCCGCGCTTTCACGTCAACAACAATGCGGATACGCAGCTCATTTTTGGGCAAAACGTTGAGGACTGGGCCCCGGAGACCGCGGTGGTCTTCGATGGCGATGAAGCGAGCTTCCCCCTGCCGTCCCTCGCTGCGGTCCCGCCGGGGACCTATCGGGTCCAGGCGCTGCTGAATCGCTACAAGGACTTCACCCTAAGCAGCGGTAAGACTGTGAGCCTGCCCCCGGACCAGGGCGAAGGGCAGCAGTGGAACCGCAAGCCCGGCAACTTCCTGTCGGCGCCCTTCGAAGTCACCTTGGGCCCCGGGGCGGAGCGCCTTACCGTGGTACTCGACCAAAAAATCGAGCCGGTCACGCCTCCCGAGGACACGCCCTTCGTGAAGCATGTGCGCTTGCGGAGCGAGCGCCTCTCAGAATTTTGGGGCGAGGACGTCTATCTGGGCGCGAACGTGTTGCTGCCAAAGGATTTTGCCGAGCATCCGGAAGCCCGCTTCCCCCTTATGGTGTTTCATGGCCACTTCCCGCGCACCATCGGCGATTTTCGCACCGAGCCCCCGGATCCGGATCTTGAGCCCGATTACAGCGCCCGCTTCAAGCTTGCGGGCTACAACCGCATCCAGCAGCAGGAGGCCTACAACAACTACCGGCGCTGGATTTCCGACGACTTCCCCCGCTTTCTGGTCGTGGAGATTCAGCACCCCACGCCCTATTACGACGATTCCTACGCGGTGAATTCCGCAAGCCAAGGACCCTATGGGGATGCGATCAACTACGAGCTGATTCCCTACATCGAAGAAACCTTCCAGGGCCTGGGGGAAGGGTGGGCGCGCTTCACCTACGGGGGCTCCACGGGGGGCTGGGAGGCCATGGCAACCCAGCTGTTCTACCCCGAGCATTTCAACGGGGCGTTCATCGCGTGCCCCGATCCCATCGATTTCCGCGCCTACCTCACCATGAACATCTACGAGGACAAAAACGCCTATTTCTACGAGAGCCAATTTCAGCGGCTCCCCCGACCGGGCCATCGCGACTACCTGGGCAACGTTCACGCCAGCATCGAGGACTACAACCGGCTCGAGCAGGTGCTTGGGGATCGGAACCGGTCCGGGCAGCAGTTCGATATTTGGGAGGCCACGTTCTCGCCCATGGATGAGGACGGCTATCCGAAGGACCTGTGGGATCCGCAAACCGGCGAGATCGACCCCGAGGTGGCCGCCTACTGGCGCGAGCATTTCGATTTGTCCCACATCCTTCAGCGGGACTGGGCCACGCTCGGGCCGAAGGTGGAGGGCAAGCTCCATATCTACACGGGGGATATGGATAACTACTACCTCAACAACGCGGTCTATTTGGTCGAGGACTTTCTGAAGCAGACCTCGGAACCTTACTACGGCGGCGAAGTGGACTACGGCGATCGCGCCGAGCACTGCTGGAATGGGGATCAGGAGAACGGTAATCACCTCTCCCGCCTGCGCTACAACTACATGTATCTACCTAAGATCCTCGAGCGTATCGAGCAGACCGCTCCGCCGGGCGCGGATTTGAGCAGCTGGCGCTACTAAGGGCCTAGCCGCGCCTCCCTAGCGATCTGGCGGCAGCGCCCGCTGTCGGGCCTCGGCGGTGGCAAGCTGAGCCGGGGAGTGGCGCTCGTGCACCAGCGCCAGGGCGTCCCGTTCCAGTTCCGGATGGGCAGCCAGCACCGCTTCCCAGGGCGTCCCTGGTGGCATGAGTGTTAGGCGTTCCTGGACGAGTTCAAGTAGCGCATGGGTGAGGGTGGCGTGGAATTTCTCCGGCGCGCCAAGGTAGGTCGCGTAGCGCTGGATTCGTCTCGGTAGGGTTGTTGCGGTGGTCTCGAAGCCCTGGGCCTGCAGGTGAAGGAGAGCGAGGCGCAGATGGCCCCGATGGTTGAACAAGGCGGGGTTGAGGGTGCAGGTCTCAAAGGCCGCCAGAAAGGCCTCATCGTCGGTGCGCATGGTTGCGTCGCTCCCGAAACAAAAAGGGCGCTGCCCCGGGGGGTAGCGCCCTTTCGCATGTTTGGCTCCGCCTGCTGGGCTCGAACCAGCGACCCGCTGATTAACAGTCAGCTGCTCTACCAACTGAGCTAAGGCGGAATTCCCGACGCAGGCGTCGAGAGGGGGCAAGTGTAGTGCCGCGGCGCGGATTTGCAAGGCCTTCGGGCTGATTCTTTGCGGCGGTGCTACCATGGTTCGCTTACCCAGGCAGTGAGGCACAGGCAGTGAAAAGCGGCGGCGCCTTCGAGCTCAAAAGCGATTACACCCCGGCGGGGGATCAGCCCGGCGCTATCGAGGCCATGGTCACGGGGCTGCGCCAGGGCCTGGCCCACCAGACCCTGCTCGGGGTCACGGGCTCGGGGAAGACCTTCAGCATCGCGAACGTGGTGGCCGAGGTGAATCGTCCGACGCTGGTCATGGCGCCAAATAAGACCCTGGCGGCCCAGCTCTATGGGGAGTTCAAGGCGTTCTTTCCGAACAATGCGGTGGAGTATTTCGTTTCCTACTACGACTACTACCAGCCTGAGGCCTACGTGCCGGCCTCGGACACCTATATTGAAAAAGACTCTTCGATTAACGATCACATTGAGCAGATGCGCCTCTCGGCCACTAAGGCCCTCCTCGAGCGGCGGGATGTGCTCCTCGTGGCCTCCGTATCTTCCATCTATGGTCTCGGGGATCCGGCTTCCTACCTGAAAATGGTGCTTCATCTCGATCGCGGGGATCGCCTGGAGCAGCGCTCCCTGCTTCGGCGTCTTGCTGATATGCAGTACACCCGAAACGATATCGACTTTGCCCGGGGCACCTATCGGGTGCGCGGGGACGTGATTGATATCCATCCGGCGGAAAGCGACCGGGAAGGGCTCCGGGTGGAGCTCTTCGACGATGAAATTGAGAGCCTGGCCCTCTTTGACCCCCTTACGGGGGAGGTGCTTCGTAAGGTGCCGCGCTACACCGTCTTCCCCAAGTCCCATTACGTGACGCCCCGGGAGCGCATCCTGTCCGTGCTCGACGACATCAAGGATGAGCTTCGGGATCGCCTTGAGTGGTATCGGGAGAAGGGTCGACTCCTCGAAGCGCAGCGCTTGGAGCAGCGCACCCAGTTTGATCTCGAGATGATTGCGGAGCTGGGTTACTGCAACGGCATTGAAAACTACTCGCGCTACCTGTCCGGGCGGGCTACGGGGGAGCCGCCGCCGACGCTCTTCGACTACCTTCCTGCCGATGCGCTCCTGGTGATCGATGAATCCCACGTGACCGTGCCCCAGGTGGGGGCCATGTTTAAGGGGGATCGATCCCGGAAGGAAACGCTCGTGGACTACGGCTTCCGCCTACCCTCGGCGCTCGATAATCGGCCCCTCCGCTTTGAGGAATGGGAGGCCATGTGTCCCCAGACCATTTTTGTTTCGGCTACTCCCTCGAAGTATGAGGCGGAGCACCAGGGGCAGGTGGTGGAGCAGGTGGTGCGGCCCACGGGGCTTGTGGACCCCGTATGCGAGGTGCGACCAGCGATCTCCCAGGTCGATGACGTGCTTGGGGAACTCAAGGCCACCATCGAGCGCGGCGATCGCGCCCTGGTCACCACGCTGACCAAGCGCATGGCTGAGGATCTCACGGAGTACCTGGGGGAGCATGGGCTGAAGGTGCGCTACCTTCACTCCGATATTGATACGGTGGAACGGGTGGAGATCATCCGCGATCTTCGGGCCGGGGTGTTCGATGTGCTGGTGGGCATCAACCTCCTCCGGGAGGGGCTTGATATGCCTGAGGTGGCCTTGGTGGCCATCCTTGATGCAGACAAGGAGGGGTTCCTTCGAGCCGAGCGTTCCCTTATCCAGACCATTGGCCGGGCGGCGCGGAACGTCAACGGCCGGGCCGTGCTTTACGCTGACAAGATCACCGATTCCATGAAGAAGGCCTTAGAAGAGACGGAGCGGCGCCGGGCGAAGCAGATGGCCTTCAACGAGGCCCACGGCATTACGCCCCAGACGATCCGCAAGGCCATTTCGGACGTGATGGAGGGGGCGCGGGAAGAGAAGGGCGAGCCCAAGAAGGGCGGCAAGAAGGGGCGCGGCACGGAGCGCAGCGCCTATGGCCGAGCCAAGCCCATCCCCGCGGCCCCGGAGGACACGGGAAAGGCCATCGCCGCCTTGGAGAAGCGCATGCTCGAACACGCGAAGAATCTCGAGTTCGAGGAAGCCGCCGCGCTCCGGGACGAGGTGCTGGCCCTGAAGGAGCAGCTGCTTCTTGCAGGCTAGTTTCTAGCTGGGGGTTCGCCTATACTTCGCCGCCCGCGTCGTAAGACCGGGACGCTAGGCGCGTAGCTCAGTTGGTTAGAGCACCACCTTGACATGGTGGGGGTCGTTGGTTCGAATCCAATCGCGCCTACCAATTCTGCCCGAGGCCATGAGCGTCGGGCACGAGCGCCTCCCGCGGCGCCCTCTAGGAAGGGGGTGCGCCTGGGAGCTTTTATTGTGGCTTGGAGATTAAGCGATCAAAAAAGGCAGTCAGGGGTCTAAGCGCCTCACCATCAACGAAGCCATTGAAGCGACGGAAGTCCGGCTTATCGATTCCACCGGCGAGCAGCTCGGCATTGTCCCGCGGGATGAAGCCCTAGCGATTGCCCAAAATCGCGGCCTCGATTTGGTTTTGATGGCTGCCGAAGCCACACCGCCGGTCTGCCGGATTCTCGATTACGGGAAGATGGTCTTCGAGGCGAAGAAAGAAAAGAATCTGCAGAAGAAGCGTCAGAAGCAAACGCAGATTAAGGAAATGAAATTCCGCCCGGGCACGGAAGAGGCGGATTACCAGGTCAAGCTTCGAAACCTTGTGCGCTTCCTCGAAGACGGGGACAAGGCGAAGGTCACGCTCCGGTTCCGGGGCCGGGAGCTTCTGCACCAGGACCTGGGCATGGATTTGCTCAACCGCGTCCGCGAGGATCTCGCCGAGCTGGGCGTGGTGGAGTTCGAGCCGAAGATGGAAGGGCGGCAGATGACCATGGTCATTGCGCCCCGGTCTCGAAAGAAGAATTAAGCCCCACGGGGCTTAGGGCGCTTCGGCGCCGCCGGGTGTTGCTTCGGGTCACCGCTTCCGGACAACCCCAAAACATCGCCCAATAGGGCATCTGGCGCTTAGCGCCTAGGCAAAAAATGCGGAGCACAACATGCCGAAAATTAAGAGCAACAAGGGCGCCCTTAAGCGCTTCAAGAAGCGGGGCGACGGCTTTAAGCGCCGGACCGCCAACCGCAACCACATCCTGACCAAGAAAAGCACCAAGCGTAAGCGTCATCTGCGGGGTATGGAGGCCGTTCACGAGGCCGACGTGCAGCTGATCAAGCGCATGCTGCCCCAGCACCGTCGCTAAGGAGACTAGACCATGGCACGCGTAAAGCGCAGCGTCGTCTCTCGGGCACGGCGTAACAAGATTCTGAAGGCTGCAAAGGGCTACTACGGTGCCCGGAGCCGCAATATCCGCACCGCTATGCAGGCGGTCACCAAGGCCGGGCAATATGCTTACCGGGACCGTCGCCAGAAGAAGCGTCATTTCCGGGCGCTCTGGATCCAGCGTATCAACGCTGGGGCACGGAACCACGGCATGTCCTACAGCCGACTCATGAACGGCCTTCACAAGGCCAACGTGGAAGTCGACCGTAAGGTGCTCGCCGATCTCGCGGTGAACCAGCAAGCGGCCTTCACCAAGCTCGTGGAAACCGCTAAGGCTGCCCTCGCGGCGTAATTCGCCCGGGCGTAGAACGGCACCGAGAGCCAGGCTGTGCGTTGCACATCCTGGCTTTCGCGTTTTTAAGGATTCAAGGCATGAATGAGTTGGCCGCAGTGCGGGATGAAGCCCTGGGCAAGGTGGGAGAGGCCGGGGATCTGGCGACCCTCGAGAGTCTTCGCGTCGCCTATCTGGGGAAGAAGGGCGCGCTTACGGGCGTGCTGAAGTCCCTGGGGAAGCTGCCTCCAGAGGAACGGCCCGCGGCGGGGGCCGCCGTGAACGCCGCTAAGGAAGAGGTGCAGGCCGCGCTCGAGGCCCGGCGCGAGGCCTTGCAGGGGGCGGCCCTGGAAGCCCAGCTGGCGGCGGAGGCGGTGGATATCACCCTGCCCGGGCGTCAGAGCCATCGGGGTGGGCGTCACCCCCATGCGGTCACCATGGCGCGCATTGTCGAGATTTTCCGCCAGGCGGGCTATGCCGTGGCCTCCGGCCCCGAGGTGGAGTCGGATTACTACAACTTTGAGGCTTTGAATATTCCGGCGCACCATCCGGCCCGGGCCATGCATGACACCTTCTATCTGGAAGGGCGGGAGGAGCAGGCTGCCGGCGATCCGCGCTGGCCCCGGCTCCTGCGCACCCATACCTCCCCGGTGCAGGCGCGCATCATGGAGAACACCCAGCCGCCGATTCGTATCATCTGCCCGGGCAAGGTTTACCGGGTGGATTCGGATGTGACCCACACCCCCATGTTCCACCAGGTTGAAGGTTTGGTGGTGGGGGAGGGCATCAGCATGGCGCACCTGAAGGGCACGGTGATCGAATTTCTTCGGGTGTTCTTCAACGCCGACGATTTGGCCGTGCGCTTCCGGCCCAGCTACTTCCCCTTCACCGAGCCCTCGGCGGAGGTGGACGTGGAGTGCGTGCATTGCCGGGGTGAGGGGTGCCGGGTCTGTTCTCACACGGGATGGCTTGAGGTCATGGGCTGCGGCGTTGTGCATCCGAACGTGCTGGAGATGAGCGGCATCGATTCGGAGCGCTTCTCGGGCTTTGCCTTTGGCTTCGGCCCCGATCGCCTCTCCATGCTCTATTACGGCGTCGACGATCTTCGTCTCTTTTACGAGAACGATCTCCGCTTCCTCGCGCAGTTCGCCTAGGGATCAAGGGAAAGGATACGCAGTATGAAAGTCAGCGAAGGTTGGTTGCGAGCCTGGGCGAATCCCGAAGCGGATAGCGAAGCCCTAGAGAGGCAGTTCTCCATGGCGGGCCTTGAGGTCGACGGCGTGGAAGGCGCAGCTCCGGCCTTTAGCGGCGTGGTGGTGGGGGAGGTCACGGCTGTGGCTCCGCACCCGGACGCGGACAAGCTGAAGGTGTGCACCGTCGCCGACGGGGAAGGCACGCAGCAGGTCGTCTGCGGCGCGCCCAACGTCACCGTGGGCATGAAAGCCCCCTATGCGAAAGTCGGGGCCGTGCTTCCCGAGGGCTTTAAGATTAAGAAGGCGAAGCTTCGCGGCGTGGAGTCCTTTGGCATGCTCTGCGGCCCCGACGAGCTCGGGCTCTCGGAGGAGCGCTACGGCCTGATGGAATTGCCCGCCAGCTTGCCCACGGGGGCGGATTTCCGGGAAGCGCTGGATTTAAACGATAGGATTTTTGATATCGACCTGACGCCGAACCGGGGCGACTGCCTTTCCGTGCGAGGCCTCGCTCGAGAGCTGGCGGTCCTCAATCGCGTGGCGTTTTGCGCCGAGCCCTGTCCTCCGGTGGCGCCCACCATCGACGACACCTTCCCCGTGACGGTCACGGCCCCGGAGGCCTGCCCCCGCTACCTGGGGCGGGTCATCAAGGGCGTCGACGTGTCCCGTCCTACCCCGGACTGGATGGCGGAGCGGCTTCGGCGCTCGGGCCTGAGAAGCATCGATCCCGTGGTGGATATCACCAACTACGTGATGCTCGAGCTGGGCCAGCCCATGCACGCCTTTGATCTGCATCGCTTGAGCCAGGGCATTGTGGTGCGCCTAGCCCAGCCGGGGGATACCCTCACCCTTCTCGATGGAAGCGAAGTCTCCCCGGCGGAAGATACGCTCCTGATTTGCGACGGCGCGGGCCCCGTGGCCTTGGCCGGCATCATGGGCGGTGAGCGCAGCGGCATTCACGCCAAGGGCGAGGCGCGCACCCAGGATATTTTCCTTGAGTGCGCCTACTTCAGCCCCCTTGCCGTAGCCGGACGCGCCCGGCGCTTTGGTCTGTTCACGGACGCCAGCCAGCGCTATGAACGGGGCGTGGATTTCGCCCTGCAAGCGGCAGCCACGGAGCGGGCTACGGCCCTTTTGCTGGAGATTTGCGGCGGCGAGGCAGGCCCCATCAGCGGTTTTGAGGCTGCGACGGCCCTCCCTAAGCGTTTGCCCATTACGCTTCGCAGCGCGCGCATCGATGCGCTCCTGGGTACGGCTATCCCGCAGGAGACGGTGGAAGATGTGCTGACGCGCCTGGCCTGCACCGTGGTGGGAGAGGGCAGCGGCGCTGCGCGCACCTGGACCGTCACGCCGCCGAGCTTCCGCTTCGATCTAGAGCGGGAAACAGACCTCATTGAGGAAGTGGCCCGCATCTATGGCTACGACAACCTAGAGGTGGCCCTGCCGCCGGCGGCCCTGACGCTGCCTCGGGAGGATGACGGGGTGGTGCCGACCTCGGCCTTCACCGCGGCGCTCCTGGGCCTCGGGGGCCAGGAAATCATTACCTACAGCTTCATTGATAGCGCCTGGGCGGAGGCCTTCTGCCCCGGGATTGGCCTGCTGCCGCTGGCAAACCCGCTTTCTCCGGAGCTGGCCGTGCTGCGCCCGTCCCTCCTTCCGGGCCTCGTGAAAACCTGGCAGCACAACCGGAATCGCCAGGCCGTGGGGGCCCAGCTTTTTGAAATCGGCACCTGCTTCGAGGCTGGCGAAAACGGCGCGGTGGTGGAAACCCAGCGCGTGGCGGGGCTTCTGACCGGACCCCGGGTGCCGGAGCAATGGAGCGCTGGCGGCGATGCCCTGGATTTCTTCGATGCCAAGGGGTGGGTAGAGGCCCTGCTGGGGCTGACCTTCGATGGTGATGGCTTCACCTTTGAGGCGGGGGAGCATGCTGCGCTCCATCCCACGCGGCGGGCCCTTGTGAAGCGGGGAGACGCGGTGGTGGGGGCTCTTGGGGCCCTGAGCCCAAGCCTTGCCCAGCAGCTGGATGTCTCGGGCCAGGTGTATCTGTTCGAGCTCGCCCTAGCGCCCCTGGCGGCGCGGGTGGTGCCCCAGCATCAGGGTCTTTCTCGCTTCCCCGCGGTGCGCCGCGACCTTGCCCTCGATGTGCCGAAGGCCGTGGCCGCGGGCGCAGTGCTGGCCACGGCGAAGGCCGCCGCTGGGGCGCTCGGGAAGAGTGTTCGCCTCTTTGATGTCTATGAGGGCAAGGGTGTGGAGGCGGGGCGGAAGAGCCTTGCCCTGGCCCTGACCTTCCAAGCCACTGATCGCACCCTGGGCGACGAGGAAGTGGAAGGCGCTATCGCTAAGGTCCGCGAGGCCCTGGCGAAGGACTTTGACGCTCGGCAACGCTAGGAGGCCCCATGGCTCGCTATGACGTATTCAACGGGGACGCCGACGGCATTTGCGCCCTGCTTCAGCTGCGCCTGGCGATGCCGGCGGAGAGTACGCTCATCACCGGGGTGAAGCGCGATATCGACCTGCTTAAGCAGGTCGCCGCGGGGCCGGGGGATGAGATCACGGTGCTGGACGTCTCCATGGATACGAACCGGGCGGCGTTGGACGCAGCCCTCGCGGCTGGGGCCAGGGTTACCTACTTCGATCACCACTTCCCGGGGGAGATCCCCCAGCACGCGAAGCTAACGGCGCACATCAACACGGACGCGAGTTGCTGCACGAGCCTCCTGGTTAACGACCTTCTTGAGGGGCGCTTTCTGCCCTGGGCCGTCACGGCGGCCTTTGGGGATAACCTAAACGAAGCGGCGCGGAAGGCGGCTGAACCCTTGGGGCTCGACAACAGGACCCTTGAGGCGCTCGCGCACTTTGGGGTCTGCATCAACTACAACGGCTATGGTGCGGCCCTAGAGGATTTGCACTTTCATCCTGCTGCCCTTTACCAGGCCCTCCTGCCCTACGCGGATCCCCGCGATGCGCTGGCCGATGGCTCCGGGCCCTACGGCACGCTGGCCACGGGCTATGCGGAGGACATGGCGCTGGCGGAGGCGGCGGAGCTGCTTGTGGACACGCCTGCGGCGGCGGCCTTGCTGCTCCCCGATGCGCCCTGGGCTCGGCGGGTGTCTGGCGTCTATGGCAACGCCCTAGCCAACGATCACCCCGATCGGGCCCACGCCGTGGTGACGGCCAGCGCCGATGGCACCTGGCGCATTAGCATTCGGGCCCCTAAGCGCCAGCAGAGCGGCGCAGATGCGCTGTGCCGCCGTTGGCCCACGGGGGGTGGCCGCGCTGGGGCGGGTGGTGTGAACGCCCTGCCTAAGGGCGATTTGGAGCCTTTCCTCGCGGATTTCGCTCGGCACTGGCTCGCGGATTAGTAAAGCTCATTAATTCTTCCGAATTACCCCGGAACACCCTGAATTTGCGAGAAATTCTCTGTCCCTTATTGAAATGGTGCGCGACATAGGCCACTCTTCTCGAACGAGGGGCGGGGTCAAAAACAAAACGCATCATGAACGAAACGCTTACCAAAGCGGCCATGGCCGACCGCCTTTTCGAGGAACTCGGCCTAAATAAGCGGGAAGCTAAGGAAATCGTCGAGCTCTTCTTCGAAGAGATTCGCGGCTCCCTTGAGCGTAATGAGCAGGTGAAACTGTCCGGCTTCGGCAATTTCGACCTTCGGGACAAGAAGCAGCGTCCCGGGCGGAACCCGAAAACCGGCGAAGAAATTCCCATTTCTGCACGGCGTGTGGTGACCTTCCGCCCGGGGCAAAAACTCAAAGCGCGGGTAGAGGCTTATGCTGGAGCCCAGTGATAACAAAACGCTCCCGCCGATCCCTGGCAAGCGCTACTTCACCATCGGGGAAGTCAGCCTGCTGTGTGATGTGAAGCCCCATGTGCTTCGCTACTGGGAGCAGGAGTTTCCCCAGCTGAAGCCCGTTAAGCGCCGGGGGAATCGTCGCTACTATCAGCGGGGCGATGTCATCATCATCCGCCAAATCCGTGACCTGCTTTACGAGCAGGGCTTCACCATTGGTGGGGCTCGGCAGCGCCTGGAAGGGCAGGAAGGGTCAGACGATAACACTGCCTATCGTCAGCTCATTCGCCAGTCCATCGTGGAGTTGGAAGAGGTTTTAGCCGTATTAAAGGCCCCCTAGGGGATGTTCCCCTAGGCCCACATCGTTTACACTTCGCGACCTTCTCGGGGCGTAGCGCAGCCTGGTAGCGCACCACACTGGGGGTGTGGTGGTCGTCGGTTCAAATCCGGCCGCCCCGACCATATTTCTCCGCAGGGTTCTCCTGCGAATGTTTTCCTAAGCCTTGTGCTTCCATGCCACCTAGGGTCCCCTGGGCGCTGCTTTTTTGTCTTTCGACGGGGAGAAGGCCATGGCCGTGGTGGAACTGGAGAAGGTTGCGCGGGAGGCGCTGCTGGGGGACTTACGAACTTTTATGGACGAGGAGCTGAAAACGCCCCTCGGCCAGTTTGATGGCGAATTCTTGCTGGATTTCCTGCTCGAGCGCTTAGGCCCGGCGGTTTACAACCAAGCCCTACTGGATGCGCAAACGGTGCTGAGTGCGCGCTTTGAAAGCTTAAGCGAGGACCTTACAGCCCTCGAAAAGCTTGAGCCCCGCTAGACCGTTTCCATGAAGCGACCATTCATTTGCAGGTAGGCATTCGGGTTGGGGTGCCGTGCCCAGCACGCCTGCCATTCTTCATCCTGTAGCAGGGCACCGAAGCCCGCATCCCGGGCGGCCTTGCTCTCCCAGTGGATGATCCAGCACACCTGGGGCTGGCCGTGGGGCGAAACCCTTGGGTCGGAGCCGGACACTTCGGCGTCGATGTCGCCGGCAATCCAGAAGTCGATGATGTCGAGCTTCTTCTTTAGCACCGGCGCGCCGTCTTCCACGAGCCATTTTTTGTAGGCGTCCCACCATTGCGGCTCGATGGTGTAATCGCGAATTTCTACGAGTTGGCCTGCCATGGTCTCTCTCCCCTTTGGTTGCTTAGGTCTTACTGTGCCCCGAAAAATGTGCCGAGAAAATAGGGCGTTTCCCTCACGCCGCGGCCCCGCTATGATCTTTTTGTCGCGCGGGGCAATTCGGCGTTGACACCGGAGGACGAGCAGGTATGATGCGCGTCTCTCGATATTCGGGAGGGTGTTTAGCTCAGTTGGGAGAGCGTCGGCCTTACAAGCCGAAGGTCACAGGTTCGACCCCTGTAACACCCACCAAGCCAGTTCCGGAGCGGTAGTTCAGCTGGTTAGAATACCGGCCTGTCACGCCGGGGGTCGCGGGTTCGAGTCCCGTCCGCTCCGCCATATCTTTTTCTGTGTAAGTCGGCATCCGCCGCATCACACACAAAGCCTTGAAAGTAAGAGGGTTTAAGCCGAATCGCTTAAGCCTTCACGCTTTCTTGCATCTCCCGCAGCGGCCAAGTTACACAGACCGTTTACACAGAGTGCTGCGCCAGTGGCTTCGGAGGGGTGCCCCAATCGCACCCCCCGGGGAGGGCCTGTTTGCCCAATGCGGCCGCGAGGGTGGCGGTTTCGCATGCAGAGAGGTGTTTTTGAATCCACACGGTTTAAGCGGTACGGTTACTCAAGGTTCAAAACTTCGGTGACCCCGATGAGTCTCTTCAAGAAACTACTCGTGATTCTTGCGGCCTTGATTGCCGCTGGTTGCGAGTCCGGGGCGATTACTCAAGGTAAGCAAGCAACAGCCCGCTGCGATATTTACAAAACCGGTCCTCAGTAGGCTGAAGCGCGGCGCTTGAGCGCTATGTGCCGGCTTTTCACCCCATTCCAGACATTGATTGATTCGGAGGCTGTCTCCCCTATGGGGAGTTCCTAGAAGCACGCGTTGGCCAACCTAAAGCGCCTGCTTGACCTCCGGCTCTCGCGCCTTGTGAAGCGTCAGTACCATCCCATCGTGCATCACGATGATTGGGCCTGAATAGACCGCATCGACACCTTCGAGGAACGGCCCATCAAGCAGCTTGCGCGGGAGCGGCGGGATCATGTGGGTATAGGCCAGCGCACGCACATTCGCTTTCGATGCGGCTTCGGCAGCCTCGACCGGGGTCGCATGATATGACGGAATGTCGTGCATTACCGTTGCCAGCGTATTCTGGCCGCTTGCTCGGGCCGCGAGCTCGATCTCCTTCACCATCTCCGGCTTGAGCGCCTCGTGGACCAGCAAGTCGGCATCCTTTGCCGCCTTGGCGAGATTGCCTGAGGCCATGGTGTCGCCACTGATCACTACGCTGAGCTCATCATATTCGATGCGATAGCCGACGGCGGGTTTCACGGGGCCATGCGGCACGGCAAACGCCCGGATGGTCACCCCGTCATTTCGATACACAATCGGGAAAGAGCCATCCTTTGGAACCTCGAATGCCTTCGCTGCAAGTGTGAGAGCCTCGGCTGGAACTTCAAGCGTAGTATGATGATCGATGCGATAGGCATGATCCTGAGCGAAAGCTATGTCGAAACCGGCGGCCACCTGCTCGACACCTGTTGCGCCGTAAAGTGGGAGCGGCGTGGTGATCCCGTCCCCTAGATTGCGCTGCAGCGCGAGGCTGCCAAGACCAGCGATATGATCCGAGTGGAAATGGGTTAGGAACACCGCCTCAATGTGCGAGGGGCGTAGCCCCATCCTGGCCATCGTTTCGGGGGCGCCATCGCCGACATCGAAGACGAACAACCGCCCTCCGGCGATAACAGAGGTACAACCGCCAGCCATCGAGAGATCAGGCAGCGGCGTGCCACTGCCGCACGAGATCACATGCATGCCCTCCGGATACTCGGCCACAAGGTCTGTGGACACCTGTCCTGCGATAGCATTGCGGAAGAGGGCCATCGCGATCTGGTCCTTGAAGGCCAGGAAACCGCCGCCCAGCAACACCACCGAGGTAGCTGCGGCAATCAGCACCCGTCTCATGCTGCCACCGCCGGCAGAACCGTGCCGCTCGCTTCGCCGAAGCCTATCGAGCGGAATCCTTCGCGCGAACAGGAAGCGGTCAATATCAGTCGATCATCGTCCTGCAACGCAATTCGCTGTTCGCCATTTTCAAGCGTGACCGGTGTCGCACCCATCTTGCCAAGTTCGAGCAGAGCACCCGCCTCGCTCGGTTCGGGCCCGCTGATCGTGCCGGTCCCGAGGATATCGCCGGGGTTGATCGGGCATCCGTTGGATGTCTGATGAACCACCAGTTGCGCCGGGCTCCAGTAGGACGAGGCGTAGTTCGCGCCGGACAGCCGTTGCTCGTCTCCACCTTTTGGAGCGATCCGCGTCTCGACCATGATGTCGATCTGGCCGGAACGCTCGTTCCCAGGCGAGGTCAGGTGCGGCAGCGGGGCCGGATCGCCATCGAAGCGCGCGAAAGCAGGCGCGCGGAAGGGGGCCAAGGCGTCCATCGTCACGATCCAGGGCGAAATCGTGGTCGCGAAGCTCTTCGCGAGGAACGGGCCAAGCGGCTGGTATTCCCATGCCTGGACGTCGCGCGCCGACCAGTCGTTGAGCAAGACTACGCCGAAGATGTGATCCTCCGCCCGTTCGATGGGGATGCTTTCGCCCATCGGGTTGCCCTGTCCCATGACCAGCCCGAGCTCGGTTTCGAAATCGACGAAGCGCGAAGGCTCGAATACCGGTTCACTCGCGCCCGGATGCATGATCTGGCCACTTGGACGGCGTACATCGGTGCCCGAGACCACGATGGAAGATGCGCGCCCATGATAGGCAATCGGCATCCATTTGAAGTTTGGCGTCAGCGGATCGTCAGGGCGGAACAGCTTCCCGGCATTGTAGGCGTGGAAATAGGAGGTGAAGAAATCGGTGTAGTCACGCGGCTTGACGGGCAAGCCGAGCTCGACCTCGGCCATGGGCATCAGAAAGTGCTGGAGCCTCTCCCGCCCGCCCAAGTCCGATAGGGCCTTGCTCAGCGCATGCCGCAACCGCTTCCATTCGCTGCGACCCTTGGCTGCGAGCGCATTGAGGTCACCTTCGTATTCCGCATCGACTGCGGCCAAATCGAGCACCTGGTCGCCGATGGCGGTGCAGGCGCGGAGAGCATCCGTACTGCCCTGCTTGCGATACATCCCAAACGGCAGGTTCTGGATCGGAAACGCCGCATCGGGGCGGTTCGCGCTCTCGACCCAGCTTTGCAGCGCAGGATCGTGGGTATGGTCGAGTTCAGTCATCCTTCGCCCATGTCGGTTCGCCATAAGGCGTGCCGCCAAGCGAGGAATCGGGCTTCTTCGAGTATCGGTCCATCCAGAAGCGCTGGAAGATTCCGCGAGGGCCCACGTTGATCGGCGGGTACATCAGCTGCGTCGGGAACGATGGCGCACGGTGGAACACTGGCCGTGCGTTGGAGAGTTCGCGGAAACCCTCGACCCCGTGATAGGTGCCGAAACCCGAATTGCCGACCCCGCCAAAGGGCACGGCGGCGTTGACCACGTGCCAGCCCCAGTCGTTGACCGTTACCCCGCCTGATCGTGTCTCGCCAAGTACGCGATCGCGAACGGCGGCCTTCTTGCTGAACAGATACAGCGCCAGCGGATGCGGATGATCGGCGACATAGGCGATGGCGTCGTCCAACGTGCCGTAGCCGACGACCGGCAGGATCGGCCCAAACACTTCCTCTTGCGAGATCCGCATATCGAAGGTGACGCCGGTGACCACATGCAACGGAATACTGTTGCCGCCGTTCCACGGAGCGCAGGGGGTCACCTCCGCACCCTTGGCCCTGGCGTCATCCAGCATGGCCTTGATCCGCCCGGCATGACGATCGTTGACCAGCTGGCAGTATTCCGCACCATCGACACCATCCGGATAGAACTGTGTGAAGGCTTGCTTCACTCCTTCGACGAAGGCGGGAATTTCGGCGTGGCGAACAAGCGCATAGTCGGGCGCAACGCAAATCTGGCCCGACATGGCGATCTTGCCATGGGTGATGCGCAGCGCGGCATCGGCGACCGGATAGTCTTCTGCGACGATGGCGGGCGACTTGCCGCCCAGTTCCAGTGTTACCGGAACGAGGTTGTTCGCCGCTGCTTCCATCACCAACCGCCCGACACGCGGGCTGCCGGTGAAGATCAGGTGATCGAACGGGAGCGAGGTAAACTCGGAAGGGTCGATTATCTCGTCACCGAACACCGCAACTTCGCTTTCGTCGAAAATTTCGCCCAGCAGTGTTTTGATGACGGCGTTTGAGCGCGGTGTTTCCTCTGGCAGCTTGATCATCGCACGGTTACCCGCAGCGATGGAGGCTATTAGCGGGCCGAGCGAGAGATAGAGCGGCATGTTCCACGGCGTGACGATACCGACTACGCCCTTGGGCTGATATGTCACCTTGAGCCAGTTTGGCCCGGCAAACAGTGCCTGCGGTGCGCGCTTTTCGGGCTTCATCCATTTCTTCACATTGCGGCGCGCATGATCGAGTACCCACAGCGTGCCGATCACTTCGATCAGACGACTTTCAAAATGTGGGCGATTGCCGAAATCAGCGCTGGCAGCGTCGGCAAAGACGTCCTGATAACGTTCGATTTGCGTGCGCAGTGCCTTGAGCTTGTCGACGCGTTCACTCCCGGTGCTGGGTGCAGCACGGGCGGCCAGCTTCTGCGTTTCGAGAGTTTCAAGCAGCCTAGTCACCGCTCGCTTCCTCGCTTGCGAATTTCGCCTCCTTGGCGGCCAGCTGGGCTGTCACCATGGCGATCATTTGCGCGGTAAAGTTCCCGACAAGGCTGCCGTTCTCTTCCATCGCGGCGATTTCGGCATCGGAGAAACCGAGTTCCCGGCAGATGTCGTGGTTCTGCTCGCCCTGTTCAGACGGCGCACCGGGCAACGGTAGGTCGCCACTTGAGAATTTCCACGGGCGACCTGGTAAGCGATATTCGCCGCCTTGCCGGTCGGGTACCTGGTAGGTTGCGCCCCAGTATTCGGCCCATTCGCTTTCTGCGATGTGCTCCATGGTGCGGACTTCGCCGATGGCGATCTTGGCCTCGTCGAACTGCGCATCCATGGTTGCCATGTCGGGGAAGGTCCAGATCCATTTCTGGACCACTTCGATCAGGTCGGCGAGGTTGGCGCGGCGCAAGGCCGACGTCCGAAAACGCGGATCGTCCATCAGGTCCGGCCTGCGCATTGCCGCGACAAACCAGCCGAAGGTGATGGTGTTGACGAGGCTGATGGCGCTCAGGAACTGCTCGCCATTCGGCCCGACGAAAAACGAGCCGTCGGTCGCGCCAAGGATGGCCGGATCATCGCCCGGATCGAGTCCGTTTAGGTCCATGTGTGCATGCTCGTTCATCGCCATCAGCGTCGCGGCCATGGCAACGTCGATATGCTGGCCTTCACCGGTGCGTTCGCGCTGGTGCAGCGCGGCGAGCACCGCGATGGTGGCCTCCATCCCGGCATAGACATCGGCATGGCTCAGCGCGTCGGTCTGCGGCGCTTTCAGGTTTTCGCCATAGTGGCGCAGCATATGGTGTGTGAACCCGGCCTCGGCCTGCACGGTCGGGGCATAGGCCATGCGCCCGCGCCACGGGCCGCCCTGGCCATAGCCGGAGATCGAGACATAGATCGCGCGCGGATTGCGCTTCCTGACATTCTCATAGCCGAACCCGAACGAGTCGAGCGTGCCGGGACGAAAGTTCTCGACGACGATATCGGCCTGCTCGACCAGCCGCCAGGCGATTTCCTTGGCATCGGCCCTGTTGAGGTCGATCGAGATATTGCGCTTGCCCGCGTTCTGCTGCGCATAGTAGGCGGTTACGCCATTGGGATTGATTGGCGAGGCCAGCCGCGAGACATCGCCGCGCGGCGGCTCGATCTTGGTCACGTCCGCGCCAAGGTCCTGCAGAGTCTTGGCACAGAACGGACCCGCCAGAACGCGCGAGAAATCGACGACCTTGACCCCTTGAAGTGGCGCACCCATTGCTCAGCGCCCCTTGAACACGGCAAGGCCAGGGCCCTGGGTCATCAGGCTTTCCAGCCCGATCTTGAGATCTTCGGATGACCACAAGGCCAGCTGCAGATCCTCCATCGCTTCGTCGGCTGCCTCGACGCCCTTAGCGGCAGCGAGGTTGGCGAGTTGCTTGGTCAGTTTGTGTGCCAGCGTCGGGCCGTTGGAGAGTTCGAGCGCGATCACCATTGCGGCCTCATCCAGCTTCTCGTCATCGACGACGCGGTTGATGATGTTCCATTTTTCCATCGTCTCGGCATCGTAGCGCCGCCCGAGCATGCTCATTTCCTTGGCCCGAACTATCCCGGCGCGCTGCACCTGACGCTGGACCGCGCCCATCAGCGGGTTAAGCCCGATGGTCGCCTCGACCGAGCCGATCTTGGACGAGCGCGCGGCAATGATGAAATCACACGCCAGCGCGATCTCCAGCCCGCCACCGACGCACACGCCCTGCACCGCAGCGACGATGGGCAAGGGGCAGGCTTCCAGGTCGCGTAGGAATTCCAGCGGCGAGGCCGAGAGCTTCCCACCCTCCAGCGCATCCCCGAACAGCGAGGTATCCGCACCAGCCGAAAAGTGCCTGAGGCCGCTCTTGAGCAGGATCGCCCGCGCGCCCTTGTCCTGAGCCTCCTTCAAACCCGCGCGCATCCCGGCCATCAGGTCCAGTCCCAGCAGGTTGTGCGGAGCGAACTCCATCGAAAGCACCGCAACAGGCCCCTCCATCGACACCTTCACGCAGCTTGCATCGGCCATGGGCTATCCTCCTTTTTGCAGCAGGGTGCCCACCGCATACTTGCAAGGCGAGGTGGAATAGTGCCAAATTGCAGGTGAAATGATGCCAGCCGCCTCACCTGTTCAGGACACAGCAGCCTTTGGCCTGCGCGTATTGCTCGAGGAACTCGATGCACAGGGTGTCGAGCCCCGTGATGTCTTGCGCAGAGCCGGTCTGCGCACCCTCAAGGGACAGCTCACTCAACCGCAACGATTGGCACTTCTCAAGGCGGCGAGCGAAGCTGCGAGTGATCCGCTGACTGCGCTCAAGGCGGGTCAACGCCAGCGCGTCCACCATTTCGGCGTCTATGGCTTCGCACTCGCGACCAGCCCGACCTTCGGCGATGCCTTTGCTTTCGGGCGGCAGAACCTCGAGCTTGCGGGCGCGGTGTTGCGGATCACCTATCGGCAGGATGGAACGACGGGAGTCCTGCGCAGCCACAATCCCGGCGCGCTTGGCAGCCTTTTGCCATTCACAGCCGAATTCTGGCGCAGCTCGATGGTCACGCTGTTGAGCGAGATCCTCGAACAGCCTTTCCCCTCAACGCTCATGCGCTTTCCTTATCCGCGTCCGCGCCATGCCGATGCCTATGCGCTGGTGTTCAACTGCCCGATTGAGTTCTCAGCCGAGCAAATGGAATGGCATTTCGACGCTAGCGTATTGGATCGGCCATGCCCAAGCGCAAATTCTCTGGTGGCCAATATCTGCCAGGACTTCTGCGAGGCGATGATCGTCCGCGAAAGCGCACCGACCACGCTGCAGCGCGAGCTGCGCAGTTTCGTGCTGGGCAACAGCGGCAAGCGCACGAGTGCTGACGAGGCGGCACAAGCGGTCGGGCTCTCGAAACGGACTCTGTTCCGGCGGCTCGCCGAAGAAGGCACCAGTTTCCAGAATCTGCTCGATCGGACCCGAGCCTCGTTGGCCTGCGAGTATCTCGAGAACACGCGCTTACCGATTAGCGAGATCGCCGACCGCTGTGGATACGGCGATGAAGCGAATTTCCGGAAAGCATTTCAGCGCTGGCAAAACGTTAGCCCGAGCGCATGGCGATCCCGGCTGTAGCCTACCGACGCAAGGACTAGCGCTATGCGCACTTCGTTGGCTAGCAGTCGGCTTTCAATTGGCAGATCCCGTAACTGGACCGTCTGAAACCTGCTCAATATCTGCCTCGGACGCCAGCGAGGCTGCAACCCCACCTGGAAGCGATGCGTTACCGCGTCAGCATGTTGCCGCACCCATAAGGAGTATCTGTCTATTTACTTACTGGTAGTTGCTCCGGAGCGCCTGTCATCCAATCTTTTTCGGCGAGGGCCTTGGGGGCGTCGCTGTTGATGTCGCAGGCATTGAGGGCGCCCGGGGCTGGGACATGGCTGCCCTTTTTCGTTACAAGAGTCGCCGAGCCTTTTTTGGTGAGATCATCACCCATCCCGCCATGGGTGAGCGCCACGCCTACAAGCTAGCGGCCATGGAAAAAACCATCGCGTACCCCGTGGAGCCGGGTTTATTCCTAAGTGACCTACGCGTTCTTCTTTTCTTGCTGTTGGCGCTAGCAGCTAGTCTTTTAGATGGCTGGTTCATCCGGCGGCCTGGGTAAAGAAGGCCTCAACAAGCTTCTCCGACAAGCTCCCCCTGCTCCGGACGAAAAACGCCAGGGACGAACTGCTCCCTGGCGTTTAGGGGCTTTCTATTTATATTGCACTTGCCGAAGAATTTTATAGTCCACCATCTCCCGCATATCTTCGTAGCCCTTGGCCGTTTTGTCCTGCGCCTTCTCGTCCATGCCTCCAGCCCGAAGCTTCGCCATCAGCTCGTCATACTTAGCCTCGCTGCCGGCCATAGCGGCCATATCTTTGTAGGTAATCGTGAGAAAGACATTTGGAGAGTCGGCATTATTGGCAACCCAAATACCGTAGTCGACAACGTCCCCCATTTCCTGCTGAAGGGCCATGGCGCGAGCCCAGGTATCTTCTATCTGGACCAGATAGTCGTCGAAGTAATTTGACTTAACGGATACCACCACAAGCTCTGTCACTTCCTTGCTCAGGCTGTAATCCTTCCATGGCTCCGCCTGGCTAAGTCCCGGTGCGGCTATGGCTAGCAAAGCGAATAACAGTTTCTTCATGAGTTTTGCTCCCAGACTATTCTGCAAAGGCTTCTAGATCGTAACTGTGCTCGACAAAACGAACCCATTGGGCGAAGGAACGATTCACGAGCTTCATATTGGCGCCGGCGACCGCGGACCACTTCTTCCACGCATCGGTGGCGAGAAGGGTCTCTTGCCAAGCCTCCATTTCTGCCAAGCTTTCGTAGCCGACAACGATTTCATGTGTGCTACGCCCGGCGGCGCCAGCCTGCCCCGTCAGGACCTGTACGAGCCAGATCTGCCCCGGAAAAGCCTGGGTCTCTTTGTCGTTGAGAAGCGCGTCGAGACCCGCAAGGATGGCGCCGGGGTCCGACACTTCGACCTGAATCACATCCCAGGTTCCATCTTCGCTGCTGACCGTTCCCCAGTTTCGCAGGGGCACAACGGAATAGGTGGCGACGGGCGTTCCTGCCTGATTCAGGCGCGCGGTGTAAAGGGCAATTTCCTCCGATCCCAGCGCCTTTTGGCTCCAGGCTTCGGCCTCCGCAACGCTGGGCCAGAGAGCGACCACCCGGTGTGTGGTGGGGGAGGCGCCGTTGAACGCGATGGCCTGAAGTTGAACCTGGGCTCTTCGATTTTTTCCGACCTCCGAACTCTGTAACGCATCAAAGGCGGCGACAACCGCCGGGGCTTGCCCCGGGGTAATTGCCCATTCGTAAACTTGTACGAAGGGCATGGCCGAGGCGAAGCTTGAGGCAAAAAGAAGCGCTGCGCCGGAAATCCAAGGCAAAATTTTCATCCGTGTTCTCCTCATTGGGATCGGGGTGCTTTACGAGTCGCCCTATTCGATCGGGAACGCTTCGAAAACGAGTGTTCCGTTAAAGAGATCTACGGCGCCCTTAGCGTAGATCATGTCGCCATTTGAGAAGGCATCCAGGGTATGCATGGTCACCATGGTTCCTTCACGCTTCCAGATTCCCTGTAACGACGCGGCCACCAGGTCACCGTCTTGGTTGATCGACCGAAGGCTCCCGGTGAAGTTGCCCTTTAGGCGATCAGCGGTAGTCGAAAAAAACTCGTAGCTTAAATAGACCTTGCCGTAGCCCTCGCCCACGACGCCCTCGGCAGTGAGGGAGCTGGTCGTTGCAGAACTTGTCCAGCTGGTCATCGCGAATTCGGCGGGGAAAGAGTCTCCCTTTGCTTCAAAGCCTGCCGCAAACGTCGTGAGCGCCGCGCTGCAGAGTACAAGGCCCACAAGGGCTCGCTTTACCATCATCATCAGCCATCCTTAAAAAACTAAGCAGGGAGCTCAGGCTAGAGCGCTGGGGCTTCCGCTGGCTGTAAAAGGGGGGGCTTCGCCTCGCAATGTGACGGGCGGCACGGTAAGAAAGGCCGGCTTACGAAAGGAGTAACCGGCGCTGTCCGAGCGCTTTCCGGGACTATGCAAATTCCTTGGGAGAGGGTTAGCTAGTCGGGGATAGGGTGTAATCCCCCCATATTTAAAGGGGGGGCGATAAGATTGACGCTGAATGAAGCTAGGGAGAGAGCGAGGGCTCGCTGATCGGGGGCGCCCGAGGGGCGCCCCTGGCTCCCGGCTCAGCGGCGAGCAGCTTCCTCGGAAACTTTGGCAATGCTGGGGTGTTTTTCCAGCGCCTGGCACCGGACTTCAAGCTCCGGGCACAGGCTAAGGAGATCGACCCCGGCAATTTTTGCCATGCCGGCCGCCGGGCGAAGGCAGTAAAAGAGGTAGAAATCCGCCACCGTGAGCTGATCTCCCGCGAGGTAGGCGCTTGAGGAGGAGAGCTGCCGAACGGCCCGTATTCCCTTTTCGAGATCCCGGGCGACTTCCTCCTTGGTTTCATCGCTGACGGGTTGATTGAAGAGCAGCTCAGGAAGGCATCGCCGAGCGACAAGTTCTACATTCAGCATCAGATGAAGCACCAATTCGACGACCTTGGCGGCTGCTATCGGGTCGGCGGGCATGAGCCCTGGGCGCTGCGCCTCAAGGAAATGGAAAATGGCTAAGGATTCTGACAGGTGAACGCCGTTGATCTCCAGGGAGGGCATTTTCCCCATGGGTGACCGCTCTAGATAGTCCGCATTTTGCGAAGGTGGCGCCTTAATTTCCTCAAAATCAAAGCCCTTTTCGATGAGAAGGGCCTTGGTCAGGCTGTAGTAATTGCTCATGCGGAGCCCATAAAGCTTAATCATGTCGTATCTCCCCGTTACGATTCATAGCGCTAGGCTATTTTGACAGTTGGCGAAAGACCTCTCGAGGCGCCGGCTTAGGATCCTGCTTAAGCCGAACATATGGCAAGAAAAGTTCCCCCGGGATTTAGAGTGACACAACTGAGGGGGGAAGGGCCGACCGGCTGTCGTGCAGAAAATTGAAGGAGTGAGGGATAAATGCGTACCGCAATCGTTCTCGGGGTTGGTCCGTTGGAGGGCTTGGGGGCAAAGCTTTCTCAGCGTTTTTCTAGGCAGCATCATGTCCTCGTAGCGGGTAAAAGCGCCGAGAAATTAGCGCCGGTGGTCGAGCAGGTACGGGAAGCGGGGGGTAGCGCGGAGCCCCTGGTTACGGACGCAACAGATGAAAGGGCAGTACAAGCGCTCTTTGCCGCGGCGGGTCCCAGCCTTGACCTTGCCATTTATAACGCCGGTAACAACACCCCCGGTGCTATTGAAACCATGGATGCTGGGTACTTTGAGGCGAGTTGGCGGGTTTGCTGCTTTGGAGGTTTTCTGTTTGGCCGCGAAGCTGCCCGTTCCATGAAGGCGGGCGGCGGCACGGTGTTATTTACCGGTGCCAGCGCGTCACTGCGGGGCCGAGCAAATTTCGGGGCTTTTAACGCCTCCAAGGCGGGCCTCCGGACCTTCGCCCAAGCCTTGGCGAAGGAGTGCGGTCCTGCGGGGATCCATGTGGGGCATGTCGTCGTCGACGGGCCCATCAACGGTGACAAGATTCGCTCCGGTTATCCTGAGTACGCGAAAAAATTGGGCGATGAGCGGATGATCTCCCTGGATGGGATTGTTGACGCTTACGAATTCCTTTATCGGCAGCCGAGGAGCGCATGGTCCTTTGAGGTGGATGTCCGCACGCACCTTGAGGACTGGTAGCGGTCAATTGCTTCCGCAGTAGTGCTGGGGATTGGGCTCGTTGTCGCTTAGCTTGGGCCTTAAGCAAAGAGGGAAGATTCCGATGGCTGTGACCTTCCAGGACCTTCAGAGGGCGACCATCCGACCGGAGCTCGGAGAGATGGGGGAAGCCGTTCGACGGGCTAACGCCGGGGTGGAGGAGGCGCAGATTCAGCTCTGCGGCGCCATGCTTTGGGCCTCCTTCGCCTGTCCCGGGGCAATTTTTCCCGTCTTCGACACCCTATTTCGGGCCCAGCTTGCCCTGGAGTGCAGACTAAGCGAGCTCCCGCTGCAAAGTGCGCCGCCTCCGGAAGCGTTTTGGAAACGATTCCAGGAGACCATTGAAGGTCCGGAAGGTGGCTACGACGCAACGTCCATCACCATGGCAGTGGCGAGTCTCGGTGGCGAGCTTCACAGTGATATGGCCGGTCTGAGTGAGGCCGCTGCCCGCATCATAAATAAGGAAGCAAGCCCCGAGGCCAAGACTGCCCCTCCGATGATTACCCTGGAGGGGCTGGCAAATTTGCCCGAGGGCAGCCTCGGACGTGCTCTGTTAGCAATGTGGACGGAAAATCAATTTGACCCGGAGGTTTTGGATCGGGACGCCATAGGCCTAGCTAATCTCAGCCCAGCGCTCCAGTACCTCAATACCCGTATCCTGCAGATGCACGACGTTTGGCACCTCGTGGCAGGCTACAAAACCACGAGTCTTCACGAGATGGCGATTTCAGCGTTTCAACTTTCTCAGTTTGGTCACAACTATTCCGCGATGTTCCTTGCTACGGTTCTATGTATGAGCTGCCTTAGGCAACCGGCTGGGTTTCCCTTGTTGATGCAGAATTTTGCCGAGGGATGGCACCACGGGTGCCAGGCACCCAGATTTATGGAAATTGAATGGGAGAGTGAGTGGCACTCGGATATCGCGAGCGTTCGCCAGAAGTATGGCATTGAGCCCTTCGCAGGCAGTTTCCCCCCGGACTTACTTGAAAATCTTGCCAGCTCTAACTGAATCCCGAGACTTTCC
>Ga0255780_10000368_pt1 | contig 44005 bp, 42 predicted proteins | sample 071ome_32_FD_179978 | JGI IMG/M metagenome (GOLD analysis project Ga0255780, IMG submission 179978) | Coastal salt marsh microbial communities from the Groves Creek Marsh, Skidaway Island, Georgia - 071405AT metaG (version 2) | ecosystem: Environmental > Aquatic > Marine > Intertidal zone >... | reverse complement strand
AAAATCGTCTAGGGCGCAAGCTCTTCGCACGTTACTATATCTTTTTGAACGAGACGCGGCAGCAAGATACGCCCGAGTCGGGTAAAATTACAGGAAGCTTTTATGGGTATCATTGCAGAAAATATTCGATCGAAACTTAACGATCAATTTTCCCCCCAGCTGTTAGAAATAGAGGACCAATCAGAGAGTCATCGTGGTCATGTGGGACACCGTGAAGGTGGCGAAACCCATTTTCACGTTAGACTAACATCTTCAAAATTTGAGGGGCAAAATAGAGTACAACGCCAGAGACTAGTCTATGCAGCGCTAGCCGATGAATTGGCAGGCCCAATTCATGCGCTCTCCTTAGAACTCAAGGCGCCCAGTGATTAAAACTCGCGTGCGTGGAATGGGGTAAAATAAAAAGCTGAATTTTTAGAAGATTTTAAGACAACATCAAAACACTTCCGGCCAACAAATTGCAAAGTAACGATGAGAAAAAGCAAACAGGAATTCTCTTAGCTCGAGGCGCCGTTAGGCTGCTGTTTGATCTTGGCTATGCGCCTCTCACGGAGTTCACGCTTGCCTCTGGAAGGCGGGTGGATGTTTTCGGTGTGGGAAAAAACGCTTCATTGATTGCAGTGGAAATCAAAAGCAGCCGAAATGATTTTTTATCGGACCAAAAATGGCAATCTTATCTCGAGTATTGCGACCAATTTTACTTTGCCGTTCCTGAGAGTTTTCCCACCGAACTGATACCAAGCCATCAAGGCTTTATGAGGGTAGATCAATTCAGTGGTTCATTAATTAGACAAGCCAAGCCCTCACCCGTGAGTGCTGCAAGACGAAAGGCCATTTTAACGCGCTTTGCAAGGACCGCCGCTTCCCGCCTGAATCTCCTGAATGATCCCTTGCGAAAATTATGAGGGCAATCACACAAGTAAAATCCCTTCAAGAAATGAAGGATTATGATGAATATTAGATAATTTTTATCCTATTCTTCTAAACTTGAAGCCGTCCCTGCAACCCTTGTTTGACGCATCAGGCGACGATACTTGTCTGCATCATAGCCAGCACCACGATGTATCAAGCAGCGGTTATCCCAAATAACAAGGTCGCCAGGTTGCCAAGCATGTGTGACAATATTCTCTTCACGCACTGAATGCTCAACCAGCTGGTCAAGTAACGCTCGACTCTCATCGAATCCCATGCCTTCAATCTCTCGAACATGAGAACCAATAAAAAGATTTTTAAGTTTATTGGTCGGGTTGGTCCTAACAAGTTTCTGCCTGACTGGAGGTAAAGAGGCCGAAAGTGATGGAGAAACTGCGTCAGGAGACACTTTTGATCTCGAGAATGTGTAATCATGGATCCCTACCATTGGATCCAACTTACTCTTCAAATCAGCATCCAGTTGCGCGTAAGCAGAGCGTGTGGATGCGAAAAGAGTCTGCCCACCTTCTTCAGGAGTTTCATAAGCACACATAACTGATAATGCCGCGGGTACAGGCTTAAACGAGGCATCTGAATGCCAAAGGTTATTTCCAGTTAAAAACTTGGTTTTTCGATGTTCATTACCAAGAGCTGTTCCGTCTGGCTGAACATTCCCAATTGTACCGAAATACTCAAGCTTACCCTCTTCGCCCTTGGCTACATGGCTTGGCTCGGGAGAACCCAGGAGGCGCGTGAAACCAAGTTGCTTATCGTCATTGAAACCAGCTTGACCAGGAAACACAACGAACGAGTATTCGTCTATCAAACCCCAGATTTGATTAACAAATTCATCGGCTAAATCGCCTGACAAATCGATGCCAGTTGCACTTACCCCAAAACTTTTATGAAGTGGCTGGATGTTCAGCGAAAACATAAAGTCAGGCGTGGCCAAGAACTAGACGGCGAAAGCGTGTCTTTACATTTGCCGCGTCCAAATCACGCTTGAATACAGGTGGAGGTGTGCCGTCTATTTTTAGATGGATAAAGCAAGTGTCATTAGCTCCCGCCAAAAGACGTCTTGCATCTTCTACCTCGTCCATAGCTGAAACAGTTCTACAGGTCTTAATGCCGGATCCAGAAGCAACCGCGGCAAGATCCACGCCTTTTGAGGTATGGCTCTCTTGATTGCCCGTTTCTTGGTAGTGGCCGTTATCTACACAGATGATGTGTAAGTTAGGCGCCTTGGCAACCGCTACTGTCGCCAGGGACGACATATTCATTAACAATTCACCATCGCCAGTAACGACAACCACCTTTTTATCTGGTTGCGCCAAAGCTAAGCCAAGCCCCATGGCAGTAGCTCCACCCATCGCGCCTGCCATAGTAAAAGTGTGATCTCCATCCTTCGTGAGGGCACCTATATCTTTGGCAGAACCAGCTAAGCCTGTCACGATAAGCATGTCATCGTGGTCGGCTAACAAAGCGGGAATTGCCTCTTGACGATTTACACCTTGGGTCATTTCTCAACCTCAAAAATAATGTTTTATCAATACTAGCCTCGTAACAGTCGAGGAGAAAGCACTTCTCTAAAATTGTTTGTTCAGTTTCCTGATTTCTGTTTTCAGAGCTTCCCCATCCATAGTTACTCGATGCACACTTTTTTGTGACTAAAGCCCAATCCCCTTCGTTAAAAAATTCTGCAGATAACGAAATGAGCACTGAGGGTAAAATTTACCCCGCGAGAAAATCACTTAGATTTAATTTTAGCTTCTATTGCATCCCAAATCTGCGATTCCAACCTTGTATCATCAAAAGCATTAATCTCCTGAAGGCCGGTTGGCGAGGTGACATTGATTTCGGTCAGATAATCTCCAATCACATCTATGCCAACAAACAGCAAACCACGCTCTCTGAGAGAAGGGCCAATTATATTACAAATTTCTATATCTCGGGCGGAAAGGCCCGATTTCACCGCTCTGCCACCTACATGCATATTTGCTCGAGCCTCACCAGCGGCGGGAACCCGATCGATAGCACCAGCTGGCTCCCCATCAATCAATATAATTCGTTTATCACCATCCCTTACTTCCGGGAGATAGCGCTGGGCAATTAATGGCTCTCTATAAAAGTGGCTGAACAGTTCATGTAGGGATGACAAGTTCTCATCACCTGGCTGCAGATGGAAAACGCCCGCTCCGCCATTACCAAAAAGCGGCTTGATAATGATGTCTTCATGCTCTTCACGAAAATCAACAATCGCAGAAAGATCAGAGGTAATTAGAGTTGGTGGCATAACACCTTCGAAGTGCGTGACAAAGAGTTTTTCTGGAGCGTTCCTGACCTGAGCAGGATCATTGACCACAAGTGTTTTTGGGTGGATATGCTCAAGAATATGGGTAGCAGTAATATACGCCATATCAAAAGGTGGATCCTGGCGCATAAGAACTACATCTACTCCAGCGAGATCAATTGTCTCAAAATCACCTAATGTAAAGTGGTTTCCAATCTCTCTTCGGAGCTCTAATCGTCGGGCTTGGGCCGTAACGCGACCATCACGCAACGAGAGAGCTGTTGGCAGATAATGCCAAATCCTATGCCCACGCGCCTGCGCTTCTAACCCCATGACGAACGTTGAGTCGCCATTGATATCGATATTTTCGATCGGATCCATTTGTATGGCAACTCTGAGGCTCATGGGGAAATACTACTCCTAATTCTAAAAACTCGTTGATCATGATAGCGTTGTATCTTGAGCCTCGCCATGCTGAATATTTCAGGTCTTCAAAGCTGGCAACTTTATCGTTAAATATAGGCTATTCTCCAAAACTGAAGGACGCGCTTATGCGATCCCATTTTATCCTATTTGTGACAGCTAGCTTAGCACTGACGGCTTGCGGTGCCGACCTATCTGACAATACAGTTTACCCATCTTCCAGACGTATACAAAAGGGTGGTGGCGATGGTTATGACACCAGTCAAGACAAAGGTATATTCGACGGATCATTTAACCTGTTTGGTGGGGGAAGTGACGATAAAGAGGGCGGTGGAGTAGGATCTGGCATAGCCGTAAATAGCTTCCTGTGGCGAGCTGCGTTAGATACTGTTTCTTTCATGCCTCTCTCATCTGCAGATCCGTTTGGCGGCGTAATCCTTACAGATTGGTACTCGCCACCTGAAGCACCAAGCGAACGATTTAAGTTGAACATCTTCATATTAGATCGGCAGTTGCGAGCAGACGGCCTCAGGGTGGCCATATTCAAAGAAACAGAGAAAGATGGCGTTTGGCGCACAGCGACCACAGAAACCAAAACGACAATTAACATTGAAAATAGAATTTTAGAGCGGGCTCGCGAACTTCGATTATCTGCCGCTGCAATTCGAGGGAACCGCTAAAAACTTGCCCCAAGCTTGATTGTCAGCTTATTGCTGGTTTCAATGAATGTTCAAATAAGCCTCGCCAAGCCAGCGAAGCAATTAAATTCGGAGCACAGATAATGGCGCGTTATAATGTCGCCGAAACCGAGCCTAAATGGCGCGAGGTTTGGGAAACACGGGGAGTCTTCAAAAGCGAAGTAGACCCATCACGACCCAAGTACTACGTGCTTGAGATGTTTCCATACCCATCTGGTCGAATTCACATGGGCCATGTCCGAAACTTTACGTTAGGCGATGTTGTAGCTCGGTATAAACGCGCCCAGGGCTATAATGTGCTGCATCCGATGGGATGGGATGCTTTTGGGCTACCCGCCGAAAATGCTGCATTCGATGCCAAGGTTCATCCCGCAAAGTGGACCTATGAGAATATTGCGACCATGCGCAGCCAACTCAAGAGCATGGGGTTGGCCTATGATTGGGAGCGAGAGTTCGCAACATGTGACCCGGAATACTATGAACATGAACAACGCATGTTCATTGCATTTGCCAAACAGGGTCTAGCTTACAAACGCGAAAGTTGGGTAAATTGGGATCCCGTTGAAAACACTGTTCTAGCTAATGAACAGGTTATTGATGGTAAAGGCTGGAGGTCGGGAGCAACAGTAGAGCGCCGCAAGTTAGCTCAATGGTTTCTGAAAATCACCGCCTATGCCGATGATCTTCTGGAAGCTATTGGAACTTTAGACCGGTGGCCCGACCGTGTTCGACTAATGCAAGAAAATTGGATAGGGAGATCGACAGGAGCACGCGTATTTTTCAATCTTATCAATCGGGAAGAAAAATTAGAGGTTTTCACTACACGACCAGATACTCTCTACGGCGCATCCTTCTGCGCAATTTCTCCTGATCACCCCCTAGCTGCAGAAATAGCAGCAACTGATCATAAAGCCACAAGTTTTATAGAAGAATGCCGACGCCTCGGCACTTCAGAAGCAGCAATAGAAAAGGCTGAAAAACAAGGCTACAACACCGGCCTGAAGGCTAAGCATCCTATCATTCCCGATCTCGAAATTCCAGTTTTCATAGCCAACTTTGTCCTCATGGAATATGGATCTGGTGCCATTTTTGGCTGTCCTGCTCATGATCAACGAGACTTAGATTTTGCGAGAAAATACAACCTCCCTGTACTGCCAGTAGTGCTGCCTCCTGGTGAAAATGCTGAAACCTTTTCTATCGTAAATGAGGCCTACACTGGACCAGGGAAAATCTATAACTCAGACTTTCTCGACGGCATGGACATAGAAACTGCGAAAGCTTCTGTTGCAAAACATCTTGAAGCTCAAGGCTCCGGTTTTTCCTCAACAGTGTATCGCCTAAGAGATTGGGGCGTTTCCCGCCAGAGATATTGGGGATGCCCAGTCCCCATGATCCATTGTGAAAATTGTGGAACAGTTCCAGTACCTGATGATCAACTGCCAGTAACTTTACCTGAGGACGTGACCTTTGATCAGCCAGGCAACCCTTTAGAACGCCATCCAACATGGAAACATGTTGACTGCCCAAGCTGTAAAAAGCCCGCCATCCGCGAAACCGATACCTTTGATACATTCTTTGAAAGTTCATGGTATTTTTCTCGGTTCACCTCTCCACGGAATTCCATCAGCGCCTTTGACCAAACCGCACATGAGTATTGGATGCCGGTCGATCAATATGTTGGCGGTGTTGAGCATGCTGTCCTACACCTCCTCTATTCTCGCTTCTTTATGCGGGCATTGAGGGATTGTGGTTTCGTCAAATTAGATTCTGGAGAACCCTTTTCTGGCCTATTCACCCAAGGCATGGTCTGCCACGAAACTTACCGATCCACAGATGGTCGTTGGCTAACTCCTGACGACATTGAAAAGGACGGTGATACAGCTGCTGAAATAAAAAATGGCAACAAAGTTGTAGTTGGCCGATCTGAGAAAATGTCAAAGTCAAAGAAAAATGTAGTCGACCCTGAGGCTATACTTTCGACTTATGGCGCAGATACTGCACGTCTTTTTATGATGTCCGATAGCCCGCCCGACAGAGATTTAGAGTGGACTGAAGCAGGTGTTGAAGGTGCTTGGCGATATATAAACAGGCTCTGGCGTCTAATAGACACCCCTCCAGTCCAACTAGATAAATGCGACGCGTCTTCAGATTACGGCGAATTAGCAAGTGATCTCCGTCGCCAAATCCATAAAACAATCGACGGGGTTACGGAAGATCTAGAAAAATTCCACTTCAACCGTGCTGTGGCTCGGATACGCGAGCTTACCAATGCTCTAGTGGATGCTAAGGGTGATAGCTCAGACATTGCCAATGCATATAGAGAAGGGATTGAAGCACTTGTCCGGCTTGTTGGGCCAATTACCCCCCATATAGCCGAAGAGATGTGGTCTAAGCTTGGTCACGAAACTCTTCTAGCAGACGCTCCCTGGCCAAAGGCAGATGCCTCTCTTCTAGTTGATGATAGCGTAACTATCGCAATTCAGGTAAATGGAAAACTACGTGCATCTATTGAAGTAGCGCGTGATTTACCCAAAGAAGAATTAGAAACACTGGCATTATCGGAGCCCAACATAGTTAGAAATCTTGGTGGGAAAACTCCCCGCAAAGTCATCGTAGTACCAAATCGAATAGTAAATGTGGTTGCATAGATTAATAGGGATAGCGTTGCTAGCTGCTACACTATCTGCCTGTGGCTTTGAACCCCTTTATGGTGAGGGTAAAGGCAAAAAATACAGCGAACATGCTATAGAAGTGATGCCAATCTCCGAGCACGAAGGACAGGTGCTGCGAGCAGCACTCCGACGATCCTTTATATTCAACGGACCAGCAACCCACCGTTTGGAGGTCCAACTCTCAGAAAAGATGAATGTAGTGGCCATAGACTCAGCTGGCGACGTGACAAGACAAAGAATGACAATAACCGCATCGTGGCACCTGTTCGGCTTAGCCGCCAAAGATAAAGAAAAGCCTTTACGCGGGGCGGTAAGTGTATTTGAGACCTACAATGTCTTTGCCTCTGATTTTTCCAACTTAACAGCAGAACGCGCCGCTAGAGAACGATCTGCCCGACGGCTAGCCAACATGATTAGTGTTGAAGTTACCGCGAAGCTCGGAGGCAGCTAATCATCAATGAAGGTAGCACCTCGCGATATAGAACGATTTCTCTCAACACCTCCTCAGGAACTCTGTAGCTGCTTGATTTACGGAGAAGACGCAGGCCAGGTCCGGGAACTTGCTAAAAAACTCGCCGAGGCTGTAGTTGATGACCTGAATGACCCCTTTCGTGTCACAACCTTAGACATATCGAATTTAACAGCAGACCCATCCCGTCTATCAGACGAACAAGCTGCCATGCCTTTCGGCGGGGGAAGGCGTTTGATTCGACTTCGGGGAATTACCGGGGACCACGCACGACTAATTTCAGAAATAATTCAAGAACCGTCTGGAGACGGATTGATCATAGCAGAAGCTGGTCCACTTCGCCGAGACTCCGCAATGGTAAAGATGTTTGAAACATCAAAGACTGGCGCAGCCATTCCATGTTATGCCGATGAAGGTCGCAGTTTAGCTGCGCTGCTGGACCAAACGCTAAAACAAGAAAACATATCATTAACTCCAGATGCACGTTCTTATATTATTAATCGTCTGGGTGCGGACAGAGCGGCAACACGCTCCGAAATTGAAAAACTCCTGCTCTACATCGGTGAAAATGGAAAGCTTGATCTAGAGGATGCAGTCGAGGCTATTGGTGATGCTGGCTCAACCAGTGTGGATGATTTAGTTTACGCAACTGCAACAGGTGACATTACAAATAGCCATCGGGCACTAGATCGATTAACGGCCGCGAACACGCAACCAATTTCTGTAATTCGTTCCATGATAGGACATCTAACCAAACTCCGTGCTGTTGTGGCCAAAGCCGAAACTTCTGGGCTAGAACCTGCTCTCGCCAGTATCCGCCCCCCAATCTTTTTTAAACGCAAAACCGCATTTCAGGAGCAAGCACGGATTTGGTCTCGGCAACGTCTTTCACTAGCAATAGATCGAATGCTGAGGGCAGAAATTGAGGTAAAACAAACGGGTTCAGATGCTTATCTTGTACTCTGGAAAGCATGTTATGACGTTGCACAAGCCGCCACCACCCAAAGGCATCGATGAACCATGCGCTGGCTAATTTATGGAATATCTGGATTGCTGATGCTGATTGCTGTCAGCATAGCTATTGTCGCTGTGAAAGTAATTGATGAAGGCCCGAGTGAGACTGGTGGTCTCATTGGTCAACCAACAGTTGGAGGTCCCTTCACCCTTGTAAATGGAGACGGGGTCACAGTTACCGAAAAATTACTCCTCGGTAAAATTAGTCTCGTTTACTTTGGCTTCACTTTCTGCCCAGATGTTTGTCCAGTTGACCTAGCTAATATTGCTGATGCGCTAGATCTTTTGAAGAAAGAGAAGCTCAAAAATGTGCAGGTGCTGTTTGTTACGATTGACCCAGAACGTGACACCCAAAAAATAGTCAGTGAGTATGCGGCCGCTTTTCACCCAAACATACTTGGGCTTACAGGTTCAGCAGAACAAATTAGAGAGGCTGCACGATCATACAGGGTTTACTATGCCAAGCAGGATAACATCACAGACGATAACTACCTGGTATCTCATAGTGCTTATACCTACGTGATGGATACAGCAGGTAAATATGTTCAACATTTTAGAACAAATACATCGCCTGAAGAGATAGCTGAAGGACTGAAGAACTTAATTAGGCCAAACTAAATTCTCACAATGTGAACATTGATTTGCGGACGCTTACCTGTGTGCTTTCGCAATGCCTTACGCAACGCAGAACGAGCAGCATTTTCGATAACGGCGTCGTCACGGCGAGCCTTGATAGCAAGATCCTCAACAGCCTCGTCTATTGCTTCTTCGATATCATCCAGAATTTCAGCATTATCACTCACATCAAGACCAGCGAGCGTCACCATGCTATCAGCCGCGAGTTCTCCTTGGGCTTCTAATGCAATAGTGATGAGCGCCACTCCATCTAACCGCATCCTCCGGCGCTCTTTAATGCCATTGCCAGTCAAACTGACACGCGCATCTCCATCTATTCCAACGCGACCAACCTTAACTTCGCCACGTTGCTCGAAGTCGCCCCCAGCCAAGCACATAACGTCTCCATTGAAGGCAACTTTTGCCTCTGGAATACCACACTCGAGAGCAAATTTTGCCTGGCCATCGAGATGGCGCCCTTCGCCATGCGCGGGAAGCAGTCGTGCTGGCTTTAATAAACTGTATAGGTGTCTAAGTTCATCTCTTGCTGGGTGACCCGAAACATGAACCTTTGCAGTTCCATCAGTGATCACATCCACTCCCATTGCGACCAAACGATTCTGCAAACGTCCAATAGCTTTTTCATTTCCAGGAATATCACGCGACGAGAAAATGACCTTATCTGCGGGATCAACTTCTATATGTCGATGCTGCCCATCAACGATACGGTGCAGGGCGGCTCTAGGCTCGCCTTGGCTTCCAGTGCAAATGGCAACCATCTTGTTAGGTGGCAGGCGACCCAATTCATCTTCGCGCAAAAATGTAGGCAAACCTTTGAGATAACCAAGGCCTCCAGCTACATCATGCATGCGCCAGAGTGAACGGCCTACAAGTCCAATCTCTCGCCCAGCCGCCTGCGCAGCGAGTGCAATTGTTCTTAACCTAGCAACGTTAGATGAAAAACAAGCAAACAGAACTCTTCTGTCAGAGGATGAAACGATTTCCGTTAGAGAAGATGTTAGCTCCCCTTCGCTGCCAGTCCATCCTTCCCGAAGAGCGTTAGTTGAATCGCAAACAAGAGCCAAGACCCCCTCTTTCCCCAGATTAGCTAATCTTCGTTCGTCCACTGGATGGCCAATGACTGGATCAGGATCTAATTTCCAATCACCGGTATGTACAACTAATCCTTTCTGCGATCGGAGAGCTGTCAAGTGAGCCTCTGGGATGGAATGAGGCATAGGAATCAGTTCTACATCAAAAGGACCAACCCCACGCCGACCCCCTGACGGAATTTCAACAATTTTTACTCTTTTCGAGCGCCTTCCACCATCATCATCCAACTTTCGTCGGAGGAAAGCGGCTGCAAATGGTGAACAAAACACTGGGCATTTAAAGCGTCCAGCCAGGTACGGTATTCCGCCAATATGATCTTCATGAGCGTGAGTAATTATGACGCCTTTTAGCTTATCGCCAAGTCCGTCAATTACACTGATATCAGGTACGATAACGTCAACTCCTGGAGTATCCTCATCACCAAAAGTAACGCCCATATCCACTGCAACCCAAGCGCCGTCGTGACCATACAACGCAAGATTCATACCTATTTCGCCTAATCCACCTAGAGCGACAAATAAAACTTCGTCGCTTCCAGGGGTTGGAAGATCAATGTTCTCGGTGGTCACTTTGCATTCCGTTCATAAATTTCGAGGAGCCCCCGTAGGGTGAGATCTCGGTCTACGTCAAAGATGGCATCTGTGGCTCCATTAAAAAGCGGCGCAAGGCCACCTGTCGCAATGGCTCGTAGTTCTGAGTCTCCAACCTCACTTCGAATACGACTGACTAGCCCCTCAATTAACCCGACATAGCCCCAAAAGATTCCCGACTGCATGGCCTGTACAGTATTGCGCCCAACAACCTCAGCAGGTTGGCGAACAGCTACCAATGGAAGTTTTGCTGCAGCCATATGCAATGCTTCCATTGAGAGGTTTGCGCCTGGCGCTATTATTCCACCTTGATAATTTCCATCTTTATCAATCAAATCAAAAGTTGTTGCGGTGCCAAAATCAATCAGGATTAAAGGGCCTCCATAAGCAGATTTAGCCGCTACTGCGTTAACCAATCTATCGGCCCCCACCTCTGCAGGGTTTTCCAGCTCAACTGTTATACCAAGGTCAACGTTTGGATCTCCAACCACTAATGCCTCAGTATCAAAATATCTTTGGCATAAACGGGTAAGATTAAAAAGTGATGCCGGTACCACCGTAGAGATAATTGCTGCTGAAATATCATTTTTCGAGACATTCTCTAGTGCCATCAATTGCGCTAGCCAGACAAAATGCTCGTCAGCTGTCCTTCGGGTATCAGTTGCAGCCCGCCAAAGGCCACGTTGTTCGTCACCGTCATAAACGGCAAAAACGGTATTGGTGTTACCCGCATCGATAGCTAGGAGCATGGGATCATTCACTTCGTGTCAATTGGAAATATATCGCCAGCAGAGATTCTGCGCTCTTGCCCATTCTGCAAAGCCAAAATGAGAGCACCATCATCAGCTAAGTCAACCGCTCTACCTACTATTGTTTCAGCAGGCAACCGGGCCATGACTATTTCCCCGAGGTTGCGTGTTCGGTTCTTCCAGGCTTCACGTATTGGCCCAAAGCCATCCAGGGTCCAACGTCTCTGCCACTTATCAAACTCCCAAAGAAGTTTTTTTGCGGCATCTTCTAGAGCGAGTTCCCTTCCTCCTGCTGTCACCAAATCAATTGGATTTTTAGCTTCTGGGCGCTCTGCTGGTCTCAAATTTACACCTATACCAACTATAAGCCATTCAACAGTACCTCCTATCCCACCAGAAGCCTCCGCCAAAATTCCACTAAGTTTTGCGTCACCTATCAGAATATCATTGGGCCACTTAATGGTAAGAGGAACTGATTTCGGCAGTATTCCCGAGGCAAAATCATAAACAGCCAAGGCGGCAACAAACGCCACCTTTGCCGCCTCGCCAGGATGCATAGACGGCCTTAGTAAGATCGACAAAGCAAGATCCGACCCGGCTGTTGACCAACTCCGGCCACTTCTCCCGCGACCAGCAGTCTGACAAGAAGAGGCTATCACTAGCCCAGCGGCGGCACCGCCTCGGGCTCTACGTGCAGCTTCGGCATTAGTACTATCGACTGTATCAAACAGCTCAAGCCGCCATTCGGGCGGTAAATCGATCAATTTTGAAGAAGTTGCTGAGCGGCTAAAGTAGCTTGGCTTACTATTGGCCCAGGCAGCACAATGAAGAATAAAATCACAAAGGATGCAATAGCCAGCACAACACCTAAATCTCTGGGCATTGGACCATCTAATATGTCAGTTGCCTCATCAAAATACATCAACTTGATAATACGGATGTAATAGAAGCAAGAAACAACACTTGCCAAGACTCCAACTACTGCTAGCACGTACAAACCAGAGTCCACTGCTGCGCCAAGAACGTACAATTTACCAAAAAAGCCCGCTAATGGCGGGATACCTGCCATAGAAAACATAACAGCTGCCAGACCAAAAGCCATCCAGGGGTGAGTGCGGCTAGCTCCTGCTAGATCATCAATGGTTTCTACAGCCCTGCCACCACGGCGCATAGCCATAACGCACGCAAATGCAGCAAGTGTCATAAAAAGGTATAAAGCTGAATAGATCAGCAGACCCCGCACACCAGCTTCACTCGCAGCTGCCAGACCAATCAATGCAAAGCCGACATGACCGATTGAACTGTAAGCCAATAGGCGTTTGATATTTTTCTGAGCCAATGCACCTAATGCACCTATAACAACCGATAATCCAGCAATCACGGCTACAATTTGGCCCCATGCTTGGTCTGCTCCAGCAAGAGGATCAGCCATCACTCGGGCAAACAATGCCAGTGCTGCAGCCTTTGGCGCTGCAGCAAAGAAGGCAGTTATCGGTGTGTCTGCACCTTCATACACATCCGGCACCCACATATGAAATGGCGCGGCCGAAACCTTAAATGCAAGTCCAGCAAGCAAAAACACGATACCGACAACCAATCCAAGGGACGGCTGCCCCATTTCTGCAACACCACTCTGAATAGCATCAAACCCAGTGGAACCTGTATATCCATATATAAGACCCGCTCCATAAAGGAGCATGCCCGAAGATAAGGCCCCTAAAACAAAGTACTTTAGACCGGCCTCGGTGGCTCTAAGGCTATCTCTACGAATAGCAGCGAGCACATATAAAGATAAGCTCTGTAGCTCCAAGCCAATATACAATGAAATAAGGTCATTGGCAGAAACCATCAGCATCATACCAATCGTTGCAAACAGCATTAGCACAGGCTGCTCAAAGCGCATTGGCCCGACCCCATCCGCCGATACCGATCTGCCAGCAGCCATAATGACCGTTGCGACAGCTCCAATGACTATTAGGGTTTTTGCAAAGCTTGCTAATTTATCCGCGATAAATAGCCCACCAAAAGCGGCTCCTGAAGGGCTTAAAAAGCCTACCAACAATGAACCAACAAGTGAAAATGCCACGATATAGCACATTGGTTTGGCAACACGGTTCCCGGAAAAGGCGCCAATCAATAGCAGGCACATTCCGACAATCGACAACAAAATTTCAGGTAAGAGGGGCATAGCCAACATCACTCAAAACCCCCTATCGTAGCCAGGCGAAGAGCGCACCAACGTCACCAATTGACGACGCGGCAGCCGCGGAACTGCGTAAAGTTTCAGAAGCAGCTATCTGGATTCCATCAAGGAACGTAGCTGGATAGATACCCATCCAAAGAACAAGGATTATCATTGGCGCAAAGACCAATACCTCACGCCAGTTCAGATCATTAATCAACTTAAGGTCTTCATGTTCTAGCCGACCAAAGATCACCCGTCTGTAGAGCATTAACATGTAGGCAGCGCCCAGAATGAGCCCTGTTGCTGCTAGGGCTGCAACCCAGGTGTTATCTTTAAACGCACCGGCTAAAACCAAAAACTCTCCCACAAAACCACTGGTTCCAGGTAAGCCCACTGAGGCCATCGTAAATACCATCATAACAAGAGCATACCGTGGCATGCGATGAACAAGTCCACCATACCGCGAAATTTCTCGGGTATGCATACGGTCGTAAACAACACCTACGCAGAGGAAAAGTGCGGCCGAGACAATCCCATGACTCAACATTTGAAAAACAGCACCCTCTACACCTTGGGGGGTATTAGTGAAGATCCCCAATGTAACATAACCCATATGAGCGACCGAAGAGTAAGCGATCAGCTTCTTCATATCCTCCTGGGCAAGTGCCACTAAGGAGGTATAGACGATGGCGATTATTGATAGTGAATATACAAGCGGGGTAAAAAATTCAGATGCTTCAGGGAACATGGGAAGACTGAAGCGTAAAAAACCGTAGCCTCCCATCTTGAGCAAAACCCCAGCTAGGATCACTGATCCTGCAGTCGGCGCTTCCACATGAGCATCGGGAAGCCAAGTGTGTACTGGCCACATTGGCATTTTAACTGAAAATGAGGCGAAAAACGCTAACCAAAGCCAAATTTGGACACTAGTTGAAAAAGAAAACTTCTGTGCATCCTCAATACCAGAACCACCTATCATCCCGATCATCGCCACGATAGCGACAAGCATCAAAACTGAGCCGAGTAACGTATACAAGAAAAACTTGAAAGACGCGTATATCCGACGCGCCCCACCCCAGACCCCAATGATGAGGAACATCGGGATTAGCACACCCTCGAAAAATACATAGAAAGCTATGAGGTCGAGCGCACAAAACATTCCAATCATAAAGGTTTCAAGCGCGAGGAAAGCTGCCATATATTCGCTAACTCGCTTGTTCACGCTTGTCCAAGAAGCAATGATACAAATGGGCGTAAGGAACGTTGAGAGCAGCACGAAGTAAAAAGACAGGCCGTCTACACCAAGCTGAAAAGCTATATTGTACTCGGGAAACCAGTCATATTTTTCAGTTAACTGGAAGCCTACAGCTCTTGGGTCAAACTGTGCCCAAGCAACAAGCGAGATAAGGAATACAAAACCTGAAGCCCATAATGCTACCCAACGAGCATTTTTAGCTTTTTCTTCGCCTCGGGCAAAGAGCATGATTAACAGAGCGCCTACGAGAGGCCCAAAGGTAATTAAAGATAAAATCGGCGCGCCAGACACTAATCAGGCCCCTTGTTGCATGATCCGCCAAGCGACAAGGGCAACGACCCCTATCAGCATAGCGAATGCGTAGTGGTAGACGTAGCCTGTTTGAAGGCGACTAGCCGCCTCCGCAGCACGCTTCGCCATTGCAGAAATTCCGTCCGGACCAAACCTGTCGATAATACCAACATCACCCCGCTTCCAGAAAGTCCGCGCGAGCCAATGTGCAGGTCTCACAAACAAGAAATCATAAGCCTCATCAAAGAACCATTTATTATAGAATAACTTATGCAAACCCTCGAAAGCGTGCGCTGTCTCGCCAGGCAGATGAGGTTTTTGAACATAAAAACGGTATGCCAACCAAATACCTAGCAAGGTAATCACTACAGGAGATGCTTTGACCAGGAAGGGCACATGATGGGCGTGCTCGATAATCGTTTCGCCCTTAGCATCAGGCAATATAACAATTGAACTGCCCCAGAATTCCTGAAAATGATGCCCCACGAACGGCCCGTACAGCGCCAAACCTGACACCACAGCTCCAAAAGCAAGAACATAGAGAGGCCATAACATAATAGGAGGCGATTCATGAACGTGAGCCATCACTTTTTCATCTGCCCGCGGAGCGCCGTGGAAAGTCATGAAAAGCAAACGCCATGAATAAAATGCGGTCATAAGGGCGGCCAAAATACCGAAGGTAAACGCGATAAAGCCTGGAACCGAATGAGCGCCCCACGCAACCTCCAAAATCATATCTTTAGAGTAGAAGCCAGCAAATCCAATCACGCCGGGAATACCAACTCCCGCCAAGGCCAGACTGCCGATCCACATCAATATATATGTTTGTTTGATATGGCTCTTAATCCCCCCCATTTTGCGCATATCTTGCTCGTCAGACATTGCGTGGATGACTGAGCCTGCACCAAGGAACAAGAGAGCCTTGAAAAACGCGTGGGTAGTAAGGTGGAACATCGCAGCAGGATAAGCTGACAGTCCAGCAGCAAAGAACATGTAACCGAGCTGGGAGCAAGTCGAATAGGCAATAACCCGTTTAATATCAAACTGAGTTAATCCAACTGTCGCTGCAAAGAATGCTGTGAAAGCTCCAATCATGGTAACAAACGCCAGGACGTTTGGGGCATACTCAAAGATTGGCGAAAGCCGGCAAACCATGAACACCCCTGCCGTAACCATGGTGGCGGCATGGATAAGAGCTGATACTGGAGTAGGTCCTTCCATGGCATCAGGCAACCATGTATGAAGCCCAAGCTGCGCTGACTTACCCATAGCTCCAATGAAAAGGAGGAAACACAGGACTTCGAGAGCATCCATGTTCATACCCAAGAAATGGATGCGGGCATCGGTGAACTGAGCCGCTGCGCCAAAAATTGCATCAAACGCCACAGTATCAAACAAGAGAAACACGCCAAAAATACCAAGCGCGAAACCAAAATCACCAACGCGATTTACCACAAAAGCCTTCATAGCGGCAGCATTTGCACTTGGTCGGTCATACCAAAAACCGATTAGAAGATAAGAGCAAACACCGACACCTTCCCAACCGAAGAACATCTGCACAAGATTGTCCGCCGTTACCAACATCAACATGGCAAATGTAAATAGTGAGAGGTAGGCCATGAACCGCGGCTTGGAATGGTCATGACTCATATAACCAATGGAATAAACATGCACACAAGCCGACACGATGGTTACGACACACATCATCACTACTGAGAGGGTATCAAAACGCAGTGACCAAGCTGCCTCAAAGCTACCACTATCAATCCATCTAAAAAGCTCGATTGATCTAGGATTATGCCCTAGAGCAACCTCGACAAAGGCCAAGCACGAAATCAAAGCTGCCAGAATTAAGCCGCCAGATGTAACAAGCTGAGCTCCTCGGTCACCAAGCTTTCTGTTTCCTAGGCCAGCAATTAAGGCCCCAATAAGCGGCAAGAAAATTGCTAATATGTATAGGGCATTCATAGGTTTATCAGCCCTTCATCACATTGACGTCTTCAACCGCAATCGAGCCACGGTTGCGGAAATAGACAACTAAAATAGCGAGACCAATGGCAGCCTCCGCCGCTGCTACCGTGAGAATGAATACTGCGAAGGCTTGACCTGCAAGGTCCCCATTAAAAGCAGAAAATGCCACCAAATTGATATTAACTGCTAACAGCATTAATTCGATCGACATGAGAATAACGATCACGTTTCTTCTATTTAGAAAGATCCCGAAGATGCCAAGAGTAAATAAAACAGCGGCAACGGCGAGATAGTGTCCAAGTCCAATAATCATTGGGCGCCTCCGCCGATGGGCACTTTTACAACCTCTACAGCTTTTTCTGGAGTTCGCTCAAGTTGGTCACTGATTCGTTGACGGCGAACACCAGGTCGACTGCGCAACGTCAATACTATCGCGCCAATCATCGCCACCAACAGTATCAGACCTGAAATCTGAAACAGGACAAAAAGATCGGTGTAGAGAATTTGACCAAGAGCTCTAACGTTCTCAACCTGATCCGCTGGTGGAGTTGGAAGAGCGCCACCCATGACTTTGGCATCACCAAACGCAGCACCACCAAGAACCAAACTTAACTCTGCAAGAAGTGCCAAACCAACAACTGCGCCGATCGAAATGTAACGTGCGGCACCAGCCCTCAACTCTTGGAAATTTACGTCCAGCATCATAACGACAAATAAGAAGAGAACCGCAACCGCCCCGACATATACAACCACAAGAGCCATGGCGAGATATTCAGCACCTATCAAAACAAATAAACCGGCTGAGTTAAAAAATGCCAGAATAAGAAACAGTACTGCATGCACGGGATTACGCGCAGTAACAACCATTACCCCTGAGACAACAGCAACTGAAGCAAAAAGGTAAAAACATAATGCGGCGACGGTCATGTTGACCCTCCAACCAATTTAAAGGCAGCCCACATCCGCAAACTATATCTCAACACTTGAGCTTCATTAGCACGATGCGATGGGCAAAAAGATTTATCTGTACGGGGCATCCTGCACCAAATTCCTAGCAATAGCTGTCTCCCACCTATCGCCATTCTCGAGTAGCTTCTGTTTGTTATACATCAGCTCCTCCCTTGTTTCCGTTGCAAATTCAAAATTTGGACCCTCAACGATTGCATCAACGGGGCACGCCTCCTGACAAAAGCCACAGTAGATACATTTAGTCATATCAATGTCATACCGTGTGGTACGGCGACTTCCATCGTCGCGAGGTTCAGCCTCAATTGTTATTGCCTGGGCAGGACAAATGGCTTCACAAAGCTTGCAAGCTATGCACCTCTCTTCACCATTCGGATACCTTCTCAAGGCATGCTCTCCCCTAAAACGCGGAGAAAGAGGTCCCTTTTCATAGGGATAGTTCAGCGTCACTTTTTGCTTGAACATGTAACGAAATGTGAGTGCCATTCCAGACACCAGTTCAGATAGCAAAAAACCACGTGCAGCGCGATCAAGAAGAGCCACTGTCAATCTCCTCCTTAGCCCTTGGGAACCATATCAAAAGCAACCAAAACTCCCGCCGTGAGCACAACCCAAAAGAGGGAAAACGGAAGAAACACTTTCCAACCAAGTCTCATTAATTGGTCATACCTGTAACGCGGGAAGGTCGCCCTTACCCACAAGAAACAAAACAGCACCGCAGCGGTTTTAAGAGCAAACCAAAAGATTCCAGGAAGCCAGTTGAAAGGTGCCACATCAAAAATTGGCAACCAGCCTCCAAGGAATAAAGTTACGGTCATTCCGCTCATCAGAATCATGTTCGCGTATTCTCCGAGGAAGAATAGCGCAAATGTCATAGCTGAATATTCGACGTTATAACCCGAGACCAGCTCTGCTTCGGCTTCAGGCAAATCGAAAGGCGCCCGGTTTGTCTCTGCCAATGCAGAAACAAAAAATATTACAAACATTGGGAAAAGAGGTATCGCAAACCAAAGACCCTGTTGTGCCTTCACAATGTCGGTCAGGTTTAGCGAACCAACGCAGAGTAAAACGGTGATGATTACAAAGCCAATAGAAACCTCATAAGAAACCATTTGGGCTGCAGAACGAAGAGCACCGAGAAATGGGTATCGAGAATTTGAGGCCCAACCGGCAATAATTATTCCGTACACACCCAAAGACGATATGGCGAAGAGATAAAGGATGCCAACATTTATATCAGCAAGAGCCCAGCCTTCATCAACTGGGATCACCGCCCAAGCCACAAACGCCAAAATAAATGTAAGCATTGGTGCAGCAATAAATAAAATTGGGTTTGCCCCTGCGGGAATAATGGTTTCTTTTGATAACAGCTTTAATCCGTCAGCTATGGGCTGCAACATTCCGAAGGGACCGACGACATTCGGGCCCTTGCGCAGCTGCATCGCTGCAATAACCTTGCGCTCAGCAAGAGTTAAATATGCGACCGCACCCATCAAGGGCAGCACTATCGCAAGTATATGCAATAAAATTATCAACGTTGGCCAAGCATATGCGTCCCAGAAACTAGGCATGCGCTTTTTCCTGATTTGAACTATTCATAAATTCCTGCACACATCGGGCCATAGTCGGGCTAGCGCGAGAAATTGGGCAAGTCATGTAGAAATTTGCGACCGCAGAGTGCATGGGCTCATCTCCCACCGGACCCTTCTCACCAAAATCACCCCACGCACCTGGCATCTGTTCGTCAATGGCTCCAAGCACTGGGACTTTTTCAATCATCTGAGCACGAAGACTGGTCAAATCATCAAACGGCAGCTTGGAACCTAAAACTTCCGATAAAGCTCTTAATATAGTCCAGTCTTCACGAGCATCACCGGGCGGAAATACAGCGCGAGAAGCTCTCTGAGCGCGGCCTTCCGTGTTAATGTAAGTACCATCTTTCTCTGTAAATGCAGCGCCAGGTAACACTACGTCAGCAGCTCCTGCGCCATCGTCACCAACTGCACCCTGATAAATAACAAATGCGTCTTTCAAGCTCTCAAAGTTGATTTCATCAGCTCCAAGAAGAAAGACAGTTTCAATACCCCCTGCTTTAACACCCGCTAATATACCAGCAACATCCTGACCTTCAGGCCCAGGCAAGAACGAAAGATCAAGCCCAGCGACACGTGATGCCGCAGTGTGCAGGACACCGAAACCTACCCATTCATCCGTAACTGTCGCCAAAGACCGAGCATAAGCAAGCACTGATGCGCCATCTGCTCTTGCTAGAGCGCCAGCGCCCACGATCACCATTGGTCTGGACGCCCCTTGAAGAAATTCAGCAGCATTTTCAAGAGAGACCAATTCCGTTGGGTAGGTTTGATCCCCTATTTCCCCAACCACACCAACTTTGAAGTCACCTTCAAGCCAGCGCTTACGGATACGAGCTCCAAAGACTGCCGCTTCGCGTCTCGGGTCCGACCCAATTAAGAGTAACCGGTCCGCCTTCTCCACACCGGAGAGACCTTCATTCAGGATATATCCTCCACGCGGAGTACCTGGTGCAATTTTCATACCGTCCTGTCGGCAATCGATATTTTGAACGCCTAAATTTTCAAAAAGCACCTTGGCCGCGAACATTGCCTCAGCATCAACTTGATCACCAGCAATAACAGCAATCTTCTCTGGGGCAGTTGCCTTTAATTTCTCAGCAACCACGTTCAAGGCCGCCGTCCAACTTGTCGCCTTCAGACGACCATCGGCTCCCCGTACATAAGGGGCGTCTAGGCGTTGACGTTTAAGGCCATCAATCGCGAATCTGGTCTTGTCAGAAATCCATTCTTCATTGACATCTTCATTAAGCCTAGGAAGTACCCGCAACACCTCTGGTCCGCGCGCATCAACGCGAATATTAGAGCCAACAGCATCCATAACATCTACAGATTCAGTCTTAGAAAGTTCCCAGGGTCTGGCTACGAATTCGTAAGGCCTTGAAGTCAATGCTCCCACAGGACATAGGTCAATAATATTTCCAGAGAGCTCAGAATTGATACCCGCTTCAAGCGTGCTGATTTCTGTCGCACCTCCTCGCCCCAGTGCACCAATGGTTGGCACACCTGCCACCTCATCCACAAAACGCACACAGCGCGTGCAGTGGATACAACGAGTCATAATTGTCTTAACTAGTGGCCCCATATACTTGTCAGGGACTGCACGTTTCATTTCCTCATAACGGCTTGCCCCACCGCCATAAGACATCGCCTGATCCTGGAGGTCACACTCACCGCCCTGGTCACATATTGGACAATCAAGCGGATGGTTAATCAGTAGCATTTCCATCACGCCCTTTCGAGCATGTTCCACCATTGGGCTACTGGTAAAAACTTCCATATTTTCACCGGCTGGCATAGCACAAGATGCCGCAGGTTTTGGTGGACCCGGTTTTATTTCCACCAAACACATCCGGCAGTTACCGGCAATGGATAAACGATCATGATAGCAGAAGCGCGGAACTTCTTTTCCCGTCGCCTCAATGGCCTGCAGCACGGTTGCTCCGGCTGGCACTTCTACTTCAACGCCGTCAACTGTTAGTTTTGGCATCTTCGCTGATCCTCCTTAAGCCGCCCGAGCAGCAGCTAAGCGTTCTTCGATACGACGCTCGAGTTCTGGGCGAAAGTGCCTGATCATTCCCTGGATTGGCCAAGAGCCACCGTCACCATGAGCACAGATGGTATGACCCTCAATTTCCTTAGTCACCTGCTGGAGCATATCTATCTCCTCAATGCGAGCATCACCGGTAACCATTCTCTGCATTACGCGATAAACCCAGCCAAAACCCTCACGGCATGGTGTGCATTGGCCACAACTCTCATGCATGTAGAAGTAGGAAAGTCGGGCAAAAGCCTTAACGATGTCTGTTGATTTATCCATCACAATAACTGCAGCGGTCCCAAGCCCACTCTGATGCTCACGAAGACCATCAAAGTCCATTATGGCTGTATCGCAAATGTGTTTAGGCAGCACGGGAGTAGATGAGCCACCGGGTATAACAGCGAGCAAGTTATCCCAACCACCGCGAACTCCGCCTGCATGTCGCTCTATCAATTCTTTGAGCGAAATACCCATCGTCTCTTCAACGTTGCATGGAGTGTTAACATGGCCAGATATACAGAAAAGCTTGGTCCCAGCGTTGTTTTCGCGCCCAAAACTTGAGAACCATGCAGCCCCTCGGCGCAAAACTGTTGGAGCAGCCGCAATCGTTTCGACATTGTTTACAGTTGTTGGGCGACCATAAAGCCCAGCCATTGCTGGAAATGGAGGCTTCAAGCGTGGCTGGCCTTTTTTGCCTTCAAGACTCTCAATTAGAGCGGTTTCCTCACCGCAAATGTAAGCGCCAGCACCCCGGTGCAAATATAGATCATAATCATAACCTGAACCGCAGGCGTTTTTACCAAGAAGGCCCGCATCGTAAGCCTCTTGAATAGCCGCATCTAATATATTTGCCTCGTTATGAAATTCACCGCGGATGTAAATATAACCAGCTGTCGCTCCAAGACCGACACCTGCAAGTAAGCATCCCTCAACTAACTTATGAGGATCATTACGAATGATGTCCCTATCTTTACAAGTCCCAGGTTCGCCTTCATCCGCATTCACAACCAGATAACGTGGCTTGCCGTCGTCCTCCTTAGGCATGAATGACCATTTTAGGCCAGTTGGGAAGCCAGCTCCCCCACGGCCTCTCATGCCTGAGGATTTCATTTCCTCTACGATCCACTCTCGACCTTTTGCAATTAATTCCTTGGTCCCGTCCCAATCGCCACGCTTTTTTGCAGCAGCAAGATCCCAAGGCTCCTCGCCGTAAAGATTGGTGAAAATTCGATCTTTAATGTCTAACATTGGGCTGGCTTCTAGCTTCTTTTCAATTAGGCTTTTGCAGGTTCAGAACCGCGACGATCACTCAATGGACCAGGCTTCGGAGGATCTCCTGCCTTGAAAGAGTCAAGCAAACGCTTTGTCTTTTCAAAATCCAAATCTTCGTAATAGTCATCATTAATTTGTACAACAGGTGCATTCACGCAGGCACCTGCGCATTCAACTTCATGCAAGGAAAATGCACCGTCGCTGGTTGTTTCTCCCATCCCGATGCCAAGGGTTTCCTTACAGGCTTTCACAACATCATCAGAACCGCGAAGCCAGCAGGGAGTAGTAGTGCAAACATGAACCTTAGTTCGACCCTTTGGGGCAAGAAAATACATCGTATAAAAAGTTGCAACTTCCCAAACTCGGATAGACGGCATTTGAAGCATGTCAGCAATGTACTCGATAGCCGCTCTTGGAACCCAACCACCATTTTGGCGCTGCGCAAGGTCCAGCAGAGGCATAACAGCGCTCTGCTGCTTGCGTTCAGGATACTTTGCTATCGTCGTTTGAGCCTTAACGAGATTTTCATCAGAGAAGACGAAAGAGTCAGGCTGAAGATGGTCAGGGGCAATTTCGATACCACTCATCGGTCGACCTCTCCAAAAACTATGTCCATAGATCCGAGTATGGCCACGCTATCAGCAAGCATATGCCCTTTCGAGCAAAATTCCATTGCTTGTAGATGAGCAAAACCAGGGGCGCGAATCTTACAGCGATAAGGCTTGTTTGTTCCGTCAGAAACGAGATAAACACCAAACTCACCTTTTGGGGCCTCGACCGCGGTGTAGGTCTCTCCAGCAGGCACATGGAAGCCTTCTGTGTAAAGCTTAAAGTGGTGAATAAGAGCTTCCATGGACTGCTTCATATCACCTCTTCGTGGAGGAGCAATCTTTGCGTCTTCTGCGAGCACCGGTCCTTGAGGCATATCAGAAATGCACTGACGGATAATCTTCAGACTTTGAGCCATTTCTTCAACACGACAGACGTATCGATCATAACAATCACCGTTTTTTCCAATTGGAACATCAAAATCAAATTGGTCATAAACATCATAGGGCTGCGAACGCCTCAAGTCCCAAGCTACGCCAGACCCCCTAAGCATTGGACCGGTAAAGCCCCAATCGATGGCGTCCTTAGCTGAAACGACCCCAACATCCACCGTCCGCTGCTTAAAAATACGGTTTCCGTCTAGGAGGTGACGCATATCGTCCACAAATCTTGGGAATTCATCACACCAGGCTGAGATTTCATCCAACATCCCGTCAGGTAGATCCTGATGAACACCCCCAGGACGGAAGTAAGCTGCATGCAGCCGTGCCCCGGAAACACCCTCGTAAAATTCCATCAACTTCTCGCGCTGTTCAAATCCCCAAAGCATTGGAGTCATAGCGCCAACATCCATCGCGAAAGCAGTTATGTTCAAGAGGTGGTTCAGAACCCTACTAATCTCAGCAAAAAGCACTCTTACATACTGGCCCCGCAATGGGGGAGCTATCCCGAGAAGTTTCTCAACGGCCAAACAATAGGCGTGCTCCTGAGACATAGGAGATACGTAATCAAGCCTATCGAAATAAGGCATTGCCTGAAGATAAGTCTTATACTCTATTAGCTTTTCTGTACCGCGATGAAGTAGGCCAATGTGACTATCAATGCGGTCAACTATTTCTCCATCGAGCTCCATAACCATACGCAACACACCGTGTGCTGCTGGGTGCTGTGGTCCAAAATTAATAGTATAATTTTTTATGTGAGCTTCAGCCATATTCTTAGTCCGCCTTCTCGGCCGCCGTCTCGTCGACTTTTTCGTCCCCCGGGAGTTGACGCTCAGCGCCTTCCCATGGGCTCAAAAAGTCAAAAGATCTAAATTCTTGGGGCAAGCGCACGGGTTCATAAACAACTCGCTTGTCCTCATCGTCATATCGAACTTCAACATGCCCCGTCATGGGAAAATCTTTTCGAAGAGGATGTCCCTCGAACCCGTAATCAGTCAAAATCCTGCGCAGGTCGGGATGGTCAGCAAAAAACACGCCATAAAGGTCCCAGACTTCTCGCTCAAACCAGTTGGCAGATGAAAACACCTCCGCCACTGATGGTACGGGTGTGTCTTCGTCTGTCGTTATTTTTACGCGAACACGATGATTTTGGCGCAGACTTAGAAGATTATAGACAACCTCAAACCGCTCTTCTCGGCTTGGATAATCCACCCCACAAACGTCCACCAACATTTTGCAATCCACGGTGCTATCATCCCGCAGAAAGGTTAACGCTCTAACGATCGCGTCCTTTCGAACCGTCAAAATTAATTCATTCAGACGGACTTCACGGCTTACAAGGATATCACCAAGATGCTCGGCAATGTGCTCTGAGAGGTTCTGCATAAGATTATCCGCCTAAAACCCGTTAGCGCAACAAAGTGCCAGTGCGTTTGATCTTTTTTTGAAGCTGCAACACCCCATAAAGCAACGCCTCAGCGGTCGGTGGGCAACCAGGAACATATACATCGACTGGCACAATGCGATCGCAGCCTCGAACGACTGAATAACTGTAGTGGTAGTAGCCGCCTCCATTTGCACACGAACCCATGGAAATGACCCAGCGAGGCTCTGCCATTTGATCATATACTTTCCGCAAAGCCGGGGCCATTTTGTTGGTTAAAGTGCCCGCTACAATCATCACATCAGATTGACGAGGGCTTGGCCTGAAGACCACCCCGAAACGATCAAGATCATAGCGCGAGCAAGCAGAATGCATCATTTCGACTGCACAGCAGGCAAGTCCGAATGTCATTGGCCACAGCGATCCAGAACGGGCCCAATTAACCAAGCTATCAAGTTGCGCAACCACAAAGCCTTTGTCTTCAAGCTCTCCGGTTACACCTTTTAAAATGGCATCTTGCTCTGCCCCTGGGCCGACTGGGCCAACATTATCAATTACTCCCATTCCAACGCGCCCTTTTTCCATTCGTAGATAAACCCAACCGTTAAAATACCCAAGAAGGCCATCATCGACCAAAATCCAAAAGCACCGATGTCTCCGAGTGCAACGGCCCAGGGGAACAAGAATGCAACCTCAAGATCGAAGATGATGAAAAGAATTGCCACTAAGTAAAAACGCACATCGAATTTGCCTCGACTGTCCGTAAAAGCCTCAAACCCACACTCGTACGCAGACACCTTTTCTGGATCAGGTTTCTGTCTGGCAATGATAAATGAAGCCGACACAGCAGCTACGGCTACGCCAGCGGCTACGCCGAAAAAAATCAGTATAGGCAAATATTCTCGAAGCAGATCGTCTAGACCGGCCATGACGTCTCTCCCGTTCTTAAACCACGGACAATTACAAGGACCTCGCGGCCGCACTTTAGTCATCGTACGCAATGTTCGCAATCGCACATTGTGTACTGCGACCTTTGAAGCCTTTCCACTTGTTTTTTTAGTGCGTCCGTTGACTCCTTCAAGCTTGTTCATATGGTCAATTGTCAAAAGCCAAAGATCCTATTCGGGAGAGAGCTTTCAAACATTGCTAGCTGCTAGTTTGTTAGCCGCCGAAGGAGCAACCGCCCCGGAAACTCTCAGGCAACGAGGACCGATAGGATAGGCAACTCTGGAAAGTGAGCGAAACGGTTCAAGCCGAATCGTTCCACCGAAGATGCAAACCCAGTAATAGCGATCACGCTATGTTGGGGGAATCTTTCAGGTTCCGATGACAGAGGGGGTCAGTGCATCAGACGAAGGTCCGATGAACTGCAACTCTGCGTCGGAGATATACGTTGACAGATAACGCGCCTCTCAAAACTCCTCTACATGGATTGCACATTGAACTTGGCGCAAAGATGGTGAATTTCGCGGGCTATGACATGCCCGTTCAGTACCCATTGGGTGTGCTTGAAGAACATAAGCATTGCAGAAATTCTGCCGGTCTCTTTGACGTTTCCCACATGGGGCAAGTGAGATTAGTGGGGAAAAACATCGCAACGGCCTTAGAGAAGATTGTGCCTGCCGACGTCAAAGAGCTCTCTAAAGGCCAAATGCGCTACACCATGTTCACAAATCAATCCGGCGGTGTTCTTGACGACCTCATGATCCTTAATCGGGGCGAGGACTTTTTTCTCGTTGTAAACGCCGCTTGCAAACATGAAGACCTGGACCACATGAGAGCTAATTTAGCGGGAGTGGAGGTTCACTACTTAGATAATCGGGCTCTTTTGGCCCTACAGGGACCAAAAGCTGCTTCTGTGCTGGAGCGCTTTGCTCCCATGACGTCAGCAATGCCTTTCATGTCTGGGTCTGAAATTGATATTGAAGGGTTCCCCTGTTTTGTAACGCGGTCTGGATACACCGGTGAAGATGGTTTTGAAATCAGTATGGAAAACCATGCCGCCGAAGCGATCGCTCGCGCCCTTCTCGATCAAGAAGAAGTAGCACCCATCGGACTTGGCGCAAGAGACTCGCTCAGGCTGGAAGCGGGACTATGCCTTTATGGACAAGATCTTAATCACAAAACATCACCGGTTGAGGCAGGACTATCATGGACCATAGGCAAGAGACGGCGAGAAGAAGGTGGTTTCCTTGGCTTTGACCGGGTCAAGAAAGAACTAACAGAAAAGCCCTCACGTCGTCGGGTTGGTATTAGACCTGAGGGTCGAGTCATAGCCCGAGAAGGCGTTGAGATCAGGGTAGCTGGCCAGAACGTAGGATCAGTTACGAGCGGAGGATTTGGACCAAGTCTAGATCACCCAATTGCCATGGGATACATCGATTACAACGTCAGCACCCCAGGGACCAAAATCGAACTAATGGTCCGCGGTCAATCTCGCCCTGGTGAAATTGTAAAATTGCCATTCCATCCACACCGCTATTTTAAAGGCTGAGGAAACCAAAAAATGTCAGACATTTATTTCTCCGAAGAGCACGAATGGGTTCGCGTAGATGGCGATACTGCGACATGCGGTATTAGCGAATACGCACAAGTTCAACTTGGTGACGTAGTTTTCGTAGATTTACCAACTACTGGAACTGACGTGAATAAAGATGACGACTGCGCAGTGGTCGAATCAGTGAAAGCGGCAAGCGATGTCTATGCCCCTGTTTCAGGGGAAGTAGTTGAGGTCAACGAAGCTCTCGAAACTGACCCCGGCCTGGTAAATTCTGATGCCCAAGGTGATGGCTGGTTCTTCAAGATAAAAATTTCTGATGTTTCGGAACTAGAAGGCCTTATGGACGAGAGTGCCTACGCCGAATTTTGCAAAGGCTGAGGCCTTAAGGAGCATATCCCATGCGTTATTTGCCGCTGACAGACACCAACCGACGCGAGATGCTCTCTAAAATAGGAGCATCAAGCATCAATGATCTTTTTTCGGATGTCCCAGCAGAGGCTTTGCTGAATGAACCAGTAGATCTTCCTCTCGGACAGTCAGAAATGGAAGTTGAGAGAGAAATGGTATCGCTTGCAGGCCGAAACATATCGGCCGGCGCCGTACCCAGCTTCCTAGGGACAGGTGCATATCGCCATCACGTGCCTGCTACTGTTGATTATGTAATTCAAAGAGGGGAATTTCTCACGGCCTATACGCCCTATCAGCCTGAAATCGCCCAAGGCACTCTGCAAGCATTATTTGAGTTTCAAACACAAGTCGCTCTGATTACCGACATGGATGTAGCAAACGCATCCTTATACGATGGCGCGACTGCTGCTGCAGAAGCCGCCTTGATGGCAAACCGGGTCACGCGCCGAGAAAAAATCATCGCGTCAGGGAATTTGCACCCGCACTACTCCGGAACAATAGCTACCCTTTCTAAGCAAACAGGATTTCAATTTAATGAAATGTCACCCACAGCCGAAGGCAGTGATATTCAAAAGTTGAAGGATGAGATTGACGGTGAGACTAGCGCCGTAATCGTCCAGTACCCAGACGTCTTCGGCCACATTGTTGATTTCAGCAGTCTGGCCGAAGCAACCCATGCAGCTGGCGCACTTCTCATTGTGGTCACTACAGAAATTGTTTCCCTTGGTGCTATCAAGCCGCCAGGGGCAATGGGAGCGGATATTGCTGTTGCTGAGGGCCAATCTATTGGAAATGCCTTAAACTTCGGTGGGCCCCATATCGGTCTCTTCGCTTGCAAAGAAAAACTCATCCGACAAATGCCGGGACGACTATGTGGTGAGACAGTTGATGCTGAGGGCAGACGTGGATTTGTTCTTACTCTTTCTACTCGTGAACAACATATTCGCCGAGCGAAAGCAACTAGCAACATATGCACAAATTCTGGCCTTTGCGCTCTTGCCTTCACTGTTCATATGACACTCCTCGGAGAGACTGGTTTCAAAGAACTAGCGGCTTTGAACCATGCACGAGCTTGTCAATTGGCAGATCGACTTTCAGGAATTCCAGGGGTGAACCTTATAACACCTGCATTTTTCAATGAATTTGCTTTGAAGTTGCCAAAAAACGCCTCAGAGGTTGTTCAAACAATGGCCGATGCAGGGGTATTAGGCGGAGTGCCGGCTTCCCGACTTTGGTCCTCATCAGATCTGGACGATGTTCTCATTGTTGCCGCTACAGAAACTAATACGAATTCTGATATCGATGCTCTTGTTTCCGCGCTGGAAGGAGCGCTTGTTTAATGCTTAAAGACGGTCGCCCAACTCGCCCATTACCTGCTAACGACGCTGCAATTGCGCTCGAAACATTCACTGGGGCACGGGCTCTAGAGCAGGATGAACCTCTTATTTTTGAGATGAACTCACCTGGCGCGGTGGGTGTTGATCTCCCCTCTAAGCCTGACGCTGTGAGCCGCCTTGCAAACCTAGCACGTGGCGAAGATATTGGCTTGCCATCACTTGCCGAGCCTACAGTAGTTCGACATTACACTCGCATAAGCCGTCTAAACTATGGCATCGACACGGGGCTATTTCCTCTGGGTTCATGCACAATGAAGCATAACCCTCGCTTAAATGAGCGGATGGCGAGGCTTCCGGGCTTTGCTGATCTTCACCCAATGCAGCCAGTATCAACAATTCAAGGCGCTTTAGAATTAATGCAGCGACTCAAAAATTGGCTTTCCGTTCTTACCGGAATGCCAGGAGTAGCACTACCGCCAGGAGCAGGTGCTCATGGTGAACTTTGCGGCATGATGGCGATCAAAGCCGCACTTGACGCGCGTGGTGAAGGTGAGACCCGAAAGCGGGTGCTGGCCCCCGCCTCAGCACATGGAACTAATCCAGCAACAGCTGCCATGCTTGGTTTTAAAGTTGAGGAGATACCAGAAAACGATAAAGGGCGCGTTGACCTTGATGCTTTCAAGTCAATGCTTGGTGAAGATGTTGCTGCAATAATGTTAACGAACCCCAATACCTGTGGCGTATTCGAGAACGATATTAAAGCTATTGCTGATGCCATTCACAGCATTGGTGGTTTCTTTTACTGCGACGGCGCCAACTTCAACGCAATTGTTGGTCGGGTAAGACCAGGCGACCTTGGCGTGGATGCAATGCACATTAACCTCCACAAAACTTTTTCAACTCCTCATGGAGGTGGTGGACCGGGCGCCGGTCCTGTCGTTTTCTCTGATGCTCTTGCTCCATTCGCACCAATACCTTGGATTACTGGCGATGATGAAGCCGGGTTCAACCTAATTGAGGCACGCAATAAAGGTGCAGAAAATTCATTCGGAAGAATGAAAGGTTTCCATGGACAGATGGGCATGTTTACTCGAGCTCTCACTTACATGCTTAGCCATGGCGCTGACGGATTGATGCAAGCCTCCGGTGATGCTGTGTTGGCTGCTAATTATGTGAAGGCTCGACTTCAAGACGTTATGTCTGCGCCATTTGGCGATGGACCATGCATGCATGAGGCCCTTTTTGATGAGAGTTTTTTGAAGGATACCGGAATCACAACTCTTGATTTTTCCAAGGCTATGATCGACGAAGGCTATCATCCAATGACTATGTATTTTCCCTTAGTAGTCAAAGGAGCAATGTTGATAGAGCCCACAGAGAGTGAATCTAAGGAAAGCTTAGATCGTTTCATAGATTGTCTTCGTTTCCTCGCTGAAGAAGCAAAAGAGAAAAACTTGGATCGGTTCCAACAAGCTCCCCGTTTTGCTCCCCGCAGAAGACTCGATGAAACTCAGGCTGCACGGAAACCAATTCTCCGCTGGCGACCAAAGGTGCAAGAACTTCAGGCAGCAGAGTGATGTCAAACGGCCTTCTTTTAATCTGGACGGATATTACCCCAGAGGCTGAGATTGATTTCAACAACTGGTACGAGCAGCAGCACTTGGAAGAGCGCGTAGGAGTTCGAGGCTTTTTAAACGGTCGTCGATATCAAGCTTTGGATGGAAGGCCTAAATATTTAGCTTGGTACGAGACAGATAGCCCTGAAGTGCTTGGCTCTGCGGAATATGGGGAGCGGCAGGCTAACCCCACGGAATGGACCCGCAGGATTATGCCCTGTTTTCGCAATGTAACACGCGTAACGGCAAGGCAAATTTCAAAGGCAGGAACTGGCATAGGAGGCTGGTGTACTACTCATCGTTTCAAACCAAATTCTGTAGCGAATGAAGCGCTTACTTCATGGCTCGAAAATGCGCCTCATTCTCTAGTCGACGAAGGTAAGGCTATTTCCGCCCAGACATGGCATCCTACAAGCATCGACTCCGCAAAAGGGACAACAGAGGCCCAGCTAAGAAAAACGGAGGAAAACCCTCCTGTTTGGGGCCTTTTAGTTGAAACAGGCTCATATGAGGCCGCCCAAAAGTCGACATTTGGGATTGCGGAACTTATTGGCTCTCTTGGGGGCGGTGAAATTGAGACTGGGCACTACCGCCTCGGGCTTTTAAGACTTCCTAGATAGAACCCTTGCGTATCAAAAATTCGTAAGCCCCTTCCGAAAAAGAAGTCTCTAAGAGCTCAGCACCAATAGTATGACAAAAGGCAGGAACATCATTTTTAGAAGCTGGGTCGTCTGCCAAAAGTCTTAAAACCTGGCCATTTACCAACGGCCTGAGTGCTCGCTTAGCACGAAGTACTGGCATAGGGCATTTCAGGCCTGTAGCATCTAGTTCAGCGTCAAAAGCTATCATTCCACCACGTCGTCCTCATCTTCTGGGCCTAGTATCCAGTTTTCTAAAATTGCTTTGTCGCTCTCCGAAGGTGGGTGACCAGCATTAATTAGGGCCTGCTCAATCGATTTCAGAAACCGTTCTGCAAGATCATATTCATCACCCTCCAAAGGATTTTCATCCGAATTCGAAAGGCTTGAAATCACAAAACTAGCGTCTCGTCGAGAGACACCAGCTCCCTTCGGTAATGGCGCCGCAGCGGCAAGCAGCAGTTCATCAGCTGAGGCCTGAGATAGGACTTCAAACAGGCGTCGATAGCGAGTGCCAGAAAGCCGAGGGGCTCCAATTAGCATATAAACATCATCCACAAAGCGTGGTTCAGGGGTCCCATCCCCTCGAAACTCCTGCTCATTAGGATTATTTTTGGCTGGGTTAGGCGAAGGCGGTAGCTGAGAAATATAAGTTGATTTTGGATCTGCATCCCCACGCAAACGAACTAAGGCGGGTAATGAACCATCCATTTCGACGATAAGATCCGGTTGTTTCTCAATTATTTTATCTAAAAGAGCCTTCAAACTGCCCATACCAAACCAATAGCTCCCTTGAAAACGCTGCATCTTCGTAAAAACTTTGAAAATTTCCTGAGATGGTATCTCAGTATTCCGGCGCGTCTCCTCCATTAGACGACGCGCAGCCTCGTCGATATCATTTGCGTAGCTTACAGCTTGAGGGCGATGATTACCCTCCTGTGTGGGTTGGCGACGACGGTAATCGTCCGCATCTAAACCGAGTGCCTCTACTGCAAAAGTCTCCAAATCTATTGATGTATCGCAGGCCTCTCTAAAAGCAGCCGCGGTGACAGCAGATGTTAATACTGCAGTAAGTCGGTCGTTCTCGCGCAAGCGAAGAAGAACTGGGGTAAAATCTGCATCTGATGACAGAATAATAAATTCATCGAAGCGAGTTGAATGCTGAATGCCATCTAAAATGTCCATGGCCATTACAATATCAGCACTGTTCTTCCCGCGAGCAGTCAAGGCGGGACAGTCAATGACATTAAACGCAGCACGAGTAAAAAAGGCGCGCTGCTGGTGAAATGCAGCTGGATTTAGATAACAATTTCTTACTAGCACTCGGCGAGGATGTTTCCTTTCACCTGCATCATGGCGTCCAGCCTCGAGCCAATCCAGCCACATTGCTGGGCGTTGGGCAAATGTATTGGCTGCACGAGCATCAATCTGCTTTAGGGACAAGTAAACATTATCAAAATCAATGAATAGAGCGGCACGAAGAGGTTCAGTCATTTCAATTTCCAAAAGAAGCAGTCGATCTGCCATACAGGACTTCTATATTGTACCACATGAGTCACTCGCCATCCCTGCCTATAAAATTTGATGCTTGGTTTAAAAAGCGTCATTGGAAACCACACGCTCACCAACTAGCTCTGGTTGCAGCGGCTGCATCTGGAAATTCTACTCTTTTGATTGCCCCAACAGGTGGTGGCAAAACGTTGGCAGGCTTCCTGCCGAGCCTAATTGAATTGGCAAACCAAGATGCAGTTCCCTTTTCAGGCCTTCACACTCTTTATATCTCGCCATTAAAGGCATTATCGGTAGACGTTGCTCGAAATTTAGAAATACCTGCAGCAGAAATGGGACTAGGGATTTCTATAGAGACTCGAACAGGCGATACTCCACAAACCAAACGCCAGCGCCAAAGACGAAATACTCCGCATATTCTGCTTACTACTCCTGAGTCACTTGCATTACTGCTTTCCTATGCTGACGCAGATAAAATATTTCAAACATTAAAGACCGTAATAATTGATGAACTTCACGCACTCACCGATAACAAACGGGGGGAAATGCTTGCCCTTAGCCTAGCGCGGCTGAACACCCTCTCGCCTAACCATCGCCGCGTTGGTCTGTCAGCTACTATTAAATATCCAAAGGACCTTGCTCGTTGGCTCTCAAAAACTGCCGGCGAAGAAGAAGATGTTTTGATAATTCAAGGCGCAGCTGGAGCAGTCCCCTCGGTCCACATTGCAGAGTCTAAAGCAAGAACACCTTGGTCCGGGCACATGGCTCTGCATATAATGCCAGAGGTTTACTCTCTAATTAAAAACGCACGTTCTGCGATCGTTTTTGTGAATACGCGCGCTCAAGCTGAGCTCTGCTTTCAAGCAATATGGCAGCTTAATGATGAGAATCTAGCAATCGGCCTTCACCACGGTAGCCTTAACGTAGAGCAACGCCGAAAAGTCGAAGCCGCAATGGCTATGGGCAAGCTGCGCGCGGTAATAGCTACATCCTCACTAGATTTGGGGATAGATTGGGGTGACGTCGACCTAGTCGTGCAAGTAGGAGCACCAAAGGGTGTAGCTCGTCTCTTGCAAAGAATAGGAAGATCCAACCATCAGCTTGATGAAGCTAGTCGAGCCGTGCTTTGCCCAGCGAATAGGTTTGAATTACTAGAATGCAAAGCGGCCATTCAGGCAGCAGAGGATGGTGAGCTTGATGGTAACGTCCCGATTCCGGGAGGGCTTGATGTACTAGCACAGCATCTTGTCGGCATAGCGTGCTCATCCCCCGTCGATGCAGAAGCGGTGTATCGCGAAGTCAAAAAAGCAATGCCTTACGCGGAACTCTCACGAGAGGACTTTGATTCTGTACTCCACTTTGCTGCAACCGGTGGTTATGCATTGAGTGCATATGAGCGTTACCATCGATTATCCCAAGGCACCGATGGACTTTGGCGGGTCACCGAACAACGAATTGCACGGCAGTGGCGAATGAACGTAGGTGTAATCGTCGAGGCACCATTGCTAAAGGTAAGAGTCAACGGGCGTCAGGTTGGCGAGGTTGAAGAATACTTTGCCAATGGGCTCGAACCAGGAGACACATTTGTTTTCTCAGGACGACTTCTGGAATTTATTTGTATTCGAGAAACTACACTGATGGCGAAGTTAGGAGGTAAGGGGGAACCAAAGGTTCCGGCATTTGCTGGGGGAAGACTTCCGCTAACAACAGATCTTGCCAAAAGAGTGCGCAAAATTCTCTCAGATCCATGTCAATGGAAAGACTTTCCTAAAGACGTAACAGATTGGCTAAAAATGCAACGTTGGCGGTCCCAGCTACCTGGACAAGATGGGCTGCTTGTCGAGACTTTCCCCAGAGGAGGCCGTTACTACTTAGTTGCTTACTGTTTCGAAGGAAGAAATGCCCACCAAACACTCGGGATGTTGTTGACGCGGCGAATGGCGCGATTAGGTCTTGGACCTCTCGGTTTCTGCGCAACTGACTACGTTATTGCAGTATGGAGTTTGCGTGAGCCCACCAAGCTAGACCATCTTTTTGACGAAGACATCCTGGGTGATGAACTGGAAGAATGGATGGCGGAATCAAGCCTTCTTAAGCGCACATTTCGCCAAGTGGCTGTGATTGCCGGCCTTATTGAAAAGCGTCACCCCGGGCAAGAGAAAAACGGCAGACAGATAACCGTAAACTCCGATCTCATATACGATGTGCTTCGCCGTTATGAGCCAAATCACATTCTTCTGCGCGCCACACGTCGCGACGCTGCAAGGGGGCTTACCGATATTCGGCGGCTTAGCGATATGTTGGTTAGAGCAAAGGATAGAATTATCCATCGTCGTTTGGATCGAGTATCTCCTTTGGCCGTCCCAGTTTTACTCGAGGTTGGTAAGGAGAGTGTTTATGGTGACGTAGAAGACACGCTCCTCGCGGACGCGGAAGCAAAAATGGCTGAAGCCCTAATTGCTGAAGCAATGTATCATGACAATCAAGGCATTATGGATTTATGATCGATAATTCTTTTTAGATGTTCTTTTGATAATTCATCTACACTTTCGCCAGGTTTTTAAAGGAGTTGAAGATTGACTGAAATAAAAGACACTAATCATTGGGATTTTGTTTTGTCCAAAGCAAAAGACGCCCAATGGACACCAGGACTTCGGGAAATATTCGACTACAGGGATGTTGGAGTAAAAGAAGGAACAAAAGGCGACTTCATTGCTCATGTAATTAAATGCAATGGCAAGAAAATGAGCGATGAAGTGCAGGAATGGCACATTCATGAATGTGACTTTCAACTGGTCTATGTTATTAAAGGATGGGCCGAATTTGAATTTGAAAATGAAGGTGTGCGTCGACTAGAAGCTGGAGACGTCATCCTGCAAAAGCCGATGATTAAGCATCGTGAAGTTGCTATTTCTGATGACTACGAAGTGCTTGAGATTGTTTCACCTGCAAACTTTGCGACAAAACTTGTAGAAGGACCAAACGAATAAAAAGAGCTATTACCGGTATCTGGATATGGCCTTCTCAATTGAACCCAATATCATTGGGGCATCTAAAAATTTAAAATTTGCCGGCCTGGATTTGTAAAAGTGCTAACAATCACTAACTGCTCCAAGAGGCATACTTTTAATTATTTTTTTGCTTTGCGAGCTCATAGATTTCTTGCAACGGTGGCATAGAAGCTATGATATCGCGATCGATAAGCGACCATTCAATTTGAGAAGGTGCATCCTTCAGATCTACCCCTGTGAGCCAAACTGAACTTGGCGTTGCAATGGAGTGCAGGCGCTGATCTGTGGTCTCAACAGGGAACCCTTCAACAATTTGTGCCTCATGGACAATTGTAGCGACAGGAACAGGGGAATGACCAAGTTCCCTAAGTAAGGCAAATTCTAAATCACTGTACCCAGCACCCTTTCCAGCTCTGCGCCCGTCTTTTGTTACCGCGACAGAACCTGCCACGATGCCGTCAAAATGTGGGAGATCAGATAGCCCAACAGCTTTGGAATATTCAGCGAAGTTCTCTCGAGCACTAGCATGCACAATTTGCTCCGCCACAATTTTTTCTGGATCAAGCAACATGAAGGCTCCTGCAAGCCTTGGTGTTGGCACGTATACCTTGATTCCCCGTCTAAGGGCTTCAACTCTGACATAAGCTAGGGCTGAGTCTGGACCTATCTTTAACGAACTAGCAGATGACCAAGGCTCAAGTCTAAAAAGCTTTCTTGCCGCTGCTTCAGCACCCTTAAAATTGGGAATTCTATTCCAGACCGGAAAGGGCTCTAATGCGAAGAATTCAGTCTCTAAGCGCTGCCAGACATAGTTTCTGGCAGAATTCTTATCTTTAAAAATCCCGTTCAAATAATTGCTTCCAGGAGCGCATTGGCGGAGCCACCACCCAAATCGACGATAGCCTCAAGCTTAGATGCCTGACTTTTTGTATCCAGATCCTTAAAAAGAGAATTAGCTTTTTCGCGAAGCGCAGCTTCCCGGTTTGGATTTGCTATTGATCCAGCAGGATCTTTTATGAAGCTCCTCACGTTCCCTACTTCAGCCCAGCCGGCGTAGTGAGTTGGGTACAAGCCATCAAGCTCAGCATCAGGCACAAGTTCTATACGTCCAGCGAGATCTATTACAGCTGGATCAGCCAGACGTTCCTCTCGGAATTGAGCTGGTAGAGCCTCTCCGTCAAGGAGCGCGACTGCCAAACAATACCGTAAGCTCATTTGTGAATTTAAGACGGTACCTGGGATATAGTCATAACCACACTGGACATCGACAACCTTAGCAACGCCGGCCCGCACTAACATGTCTGCTTGGGGAGCGCCACCAAGCTCTGCTCGAATTTGCTTTGCCGCATCTACATAAGCATGAACACTACCGCAACACGCATAGGGTTTAAAATTAACCTCTTCAGATCGCCATCGAGACCCAAGCTCGTCCAATATTGGATCTACTGACCAATGGTCAGAAAATGCCCGCAAGAAACCACCATCTTCCACCTCCAATACTGTTGAAGGACCCGTGAAGCCACGGATAGCAAGCTCAGCGGCAAGAACGCCAGATTGCGCTGCCTTTCCAGGATGCAGTCGTTTTGACATCGCTCCATCCGCATTAAAAGCGAATAGACCGGCTCCCTGAGTGCCCGCAAGACCCAATGCCCAAAGTGTCTGCTCTTCATTTAGACCCATGAGTTTTGCGCATGCTATGGCTGACCCAAATGGGCCTACAACTCCGGTTAAATGCCAACCCCTTAGCCGGGCCATATTTGGGTCAAGAGCTAGACTAATTCGGATCATTATTTCATAGCCTAGTGCTGTTGCAGTCTCCAAATCCTCTAGGGAGGAGCCACGTGCTTCAGCAACTGCTAGCGCCGCTGGGAGAACCACCGCACCAGGGTGTAATTTTGCTGCAAAATCATCTAACTCAAATGCATGGGCGGCAACACCATTCACAAGCGCAGCATCCGCAGGTCGAACTTCAGCCTTCACATCTCCCCAAAAACGCGCAAGGCCCTCAACCGAAGCTGGCTTGTGTTCCTCCACATAACTGCGCACCATCCGCGTCCATGGCTCTGGCATTCCATACCTACCCGCAACCAAGGTATCCAGAATTGCAAGGCGTATGGACTTTCGTGTTGTTATCGGCAGATCACTATTTTTGAAATCCGCAATAAACTTGGCAATGTTGGCAGTTGGGGAATGCAATTTGTTCATTGGTTACTCCGCGGCAAAGATCATTTGATCAAGGCTAGGGGTCAACTTAGCAGGGACATAGACATAACCAGAGAACAAACGCCTCTGGGTTCTAACAACGCTTGCGCTGTCAGCAAAAAGGTTACCATCAACCACGCTCATTTTTGCTTCAACTACGGTCAAACCTGAGGGTTGACCAATTCTAACTTGTGTGCGCCCTGGCCTGCACAAACCGTGTGGAATCGATCCATTGAGTTGGGTGGCCACCGCTAGGCAAAGTGCTCCGGTAAGAGGAATGGCTCTGTGGGGCTGACCAACGGAAATCATTCTGGCAATTATATCCGCTTGGTTGCCACTCATCTTTTCGCCAGTCAAAAGATTTTGGTCTTGCGTCTCAGAGACAACACAAACTTTGGGTATGCTTGGGATTTTTGCAGCTTGGCTCAGGTCAGATGCGATACCCATAGCTACGCTTGCTGTTCGTCGCACTGCCTCCATACGCTCAAGGAAACCAGCGTCCGCTTCTAATATCTCTGGCATCTCTGTACCAACTACGCCCAGGTCTTCTGAACGAACAAAAACGCAAGGATTGGCGGCATCGACCATACTGGCTTCGATTTTGCCAACGCTCTCAACCTGCAGAATATCGCTAGGGTTTCCTGTGGGTAACAATTTACCAGTTTTAGCCCCCCCAGGAGCTAAAAAGTCCAAGGAAACAGGTGAGCCACTTCCTGCAACACCTGGTAGGATAAAATCCCCATCTACAGCTGCGTTCTCTTCATCAATTTGGAAACGAGCTGTGATAATTTTTCCTGTATTAGTATTGTGAATTTTGACTTCAGCCTGATCACCTTTACCTTTCACCAAGCCCTCATCTAAAGCGAAAGGACCCATGGCACTCGACATATTTCCGCAGTTGCCAGATACATCGACAGAGGCATCCTTTGGTGCAAGTTGGAAAAATGTATAGTCAATATCGGCTTCTGGCCTGCTGGGTGGTCCGACTACGCAAACCTTAGATAAAGATGAGATGCCACCGCCCATGCCATTCAGTTGCCGCCCATTTGGATCGTTAGCCCCTATGGCTGCAACAAATAACTCCGGCCACACTCCACGATCATCTGGCAAGTCTTTTTCATGAAATACGATTGCCTTGCTAGTGCCCCCTCTCATGAAAACTGCTGGTATCCTTCTCTGCCGCATCTAGCATACCTCTGTTGTGTAGATATGATTGATGGCAGTTTATAGTTCGTCCGTCATCTATTAAAGCGCTGGAGTTTTCAACCATGACATGGCTTGTCGCAGAAAACTGGGAATCAAAACCGATGGGAGAGCGCTTCCAAGCGCTTCTTGATCGTCCTGGAATTGTTAAAGCTCCAGGGGCCCACAACGCCATGGCTGGCTTGCTAGCAAAGGCCGCTGGTTTTGATTGTCTTTATGTCTCCGGAGCTGCAGTTACGGCAGCAATGGCATTGCCTGATTTAGGCGTCATTCAGCTGAACGAGCTTTGCGATACGGTGCGCCAAATACATAGAGCTACGCAACTTCCTCTCATAGTAGATGGAGACACCGGTTACGGAGAAGTCCTCAACGTTATGCGAACTATCCGAGAGCTCGAAGATGCAGGAGCGGCTGCAATACAAATGGAAGACCAAATCCTCCCCAAAAAATGTGGCCACCTCAACGATAAGTTACTAGCAAGCCCGGAAGAAATGGCTCGCAAGGTAGCAGCGGCTCGAAAGGCGCGCCGTCATCTACGAATCATTGCTCGAACAGATGCTGTGCAATCCGAAGGTTTAGAGGCCGGTTTAGCCCGAGCACGATTATATGCCGAAGCTGGAGCAGACTTAGTATTTGCTGATGGAATAAAAACGCCTGAGGAATTCCGTCGTTTTTCTTCAGAATGTGGCGTCCCCTTTATGGCTAACATGACTGAATTTGGTCGGACGCCCTACTATACAGCCCAACAATTCCAGGAGTTTGGATGCAAGGTGGTAATTTGGCCTGTTTCCAGCCTTCGCGTTGCAGCAAAAGCTATGGAATCTATGTATTCAGAATTGGCTGAAAAAGGAACGCTCATTGACAAGCTTGAAGAGATGCAAACTCGCGCCCAACTTTATGACACCATCGGATATCACTCGTTTGAGGAATTAGACGATAGTGTAGCAGCAACCGTAGTACCTGATGATATTCGTACTGCCGGGCCTCGCAACACCTGATGCCAAGATACAACATTCGTAGCCTGTCATCTGCCGAAACGCCGCCTTGGCGTGAGCAGCTTGCTGGCAGGATAGCCACTTTCAGCACAGCAGCTCTTCCACCAGAATCGGTGACCCTGGAAATGATCCAGTGTCGCCTTTTAGATAGTTTTGCTGTTGCACTCGCTGCAATAAATAGAGGGCCAGTGGCATCAGCCCGAGCGATGGCGCTAGCTCATCTGCGCAGTGGAGGAGCGCCTTTATTTGGTTTGCCAAACTCCATCACTGTCGATTGCGAATGGGCGGGATTTGCAAATAGCGTGGCTGTTCGCGAATTAGATTTCAACGATACATTTCTCGCCGCCGACTTTGCACACCCAAGTGACTGCATAGCTCCACTTCTGGCTGTCGCTCAACAAACGGAGCAAACAGGTACTAGTCTCGCTCAGGCTATTGCTGTTTCGTATGAAATCCACATCGCACTCGTTAAGGCTATAGATTTACATTCTTACAAAAAAGACCACGTAGCTCATCTAGCTCCCGCAATTGCTGCGGGCCTGGGAGCCTTATTAAAACTACCTGCCGAGATTATTTTTCAGGCAGTCAATCAAGCTGTTCACCTCTCTTTTTCAACTCGGCAGTCACGCAAAGGGCAAATCTCTTCTTGGAAGGCTTTTGCCCCTGCACAAGCTGGTAAAACGGCCATTGAAGCAGTTGATAGGGCAATGCGAGGAGAAGGTGCCCCGAGCCCAATTTATGAGGGAGAGGATTCTGTCATTCCATGGATGTTGGCGGGTAAAGAAGCAAAATACGCAATCACATTGCCAGGACCAGGCGAAGCCGCAAAAAATATTTTAGAGAGTTTTCCTAAGGCTCACTCAGCAGAATATCAGGCGCAAGCTATCATAGACCTGGCCTTTGAGGTTCGGAGCAAAGTTGATATTTGTAGGATTTCGAAGGCTGTCCTCTACACTTCTGACCACACCCATTTTGTCATAGGCACTGGTGCAAATGACCCGCAAAAAATGGACCCAAAAGCAAGCCGGGAAACCCTTGATCATTCAATTATGTATATCCTTGCAGTGGCACTTGAGGATGGCTCATGGCATCACATAGATAGCTATACCGCCGAGCGCGCCAGCAGACCTAGCACCATTGATCTTTGGCAGAAAATAGAAACCGCAGCAGATCCCGAATGGGACCGTCGCTATCACGCCGAGGACCCTGCAATGCGGGCATACGGCGGGCGGCTTGAACTAAAGATGACTGATGGTGCAACGCTTGTTTTTGAAAAAAGTATTGCAGATGCCCATCCAAACGGAACAAAACCTTGGAAACTTGAGGACTATTCGCGCAAATTTACAAGCCTTGCAGGGCACCTGCTAACACAACCAGAAATTGACCGTTTCTTAACCGCTATACACAATCTGTCAGGACTGGACGGACGGGGTGTCACCGCCCTAAATCCAGAAGTAACCAAGCAAGCTATCATGCCCGATTCGCCAACTGGTCTTGGGCTTTTCGATTTTAACAAAGGAAACTGACTCTCATGACTAGTTCTTTAACGATCGCAATTCTTGGCGGCACAGGCGATCTCGGAACCGGACTTGCTCGCCGTTGGGCAAAGGCGGGACATAAAGTTGTAATAGGCTCGCGCACAGCTGAGAAAGCTGAAATAGCAGCCGCTGATCTTTCAAGTTTTGGCGTTGAAGGTTTGGAAAACACAGCAGCTGCTGCAAAAGCCGATATAGTTGCCATAACAGTCCCTTATTCTAATCAGCTTGCCACACTTGAAACTGTAAAAAGCCAGCTATCTGGCAAGATATTGATTGATGCAACCGTCCCCTTAATGCCGCCAAAGGTTGGTACGGTACAACTACCTGAAGGCGGCTCGGCAGCGGTAAATGCTCAGAAAGCACTTGGGGAGGATGTCACTGTTGTTTCAGCTTTTCAGAATGTGGCTGCAGAGAAACTAAAATCAGATATTGACCTTGAGTGTGATGTCTTAGTTGCCGGAGACAAAGTTGCAGCACGCCAAACGGTTATTGACCTTGTAGAAGACGCTGGGATGCGTGGATGGCACGCGGGTCCGCTTGCTAATTCGGCCGCAGCAGAGGCCCTAACTTCACTTATCATTCAAATAAATCGTCGATATGGAATTGCGGGCGCCGGGATTAGAATAACAGGAACGCCTACAAAGGATGGAAGGCATCAACCAAAATGAAGAAGCGAGTGGGTGATCCATGGATACCCGCAAGCGAGTATGGGCGAGCATTACGGGGCTTTGGCGTTAATCTGCTGGTAAAAGAAATTGTCGTCTCTGTTGAATTCGCTAAATCAGTCCTCCAAGCTGAGGTATTATACGCGGATCCCGATTTTGCAGTGCTACGGCGCCAAGATATGGAGTGGATGCTTCATGCCGACCATACCTATGAGAAGCATCCAATGATAAATTGTCTTAGCTCCGACGGCTCCCGTGGCTCAGGCATTGAACTCCGAATACATGGCCTAGACCCTGATGAAGCGGAGAGATGTGCCCGTAGCCGCGGAGATCGGATCCTTGCTAGCGCAATAGACAAAAAACACGGACTGCGCGAAGTATATATTCTCGACCCAGATGGATATCTCTGGGTACCCGACGTGCCAACGCGAGATTGAATTATCTTCAGGAGAGTTCTGCATGAATGGCGATGAATTCGTATGGAACCCTTCGAAAGATCTAATAGACAACGCCAATCTGACTGCATTCATTCGAAAGTGTGATGTAGCTGATTACAAAAGTCTTGTTTCCTGGTCGGATGAAAACCCCGAAGAATTTCATCAAAAGCTATTCGATTTTATAGATCTTCGTTTCTTCAAGTGCCCGGATCAAATTGTTGATGAAGCTATGGGGCCAGCATTTGCTCAATGGTGTAAGGGCGGAACCACTAACGTAGCGCTCAACTGTCTTGATAAATGGAAAAATACGCCAACCGACAGCAAGATAGCGATCGATTGGGAAGGAGAAGACGGGACCACAAAGCAGTTAACGTACGCTGAGGTGCGAACACAGACAAATCACCTTGCTGGGGGTCTTCGCAAGCTTGGCCTGGGATCTGGTGACGTGATCG